>ERZ1031010.42-NODE-42-length-16006-cov-22.491254_pt1 | contig 16006 bp, 15 predicted proteins | sample MGYA00518594_ERZ1031010 | MGnify/ENA primary metagenome ERZ1031010 (study PRJEB33718, sample SAMN03159722) | human skin metagenome | collected 2014-05-20 | study: EMG produced TPA metagenomics assembly of the PRJNA266117 data set (Human skin bacterial metagenome... | reverse complement strand
CTACACGTAAGGAGTCGTCGGCAGCGTCAGATGTGTATAAGAGACAGCTTTAGTAATAAAGGTACTTTAATATGGAAAAAATTCAAATAAGGTATTAATATGTTTATGAAAAGAATTTAAATATTCTTTTTAATAATATTAAGGAGTGGTTTAAATGAAAGCTATTAAAGAAAAGAAAGATCTTTTTGACCTTGATGTTAAAGTAAATGCGAGAGAAATTAGTAATTCAGAAGCAGATCCACCACCTAATACAAGTTTAATTTGGTGTACACCAGGATGCGCCAAAAACTTGTAAATTAAATCTTTAAAGTAGTTAATCTAAGTGCAATGCTTAAGCAGAGTTTCTTTCATGAGAGCTCTGCTTATTTTTAGAGGTGAAATAATGAAAAGTATTTTTAAAACATCGAGATATTTTATTATGAGAGCTCCTTTATTACCAGTATCTGTTTACTTTAAACATTTAAAAGTTGAAGATATAGATTACAAATTTTTCTTCGATAATCCAATAATTGAAGAAGCTATTATGACTACGACATACCATTTATATCAAAGTTTAACTCAAATTTCATTTGAAAGTGAATCTAAGAAAGCTCGTAATGCTAAAGAGAGTTTCTTAAAATATCTTATTAGAATGAGTACAAGAGGAACACCCTACGGATTGTTAAGTGGGATTTCATTAGGTCAATTTGGAGACTTAACTGATATACAAATATCCAATTACATTAGTAACTATACTAAAAGAGTTAAAATAGATGGTTCGTGGTTAAGTAAATTAATTAGGTTTTTTGAAAGTAATTATGATTATTATAAAGATAGCTTTGTTATTTGGAATGATAGAGATTATATATCTAATGATCGTATTTACTTAGATAATCAAACATGTTTACTACAAGAAAATAGTAATGATACCGTTTCTATAAAATATAACGATATACTTAGATTTATTAAAGAAAATATGTATATGGATTTAACATTTAAAGACATATTAGAGTTAATTTCAGAAAAGTTTTTAATTAACGATGATTCAATAATAAAATCATTTTTACAGAAATTATTAGATAAAGAAATTATTTTCACTAGTTTAAGAACTGCATTAAAGAAAGAAAATCCGTTAGAGTTTATATTAAATTTTTATGGACATGTTAATCATCGTATACTTAAATCACTTCAATTAATCAATAATGATATAAAAACTTACCAAAATATGAAAATTGGAGAAGGTAAGGAAACTTTTTTGAGAATTAGACAATTAATGCGTGAATTGTTTGAAGCTAAAGAATATCTCCAAATTGATACTTGTGTAGGTACTAAAAATAACTTTTTAAGTAATGGTCTATCTAAAACAATTAGTGAAGCTGCTTATATACTATGGTTACTTTCCCCAAATGATTTAGGAACAAGTACTATCAAAGATTTTCATTACAATTTTGTGGAACAATTTGGGTTCGAACAGCTTGTGAATTTAAAAGAATTGCTTTCAGATGTTAAAGGAATGGGTTACCCCACTTATGAAAATCAATTAGTACAAAATGATATCCCATTATTAAAAGAAAAGTATCTCTACGCGATTTCTCACAATCAAGAGATAGAAATTACTGAAAATGACTTTCTAGATTTAAAAAGAAATAATACTATTTCTACAGACCAAGCCCCTGTAACTTCAGAAATTTATAGTGAGCTTTACTATGGAGATGCTATTGAAGGATATGAGGAATTTTTAGTTATTAGTCCAATCGTATCTTCTTATAATGCTGGTGCAACAATAGGGAGATTTTCAAAAGAGTTTAAGAAAGATTTACGTAATCAATTAAATAATGAAATATATGAACAATACAATGAGTATAGTAAAGAGAATGATACAGAGATTATCCATATTAATGAAATGCCAAAATATGCTAGAAATTTAAATCTTATTAGTTTAAGTTCTACAAAGTTTAAAGAGCTAAATCTTGATATGCCTTCTACTACAGTTCTTTTGGATGATTTATATGTAGGCAGCACTTATAATAAATTATATTTATTTTCTAAAAATTTAAAATCTAGAGTCGTATTTATAACGGATACTATGTTGAATTATGTTTTATGCTCAAACTTATATAAGTTTCTAAGAGAGGTTTCGTTAGGTACAACGAAATTTATTCAGCCAATTAACGATAAGGGTATTGAGATGTTTAATTACTGTCCAAGAATTAGATATAAAAATGTGATTTTGAAGCCAGCCACTTGGAAGTTAAGTAAAGATATGTTTTTAAAATGTATACAAGAAAATTGGATAAATAAGTTTCATGAGATTCAGCAATTTTATGCTATTCCCAATGATGTAACTATGGCTTTTGGTGATAATAGATTAATAATTGATTTATCTAATAAGAATCATATTTCAATAATAAAAAAAGAAATCAACAAACAAGGGCGAGTATGTCTTTTAGAGAGTTTCATACAATACTCTTATAATGATCGAATTATAGAAATTGTTACTCCAATATACAGAAAAGACAAAACAAATGAACAGATAATAAATATACCCCAAAATATATATGGCCATCCGCAATTAAAAAGAGATTGGCTGTCCGTTCATCTTTTTATTGAAGAAAGTTATCAGAATGAGTTTATTATTCAATATTTATTACCATTTGTAAGTAATCTTTTAGCAGATAATCAACTAGAAAATTTCTTTTTTATTAAATATAAAGATAATAAACATTTTATTAAACTCCGTTTATTAAATAAATCTAGAGATTTGTCTCTTTTATATAGAAAATTCTTAGAACATAAACAAATTTGGCTGAAAGAGTCAGAATTATCTCATTACGCTATCGTAGATTATCAACCAGAAATACATAGGTATGGAGGTATTCAATCAATAGAAACCATTGAAGATTATTTCATGTACGATAGTTGGTTAGCGATTAATATAATTAACCAAGCATTTACTTATCCTAAAGAGTTTATAGTCGCAATAACCATTAGCTTCTTGTTAAATGAATTGAAAATAAGCCAAAAAGAAATTGATGAAATGAGATATAACAATGTCGAAAACTTATACCGCAATAAGGATATAAGAAAATATAAAAATGACTTAGTAAAACTTACAAATCCAAAAGATAATTATCATTATTTGTCTGAAAAGATACCAAGTCTACATCATATTTTATACTGTCATTACCATGAGTTAGAGAAATTAAAAATTACTTTAAATCAAGCTTTATCCACTCCTAGAACCTATATAATTGGGAGTTTAATTCATATGAGATGTAACAGAATTTTTGGTGTGAATCGTGACAAAGAAAAATTTGTACTTTCTATTTTTAATGAAATAGAAAAAACGAAAAAATATTGGTGTGGTGAGACGATAAATGGATGAAGTTGAAGAAATTATTAAAGAAGAAATTGCATTTTTATCTAATTATAAAAATGCAACAATTCAAATAGAAAATAATAGTGAACATTGGAGTTCATACACATTATCGCATGGCTATCCGGGTTTAATTTTGTTCTTAAATGAGTATCAACGCTTATATAATATAAACCTTGAAAGGTTAATACATCAATACATTTTAAAGATTGGTAGAGAATTAGAAAGGGGAGTGGAAGGTTTCTCATTATATAGTGGGCTACCAGGTATAGCTTTTTCAATTGATATCATTTCAAAAGATAATAATAACTATCAAATCATTTTAAATAATATAGATGATCATTTAATAAGATTTATTAACCAAAAAACCACTAACATTAAAATAGAAGCTGTTCCTAAACATTATGATGTTATACAAGGATTAACAGGTGTTGGAAGATATTTATTAAATAGAGTGGAAGCCAATCCTAAGGTTTTATCTAGTTTAATAAAAATTATGCATTACTTTAAAGATTTACATTATTCAAAAAATCATTGGATAGTTTCTAAGGAGAATCAGTTTTTAGATATAGATAAACACAGGTTTACATTAGGAAATATTAATTTAGGTTTGGCTCATGGAATTTTAGGACCATTTTCACTCTTATCTTTATGTAAATTAAAAGGAATTGAAATTAATCATCATACGAGTCTACTTTCTGACGTTACTGATTATATATATAAGCCTGAATTTCAAAATAGCATGGGGTGGCTCGATCGTTATGATATAGCTGAAAAGATTTATCCATCAGTTTCAGTGAGGAATGGTTGGTGCTATGGAGATACTGGAATAATGAATACGATTTGGCTATTAGGATTGGCTTTAAATGACAATGAACTTATTGAAAAAGCAAAACGATTAATGCTGAAAATTGTGAGATTAACTAATGACGATTTAATTAGTCCAACATTTTGTCATGGTCTAGCGTCTCATCTTACGATTATAAATAACGTCAATAGTTATTTTAATATAGTAGAGGTAAACAAATATCTTGATAAAGTTACAGATAAGATTATGACATTCTATTCATCTGAAAATCCATGTATGTTTCATGATATCGAAATGTTTAAAGATCAACAACGCATATCGAATAAAGTAGGTTTATTAGAAGGGCAGATAGGTACGCTTTTATCTTTACTCAATTATAAAAAGAGACAAGCTAGCTATTTAGAAAAAAGTTGGACAAATATGTTCTTAATAAATTAGTAAAAAGATTGTGATGTTGAAAAAAATATCCCTAAAGAAATGCAAAGTGTGACTTTAGGGATATTTTTAGAAATTAATGATTTATTTATCTTTAATGACTAATTTATACCCAATTGCTCTTTTATTAATAATTTCTAGATCATCACAATGTTGAAGATTGTGTCTTAACCTGTGTATGTATACATTAATAGTGTTCGAGCCTACGTATTTTTGTGTATGCCACACCTGATTTTTTAGTTCTTCTCTAGATACGTATTGGTTCAAATGTCTATATAAGAAATTTAAAATCTGTAATTCTATATGGGATAAAGCATACGCTTTATCTTTAAAAATACATATATGCTTTTCAAAGTCGATAAATAATTTAGGTTTTAAATAATTTAAGTGTTTTTTAATTTCATTGATAATTAGACATTCTATAAGGTGCCTGTCTTCTTCATTAAGAATAATGTATAAAGCGACGCCTTTTTCATAAAAATCATACTTTCTTTTTCTATTATTGTTTTTTGTTACCACAATAACGGGTAGAGAATGAACTTTACTTTTTATGGTATGGTAATACTCATCACTCGATTCGTAAATGATAAGTAGATCTGGTGTAGTCTGATTGGAATTAATTACAATGCATTCATTAATTTTCAATATTGTCTCACGGAAGAGTTGGTTTAAAGAAGGTACAATCTGGATATTAAACATGTATCATCCTCACTCCTTCAATATTCTTTGAATATTTAGGTTGTTCAAAACCTTTTATTTATATGTATATAACTATTTAATTGATCCTCTATGCGCTTAATCTCTACAAATAGAGTTATAATTCTGTAGATGGTGTAACTTATGACAAAGTAAAATTATGAACCTTTTTGAGAAGTAATTCAATTAGTGACTCAGCTATTTTTTGCTACACTTCATTAACACCTTATTCGAACTTTTAAAAGTATAAATTGCTATTAATAATTATTAAAATTAGAAAATTCTGATATTTTATAGTGAACAGAGTTAATTTTTATTATAGAAATAGATAAGGACCATTTCTTCCCAATGAGAATAAACAAGTATATCTACATGCATCTTGTCTTTAATATCTAGGTCCTGGGCTGGGTTTTATATTACATATGAATAGCTGACTATTAAAATTTTAGAATTTTATTGCTATCCTTGGTTATTCATTATTAATAGAATGTACGTAACAACATTATGAAAAGACAAACTTAGTTAAATCTTTTATACAGTTTCTTTAAATACTTATTTTACATTATACATTATATAGGTTTTTATAATAATATACCATAAACAAATAAATAAAACTTTGTACAGATTTATTAAACTTTTGTGATGATTGATGTCATTTGTGGAAAAGGTAAAGGAAATACTATTAAGAGAATTTAAAGTATTAGTTAATAACAAGACAAATACAGGTGCTACTTTAAAAGAAGATGACAAACTTAAAAGTATAGAAGATGTGGATATTCTTATAATAAATCCTCATTAAAGTGGGATTATGATGTTAGAACTTATTAAAGAAAAAATAGTTATACTTAGTTAAAAATTTTGCATTATGTGATAATTTTATGATTAAGTCAATCTGATCTAACTACTAAATAAACAACAAAAAATGAGAGTGGAACAGAATTCGTATTGAATTCGATGTCTTACCCCCGTAACGAGAACTAGAGCTGAAAAAAATATTATAAGCGTATGTACAATTCAGTTATTGACTGCGAATATGCGAAAAATACCTAAAAATGATTGATATTCCAGACTCATTTTTGATAATAGTTTATTCATTTATAAAATGACAAAACGTGTGTTCATATAGGAATTAATATAATTGTAATAAATACTAAAATTTAATGTAATGATTTTAACTATGCTTTCTTATCGAAAGTAATATATCCATATTCATCTGCCTTTTTAGTAAATATAACGATAATTGCAACAACACTTGGTATACTTGTCCAGAAGAATACTAGGTGCAAGATGCCTTGACCTACTTGATCGGCGTAAAATTTATGTATACCTAGTCCTCCTAAAAACAATGCAACGATAATATAAATTGCTTTGTTAACTTTCATTGTTAAGCCCTCCTTATTTTATTAATTCAAACATTCATTACTATTTTTACAACATAAAGCTTTATTCATAAAAGTAATAGTTTTAAATAAGATGTTATGATATCAAATGTAAATTTCATTTTACTAGTATACTATGATTTCTTATATTAAAAAAAGAGTGTAAGAATTCTGTAATAAATTTTCTTAAAGCATTTAAATTCTTTATAATGGTGTTGCAATCTACATGAAAAGGATGGGGAAAGAATGATTAGAAAAGCGCGTACTAGTGATAACAGACAAATTGCCGAACTATGTTATATGATATAGAAAGATATGGAACCGGATATTACCAAGGAAATAACTAAAAATCGTGTGATTAAAGCAATTGAATTAAGTATTGTGAATGTGACTTATCGTACACTTTACGAGCATATTTGGGTATATGAAAAAGACGGTGTGGTCGTTGGATGTATTATTGCTTATCCTGGAACAGAGGAACTGAAATTCGAACAACAATGGGACGATTTACCTCTTGAAGATGATATTATGCGACTAGGTACACCATTACCCGAAAAGGAATCATTCGATGATGAGATGTATATTGAGGCTGTTGCAACAATACCAAAATACCGTGGACAAGGTATAGCCTCACAATTATTGAAGCATTTAATTTCTACTGATACTACTATAAAATGGGGATTAAATTGTGATTACGCTAATGAAGGTGCGCTTAAATTATATGAAAAAATTGGTTTTGAAGATGTAGGGGAAATGAATCTATATGGACATCGTTATCATCATATGAAATTAAATTAAAAGAGGAGCAGGACAGGAATCACTCTTAATTCGTTGTCCTACCTCCATTAGGAAATTCTCTGTGCTGAGACTCTGAGTTATATTTGTAAAAGTAAGTTCATTTTCAAGTCAGCATGCAACTTGAAAAGGTTTGGGAACCTTATGTTTTACTCTCAATAAATTATATTTCTATATTGCACCTAAAAGTGCGCTGATATAGATACCTAATGCATATAATAAGCCAAAGAAAGTATTTGTTTTACCTGTTGCTGCCATTGCAGGCATCATTGTCTCAGGTGTATCGTTTTTATTAAAACGTCTTACTGCTTTAATTGGCATTGGGAATGATAACAACACGAGTAAGTAGAAAAGTGAACCACCAGATTTAAAGAAAGCTGTAAAAATAACGATAAGATACGCAATGATATACATCGTAGCCATAAAAATAACTGACGCCTTTTTACCTAACAGAATAGGTAAAGTTTTTCTACCGCTTGCTTTATCTTTAACTCGATCTCGGATATTGTTAGCCATATTAATTAATCCGATTGTGATAACAATAGGGATACTTAACCAAACAATATATCCTTGTATATTTCCTGTTTGTATGAAAAAAGAAAGTAAAATGATTATCATACCCATAAATAATCCTGAGAATAGTTCGCCAAAAGGTGTCCAAGAAATAGGTATAGGTCCACCTGTATATAAATAACCAATTGCCATACACACGATACCAACTGGAATAATCCAGAGTGAACTTTGTACAGCTAAGAAGATACCTAAAAGTGCTGCGATAATGTAAAAAGCAATTGCGATGTTCATTACATGTTTGGAGCTCATACCATTACGTACAATTGCGCCACCAATACCTACGGAAGTATGGTCATCAAGCCCTTTTTTAAAATCATAATATTCATTAAACATGTTAGTTGCAGCTTGTATTAATAGACATGCAAGTAACATAGCTAAGAATAAACTGAATTTTAAATGGTCTTCACTACCTAGTAGGTAAATTTTGGCTGCAGCTGTACCAACTAATACAGGTACAACTGCTGCAGTTAAGGTATGAGGTCTCATCAATTGCCAGTACTTTTTTACGGTTGAATATTGTTGATATTTGTCTGACATGATTTGCATTACCTCTTGTTTATAAAGATTTATCATCAATATTTTAAAGGAATCATTACTAAAGGTCAATTGACGTGAAAAATTGCAATTTTTGTTTAAGCAATTATGACAACACATAACTTTAAAAATGATACAATACAGTAATGAGTAGAATTCGGAGGAGAAAGAAGTGAAAAGAATGGATGTGAATGTCAAAGAGGACGATATCGTCGATAAGATATATGAAAGTACGAAGGATTGGGTTTCAGTTGAAATTAAAGTAGACAAATCATTTGAACCTAGTACTTTATTTCATTTAACAGAACAGAATGCTGGCGATCGTTTTTACATGCGCTTAAATGATAACTATTCTTCATATTTCGGATATCATGCAGTTCAAAGGTTTAAAAATGATTTTGAAAACAAACAATCTATTTTTAAAGACTGGGAAAAATTAAAAGACAATATTGAGTTAATCCATCCAGATAGTGATTATCACCATTTAAGGCTATGTGGTGGGTTCCAATTTTCAGGTCATAAATCAGATGATGAGTGGAGAGAGTATGGGCTTAATCATTTTATTTTGCCTAAAGTTTTAATATCAAGTGAGGGCGCTCGTACATTCATCACTTATACAACAGAACGTCAAGACTTTGATATTGAGGTTTTTAAAGATTTAATTACTTATTTAGAACATACTGGTGTTGATACTTCAAGAGATTCACTTGGCGAAGTGACTCGTATGGAGGATATTTATAAAGACGATTGGCGTGACCTTGTTAATGAAGCCATCGATACAATAGATGAAAGTAAAAAGATTGTATTGGCGCGTAGACGTTTAATCAAGTTTGATAAGGAAATTAACATTCCATTTATTTTAAATCAGGCACTAAATAATGAAAAAAATAGTTATATTTTCTTATTAGAATCTAACCAATCTGTATTCTTTTCTCAAACACCTGAACAATTGATTAAAGTTGAAGATGGTGTACTATCAACTAAAGCAGTTGCTGGTACGATTAAACGTACTCATAATGAAAAAGTAGACGAAGAAAACATCAAGGCATTTTTAAAAGATAAGAAAAATTTAGGAGAACATCGTTTCGTTGTTGAGAGTATCTTGAGTGATATCAAGCCTTTCGTACAAGATGTAGAGTACAATGAAACGCCTAATATTTTAAAAAATGATCATTTGTATCATTTATACACAGAAATTAAAGCGAATTTAAATGACGAATCATACATTGGTTTAATTGATTGTTTACATCCGACACCTGCATTAGGGGGCTATCCGAAAGCAGAAGCTCTTGAATTTATTGAAAATAAAGAGTTTGGTACACGTGGATTATATGGGTCGCCTGTAGGATTTATCGATGTTTATGATGATTGCGAATTTATTGTAGCAATTCGTTCAATGCTCATTAAAGATTGTCAGGCAACTTTATTTGCAGGTTGTGGGATTGTAAAAAATTCCGACCCTGATAGTGAAGTGGCAGAGACAGCAGTAAAATTTTCACCAATGATGAATGCTTTAGGAGTAGATAATAATGACTAATTATAGTGAAGCGTTGACAGAGCAAGTGTTTTCATTTGCTTCAGAGTTATATGCATATGGTATTAGAGAAGTTGTAATAAGTCCGGGTTCGCGTTCAACACCACTTGCACTTGCGTTTGAAGCGCATCCAAAAATTAAAACATGGATTCATCCTGATGAGCGTAGTGCTGCATTTTTTGCATTAGGATTAATTAAGGGTAGTGAAACGCCTGTAGCAATATTATGCACATCTGGTACAGCTGCTGCAAACTACACACCGGCGATTGCTGAAAGTCAAATTAGCAGATTACCACTTGTCGTGTTAACGAGTGATAGACCTCATGAACTACGCAGTGTAGGGGCGCCACAGGCTATTAATCAAGTAAATATGTTTAACAATTATGTTCAATTTCAATTTGATTTACCTATAGCTGATGGTAGTAATCAAACGAAAGAGACTGTTGATTACCAAATGCAAATTGCCAGTCAATATTTATATGGATCACATCGAGGCCCGATTCATTTTAATTTACCATTTAGGGAGCCATTAACACCAGATTTAGATCGAGTTGACTTACTTACGTCAGATGTTAAGACGTTGTCCCATTACCAAAAGACAATTTCTGTTCATGATATAAGTGCTATATTGAAGAGAAAAAAAGGGCTCATTATTGTGGGAGATATGCAGCATCAGAAAGTAGATCAAATACTCACTTATTCGACTATCTATGACTTACCTATCTTAGCAGATCCACTAAGTCAATTACGTAAAAGCAAGCATCCTAATGTGATTGCTACTTATGATTTATTGTACAGAGCTGGATTAGATATAGATGTTAATTTTGTGATACGTGTAGGTAAACCTGTTATTTCTAAAAAGTTAAATCAATGGTTAAAGCAAACAAAGACATATCAAATCCTTGTCCAAAATAATGATAAAATTGATGTATTTCCTATACCACCACATATTTCTTATGAAGTTTCAGCAAATGATTTCTTTAGATCTTTGATGGACGAACCGTATGTAGAACGTAAAGAGTGGTTACAATTATGGCAGTCTTTAGAACAACAAGCACAAATTGAAATTAAAGATTATTTAAATCATGCTACAGACGAAGCGGCATATGTTGGTAGTTTAATTCAAAAACTATCGAAAGAGGATACTTTATTTGTTGGAAATAGTATGCCTATAAGAGATGTTGATAATTTAATGTTTGATAGTGAAGCAGGAATTTATGCTAACCGAGGTGCTAATGGAATTGATGGTGTAGTTTCTACTGCATTAGGTATGGCAGTGCATAAGAAGGTTACATTGCTTATTGGCGATTTATCGTTTTATCATGACATGAATGGTTTGCTTATGGCGAAATTAAATGCTATCAACATTAATATTATATTAGTAAATAACGATGGGGGAGGAATCTTCTCTTATTTACCTCAAAAAGATTCAGCTGATGTGTACTTTGAACGTTTGTTTGGTACACCTACTGGACTTAACTTTGAGTATACAGCGTTATTGTATGATTTTACGTATGAACGTTTTGATTATTTAACTGATTTCAAATACGCTGAATTATCAAGTATAGGTTCAGCTATTTATGAAATTATGACAAATAGAGATGATAATTTAAGACAACATCAAAATTTATATAAGAAATTGAGTGAAATTGTTAATGTTACACTTTGATTTTTATAAAGCTAATAATGAAACAACACAATTATTAGTTATGTTGCATGGGTTTATAAGCGATTCATCTACTTATAATGAACATATTAAACGTTTATCTCAACATGTTAATATACTTACGATTGATTTACCTGGGCATGGTGAGGATATATCTAATATTAATGATGTGTGGGACTTCCCGTATATTGTGCATCAGCTTGATCAAGTTTTAGAGCAGTTCAGAACTTATGATGTGTTCTTACTTGGTTATTCTATGGGCGGTCGGGTAGCGCTTTATTATGCTTTATATGGCAATGAAGCGCTAGCTGGACTGCTTTTAGAAAGTACTTCAGCTGGAATTCAAGATGAGGCGAATAAAGTGGAACGTGTCCGAGTGGATGAGGCTCGTGCGAAGGTGCTTGATATTGCTGGTTTGGAAATATTTGTGAATGATTGGGAGAAGTTGCCGCTTTTTCGTTCGCAGTACGATTTGGACGCGGAAGTACGAAAAGCTATTTGTGCCAATCGAATGAATCAAAATCCCCATCGGTTAGCTAAAGCGCTTCGAGATTATGGAACTGGCAATATGCCTAATCTTTGGCCGCTCATTTCATCGATTGGAGTTCGTACATTAATTTTAGTGGGTGAAAGAGATGAAAAGTTTGTTGATATTGGGCAACGGCTAGAAAGAGATATTTCAGATAGTCAAAAAGTACAAATTTCGAACGTCGGTCATACAATTCATGTGGAAGATGTAACGGAATTTGATACAATATTACTAGGTTTTTTAAAGGAGGAGCAAAATGACTAGACAGTGGGAAACACTTAGAGAATATGATGAAATAAAATATGAATTTTTTGAAGGAATTGCAAAAGTAACAATCAATCGCCCTGAAGTACGTAATGCATTTACACCAAAGACCGTTGCGGAAATGATTGATGCATTTTCACGCGCACGAGATGACCAAAATGTTTCAGTAATCGTGTTAACTGGCGAAGGAGATAAAGCATTCTGTTCAGGAGGAGACCAAAAGAAACGTGGTCACGGTGGTTATGTAGGTGAAGATGATATTCCTCGTTTAAATGTATTAGATTTACAGCGTTTAATTCGTGTCATTCCAAAACCAGTCATTGCAATGGTTAGAGGATATGCTATTGGTGGCGGGAACGTATTAAATGTAGTTTGTGACTTAACAATCGCCGCTGATAATGCCATCTTTGGTCAAACTGGTCCTAGAGTAGGTTCATTTGATGCTGGTTATGGTTCAGGTTACCTAGCACGTATTGTTGGCCACAAAAAAGCTAGAGAAATCTGGTACTTATGTCGTCAATACAATTCACAAGAAGCTTTAGATATGGGCTTAGTTAATACAGTAGTACCATTGGATAAAATAGAAGATGAAACAGTACAATGGTGTAAAGAAATCATGCAACATTCTCCAACTGCTCTACGTTTCTTAAAAGCAGCAATGAATGCTGATACTGATGGCTTAGCTGGGTTACAACAAATGGCTGGTGACGCTACTTTACTTTACTATACTACAGACGAAGCGAAAGAAGGACGTGACGCTTTCAAAGAAAAACGTAATCCTGATTTCGACCAATTCCCTAAATTCCCATAGGTGTTTAGATTTTATATAAATAGAAATCCCCTTGGTTAGTTCACTTAAATTAGCCAACGGGATTTTTTGTATGAAAAATAATTCATTTTTGAAGGGAACTATTTTGCCCAAACTGTAAATTTTGATAATAACCTAGATTGAAAAGAATAGAACCCTGTAACTAATATAAATGTTTTACGATGGTGGCATCTCATTAGGATACTGGTTGTACAAATAATTTTCTAAGCGACGCATACCTTCTTTTAACATATTCATGTCATAAGCGTATGATAGTCTTATATATCCTTTTCCAATATCTGTAAAGGAAGATCCAGGCACCATGGCTAAGTGGGCTTTTTCTAAAACATCTACACAAAAATCAAAATCATTATCTGTAAAATTTTTGATACTAGGGAAAATATAAAATGCGCCTTCAGGTTGTGCAGTGATTTCAAAACCGAGCGATTCTAATTTGTTTTTTAAATAATTACGACGTTTAATATATGCTTCGTTCATATATTTAGGAACATCTATTCCTTCTTTAAGTGCTGCTTTACATGCAATTTGAGCTGGTACGTTGGCGCAAATACAATTATAGGCGTGCATGAATGTTAATTTTTCGATTAAATACTCTGGACCGATTAAAAAGCCGATTCGAATACCTGTGGCTGAATGTGATTTGCTTAAACCACCAATGAGTAATAACTGATTACGAATCTCTGTAAATTCAGCGAATGATGTATGATGTCCAGCGAAAGTATTTTCAGCATAAATTTCATCACTGATGACAAATATTTCTTTATCAACAAGTGTGTCTACAATCGCTCTAGTTTCTGTTCGACTGAGTGCGACACCTGTAGGATTGGTAGGACAATTAAGTAATATTGCTTTTGTATTATCAGTTAAATGTTTCTCAATGAGTTCTGGAGTTACTTTAAATTCTGAATGTGTAGTATCCATAAAGATAGGTGTTCCACCTAAAGTTTCTACTAAAGGAATGTATCCTGCATAGATAGGTCCAGGAATAAGTATTTCATTACCTGGTTCGATAATACTTCTTAATGAGGTATCTAATGCTTCGCTAGCTCCATTCGTGACGATGATTTCTTCTTCACTGTAGTAGAATCCATATCGTTGCTTAAAATAATCACTAATCGCTTGTCGTGTTTCTACCAATCCTTTGTTATGAGAGTAACTTGTTTTATCCTCTTTAATTGCGTTAATATATGCATTTTTAACCACATTTGGCATAGGAAAGTCTGGTTGACCAATAGTTAAGTTGATACAATCGTCAATATACTTAATTCTATTTGAAAATTGACGAATACTAGGCGCTCTTAAAAATTTTGAATGTGTATTTAATGATAATTTCATTGTCTAAAACCTCTCTATAAAAAATACCAATATGCAGTATTTAAATTGTGTGAATAGTCTCATAATTCTTTCAAATTAGTACTATCATAACATATTTGCTAACTACATTTTGGTATTAAACTTAATTATAATATGAAATTTAATCTTTAAATTGTGATGGTCTTCTTAAATTTATTAGTGGATTCGTCCATTTACATACCACTTTAGATGACAATACGAACACAATAATGAGAGAAGTGACTATAAGAAATAAATATGTGAATATTGAGATGTTATCCTTAAATGGATATAATCCAAAACCTCTGATTATGCCTATAACAATACCGTGAAGTAAGTATACAAACATTGTTCTCCGACCAATATATGTGTAAAAACGTTGTTTCTGGGAAGTCAGATTTAAAAATGCACACATCGTGATAAGAATGATGATGTATAATAATAAACGTTTAAATGGACTGTAGACACCTTCACCGTGGCTTTCAAGAGAAGTGTATGGTGACCTAATAACCAGTCTCCATTGATAGGATGAATCGTGTAACCAATAAAAAATGAGATAAGAATAATAACAGATATAGCTATCCATTTTTTATTTCTAAGCTTTATTGTTTGTTCCTTAGTCACTAAATGTCCAATATAGAAGATAGGAAAAAATACAATTGTTCTTGATATACTCATATAACCGTCAATATTACCAGAAAATCCAGCCAAAATTGATACAAGTATAGAAATTGACAATACGATATATGGATTATATCTACGCACGATTACTAATACGACATGAAAGAAGAATAGTGTGAGTAGGAACCATAATGCAAAAACTGGATTAAATGGATCTAACTGTATAGCATCTTCTTTACCAGTAAAATAATAATAAAGTGAGAAGAATGCGAAAAAAATGACATATGGCACGAGTAGTTTCTTAGCAATTTTTTCTAAGTAATGTGGTTTATCTAAATTTTTTGCAAAATAACCTGATATAAATAAAAATGTAGGCATATGAAAACTATATATTAATAAATATAAAGCTTGTAAACATCTATCTTCAGAAGTATAAGGTTGTAAAAGATGTCCGAATACAACTAAAAATATTAAAACTGCACGGGCGTTGTCAAAAAAATAATCCCTATCTTTGATGGCGGTCATAAAGGGTCTCCTTTTTTCTATTTAGACATATTCTAATTTAGTATATATTTAGGTAATTATGCAAAGAATTTGTGCAATGTGTATATTAGTATTGTATCTGTCTCTTATACACATCTGACGCTGCCGACGAC
>ERZ1031010.41-NODE-41-length-16248-cov-37.178657_pt1 | contig 16248 bp, 11 predicted proteins | sample MGYA00518594_ERZ1031010 | MGnify/ENA primary metagenome ERZ1031010 (study PRJEB33718, sample SAMN03159722) | human skin metagenome | collected 2014-05-20 | study: EMG produced TPA metagenomics assembly of the PRJNA266117 data set (Human skin bacterial metagenome... | reverse complement strand
ATTTGACACACCCTTTTTCTTCAGTCAAAACAATCATTCCTTTCATTCATTTCATACTTTTTTATTTTAACACGCTTCAATATAGTTAACATATTTTAAATTTTTGAAGTTTGTATCGTACATTATTTATTTTTTATACAACACTATTGTCACCTTTCCTTACAAATATTCGCTTTTTCTAACAATTGACGTAAGATGAATAATTATATAAGAAAGTAGGTTATACTTGTGCATCACAAACAACATCGTAAATTAAGTTGATTGCCGTACATTGGCATTGTAGCATTATTACACATCATTGGTTTTAGTTTTTTATGGATATCTGGAAAAAATCATCATATTCTATTTGGCATGGGAATTCTTGCCTATACACTTGGGCTTAGACATGCATTTGATGCAGATCACATCGCTGCAATAGATAATACTACCGTTCGTAAATTATTACAACAACGTCGTGAGCCGGTCGGGGTAGGCTTTTATTTTTCAATTGGACATTCGACTGTAGTATTCTTAATGGCAGTATTACTTGGTGTTTCTGTTAAATGGGCGAAAAGTGAACTGCCACATTTTCAAGACATTGGAGGAACTATTGGAACGCTTGTATCTGGATTCTTTCTAGTATTAATTGGTGTACTTAATTTAATCATTTTAGTCTCACTCATTAAACTTTTTGCCAAATTGCGTCATCAATCTATAAGCGAGCAAGAGATTGACAATCTTTTAGTAGCACGTGGGTTTGTCTCAAGATTTGTCGGACCGTACTTTAAAATCGTCAATAAAAGTTGGCATGTCTTACCTTTAGGATTTTTATTCGGTTTAGGTTTTGATACAGCAAGTGAAATTGCCTTACTCACATTATCATCTGGCGCTTCTCAGCAAGCGATTTCGTTCATTGGTATATTATATCATTACCTATTTTATTCGCTTCTGGTATGAGCTTGTTGGATACTTTAGATGGTATCGTGATGAAATCAGCTTACAATTGGGCTTTTTTTAATCCTATTCGTAAGATTTACTACAATATTACAATCACTGCAATTTCAGTTATTGCAGCTCTAGTCATTGGAGTGATTGAATTACTTCAAATCATATCTGAAAAATTTGAGTTTAAAGGTAGCTTCTAGAACTTTATTCAATCGATGCAATTTGATTATTTAGGCTATATTTTAGTTGTCCTGTTCATTGTCACATGGCTCATTTCTACTTTAATTTGGAAATTTGGTAAAATAGAGCAACATTGGTCATAAAATTTAAGGAAGTTGAGCCCGGGACTCAAGTATTTTTTACGTATTATCAGTCGATGACTGTATTAAAAATGCGCTTATATCAAACTTTTAAAATATGGATCACAATATAAAAATTCATTCAGAAATTCTACTGACAATGCGAGTTAGAGATGCTTGCCGGGATGGGACAACGAATTCTGTCTCACTCCCTAATCACTTTTTATAAGTTTTAATTATAGTATTATAATTTTTCCAGCTTTGTTTTATCATAATGATACGACAAAGCTGGAAAATATTGCGTTTGCCATTTCTGTGTCTTTCGGGCCGTATTATTCAAATTTTTCTCCCAACTAGGATACACCCGAAACGCCATTTTCCCTTGATTCTTACCATCACTTAAAATTCCATAAGCTAATAACGCATGTTTAGGAAAAATAAATTGGCCTATTCTTTCTTTATCAACAATATGAACTACTAATTTCTCGGGAAATTCTTCTTCATTAAAGGGTTGATTGATACTACCAGTATTTTTCTTCCACATAGATAAAAAATAACCTGTTTTTTTGTTGTCTTCTTAGCTAACCTACTTTTAAACCAACGACGATGAAATTGAAAATTAAATGCTTTATACATATCATTCCAAGGTTCATCCTCTATGATTAATGACGTCTTCAACTCAATACGCTTAAAACTTGTTGAATCAAATCTACCGAGATTTTATTTCCCATATATTTGTACCTCTTGTTCTTAAGTTATTATTAAATATGTTATCACACTTGTACTTCTCTATTATTTAATGAATGTATATAATCAATAACTCATTAATATTGATATAAATCTTCACTTTTTAGAAAGTTTATCACGCCATTCTTATGACACAAACTATAGTATTGTAAATATTATGTGGAATTTTTACATTAAAAGGATACAGATGTGAGGAGACTTATTCGTAACTATTTCACAATAAAATTACAACGGTATTAGCCTACATTAAGTTCATTCATCTAACATACAGATATTAGCTTCATATGAATATTGAAGATTTAAGAAGAGAAATATTTCTTATAACATAAGTATTATCAATCCTCACGAATCTCTAATCCACGATATCTATTCAACGTACCTATAAATTCTTGCTTTCTAGGTAACGCTAAGTTGCCTGGATGACCTTTATGATGAGAAACAACTTCTAATCCTTCTTTCTCAATTCGTTCATATAAGCGATGCGTTATTTCAATTATCGTTTCTTCATTGTCGATTATTTCGTTTTTAAGATAATCTAACATTAACGCTAAACTATTAGTTTGACTAACATCAACAAGTTGCTCTAAACCTGCGATATGAATCGGCTCTTTACCTTACCATACATCACGGTATCTACTCCTTTAGCTTTAAATCGATCTCTTTTACCTTTGTGATTGAAACTAGATTTTAGAGGGACTCTAGTTGGAATGCAACCAAATTGTCGATGTGAATAATCCGTTCTCTGATAACCTTCCGACTGTGCAATAGTCTTAGCCTCTCGAGTCACATCTTTCAATATATATTCATCCATCATTAGCACTTGATCAGCAACATCAAAGTAGTCACCTGAACAGCCAACGATAAGAATGGTTGATACATCATGATTGTCATATAATGCTTTTACTTTATTTGAAAATGGCGTAATGGGTTATTTCTCAAGCGCAATTAAACGTTGCATACGACCATCACGAATCATAAAATTAGTTGCTGACGTATCTTCATCGATAAGTAAGACTGATGACTCCGCTTCTAATGCTTCCATCACATTAGTGGCTTAAGAAGTACTACCACTAGCATTTTCAGTAGAAAAGTGTGTTGTGTCTTTCTTACCTGGTAAGTGATCGATAAAAGGTTGAATGTTAACATTATTGATACTTCTTCCATCTTCGGCACGAATTTTCATCGCATCTTGATTTGTGATCACATATTCTCTACCGTCTCCGGCGATATGGTTGTATACACCACGTTCTAAAGCCTCAAGCAATGTAGATTTACCATGATAACCACCAACAACAATCAGCGTAATACCTTCAGGAATTCCCATTCCCTTCATTAATTTACCACTTGGTAATTTAAATTCAATTTCGAATTGTGGTGGACTTTGAAACGCAATCGCTTGTGCCATTGGACGATCTGACACACCACTTTGTCTAGGTAAAATAGAGCCGTTTGCTACAAATGCTACGAGGTGACGTTCTGCTAACTGATGTCGAATGTCCTCTTGATCAACCATTAATTCAACTTGTTGATGCATTCGTGATTGATTAAGGTGTTGATAACGTAATGAATGTTCTACAATGTTTGGTAATACTTTTGATAGTGTGTAAGCAGCTACTTTTCCAAGGATTGTACGGCCTTTTGCCGGTAAGCCCACTTCAATACGTGCCTCAATATGTTTATCACTAATCACTACAGATGTACGTTTTATGATTTCCGGACCACAATGATCAATGTAAATTCCACCTATATTCTTGTCTCCATATATTGCCTTTTGAATCGACTGGTGAAACACTCTCGTTAAATAATCACTTATAGCTACTCTTTTCAATTTACTATCCAGCAATGTCTCAGGAATTCCTGCTTTTTGTCGACTCATGATAACTCGCATTTTTGAAGGTGGTGCAAAAGGATCAACTTGCACATGATCTATCGATAGTTGAAACTGCTTAAATTGATATATCCCTTTTGTACGTTTATATGCACCATATTTTTGTCCGTCCAAAGACATTAAGATCTAGTGACATTTTTCATATTTTAGACCTCCAACGTTCCAATTTTTCTAACTTTATTTTTCCCTGGAAATGAAGAACATTAAACGTAGCAAGTAAATTGAAATTATTTCATCTAAACAAAAAATACTTCAAATTCTCAACCTTAAGTTAAAAATTTGAAGTATATTCAAGTGAGTTATTCAGTTTTAGCACCTGTACGTTCACGTAACTCGTATTCAATTTCTTCTAAGCTACGTCCACGCGTTTCTGGTAAGAACTTAATTACGAATAACATCGCTAATACACCGATGAATGCGAATATTAAGAAGACCCATTCTGTACTTAAGGCATCACTTAAAATTGGGAAAAATAGTGAAACAATTAGTGTACCAATGTTAAGTACTAGTGCTGAGATACCTGTTGCAGCGCCACGTGCACGCATAGGGAATAATTCCGGTAACATAACCCATAGTACTGGTCCCCATGAAATTCCAAAGAACATAATAAATAATGATAAACATACAATTATAATCCATGCTGATGAAGCAATTCCGATTGTCCAAATTAAAATTGCCATGATTAATAATGAAGCAATCATACCAATATTACCGCCAACTAGTAACTTTTTACGGTCAATTTTATCTACTACAAATAGCGCAACGATTGTAACAAGTACATTGATTGTACCTATACCGACTGATCCTAAAATAGATGCTGCCTCTCCTAAACCTGCTTTGGCAAAGATTGAAGACGAGTAAAAGATAACCGCATTGATACCAATAAATTGTTGGAATATAGCAAAGATACAACCAACGACTAGTATTCTTCCTAACCAAGGCGATTTAATCACTGTCCATGTTGATTCAGCAATCGCATTAATTTCTTTCATTTCTTTAAGTTCTTTTTCAATTTCATGATCTTCGTATGTAATCTTCATTACTTTACGAGCCGCTTCTTCGCTTCTATTCTCAAGCAACCATCTTGGGCTCTCAGGCATAAAGTATATTCCAACCAGTAAAATGACTGATGGAACAACTGCTAAACCAAGCATCCAACGCCAACCTTCAATATCTGCAAAAGCGTAGTTCACTAAGTATGCTGCTAAGATACCTATTGTGATCATCAATTGGTTAAGTGATCCTAATGAACCACGATACTCCGTAGGTGCCATTTCACTTAGATAAACTGGTACAGTAGACATTGATCCACCAACCGCTAAACCAATAATCAAACGTCCAATAATTAATAATGCCAAATTCGTCGAAGCTGCAAGAATTAACGCTCCAATAGTAAAGACAATGGCTATGAGCATGACGAGGCGTCGACGTCCAAGTTTATCTGCAAGTGGACCACTGCTTCCGGCACCAATAATTGCCCCTATCAACATTGAAGAAACGACAATACCTTCAGTTGTACTATTGAGAGGTATATCCTTATGTATAAATAGTAAAGCACCGGAAATTACACCGTTATCGTAGCCATATAATAAGCCACCTAACGCTCCCAATATAAAAATTAAATATTTATTTGCTTTCATATGTATCATCTCTTTTTTTCTAACTAAGATAATTATAAGCTTTATATGAAACCGTTTCAATTTAATTTTTATTAAAACTTAATTACGAATCACTTTTTGTGTCAATTCATGTAACGCTCATGATTTAGATAAATGGTTTATATTGTTGACAATGTGTATTTTAATTAACAAAAATGGTTTACAATCTGAACAACTAAAAAATTAAAAACCTCATTTGTTAAGATATAGAGCTCAACGAATGAGGCATTTTTTAAACTATCATTTCTAACAGTATTTATTTGTCAGTCACTTGCTCATTTCTTACCATATCTTCAAACATGTTGTCCCAGAATTCTTCTAAATCTTTTTTAGAGATACGAACTTCAGAAGTATCTGTACCAACGAAGTCACCATGGTCCCAATTATGTTTAACTGGTGTCACTTGCCAAATTCCTTTTTGAATTTGATCTGTAGCAGGTGTATAAGCTTGGTTAAATGGATGTTGTCCTGAGATAACTGATACAAGACCATCATTTTCTCTCCAAGCTGTATCATCTAATTTACCAATAGCATCAGCAGTCAATGTGTAGCCAATATTCATATTAATATCAGCTTTTTGAGTACCGTCAATTGCTGGTCTTGTTGATTCACCTTGATACGTTTTGTAAACAATATTAGGATTTAATGAAGTAGTATGATTTAAGATATCAGTACCTTCAGTCGTTAAATCATAGAAACCATTGTCTTTGGTTTTCCATAATTTACTTTGTTTAACGCGGTGGATATATTGAGCTAATGTTTCATCATCTCTTTGTTTAAGACCCCATTGTCTCAAACCAACGTCAACATGTGACAACTTATTACCTTTAGCTCTCGCATAATCATAAGCAATTTGTCTAACTAATGCTTCATTACCAAATAAATCAGCAGCGTGTGTGCCATTATGTGGTGTTGCGATAGTAGTAATAGATGAAATCATATTATCTTGTCCTCCTTTATATAAAGGAGAAATGTCGCCACCATGTTCTTTTTGATATTCCACTTCTTCAGGACTGCCATGACGCAATAATTCTTCAAGATAACGAATCGTTTGGCCACCCATACTGTGACCGATTAAATGAATTTTTTGTCCCGGTATCCAATCTTTATAAGCTCCAGCATATGTTTTACCATAACGTTCATGACCATATTTCGCTGCATGTGCTGCACCATAGTCAACTGTACCACCTTTAATGTAGTAGTATAACTCTACAGCTCTATCATAGTTACTACCAAATGCACCTACACTTGCTTCCATAACGTTATAACCTTTAGCTCTCGCTTCTTTTATAATATTAAGACGATCGCCACCCCAGTAGTTGGCTTTACCTATTAATGGACCAGTACCCGATGCATAACCATTAAAGCCATGTACAAGAATAATAGGGTCATGGTTTTTATATTGAGTTTGTGGTGCTACTTTATTTGTTTGATCTTTATCTTCTTTTGATGCTTTTACTGTTGTGTTATTTCTTGTTGTTGCTTGTGCATTTTCAGTTAAAGCATTGATACCTTTTTTAGAATCATCGTTATCATTTTTAGGTAATTCTTTAGTTTGGTTACCTTCATCTAATTGATTTACATTAAGGTCTTTATCAGATATAGTTGCTTGTTCTTCTTTATTAAATCCTTTAACTGGACTATCTTGTGTCGCATCAGTATCTTCAGCAGTTACATGTTGTTCTGTAGATTGCTCTGAAGTTACATCTTCGCTGGATTGAGTTGCGTTTTTATCACTTCGATGAGTGACTTCTGCAACTTTTTGAGTTTCTTCTTTATCATTTTGAGTATCTTTTTGATGCGTTTTAATATCTTTAGATGTTTGTGGTTGTTCAGTAGTTTTGTCTTCTTTTTGAGTATTTGTTAAATCTTTCACATGTGTCTGGTCTTGATTCGTTGTTGTTATTCGTAAAGATGACTCATTAGTTTGTGGTTGTTCTGAAGTTGTTTTTTCATCTTTTTGAGGTTGGTCTAAACTATTTGCATCTTCCTGATGAGTTGTCTGTGAAGATTCCTCTTCTTGAGCATTGTTATCTTGACTAGTAGGTTCTTGTACTGCTTTATTTTGATTATCATTGCGTTGATCTTTTTCTGTCGTAGATGCTTGAGATTCATTAGACTTACTGTCTACTTGATTTTCATCATTAGAAGTTGCATCTGTTTTAGGTGTTACTTGTTGTTGGTCGTCAGTATTATGTATAGTTGAAGTATTATCTTTTGTTTCTAGCGTATTATTTTGAGTATCGTCTGTCTCAGATTGTTTATCTGTTTGATTATTTTGTTGCTCCCCAATAGATTGTGATGTGCTTACCTCAGAATTATCCTGAGTCCCTTGATGATTTGATTCAGCAGCATACGCTGAACTCCCCCCAATAAATAACATTGATGCAACAACGATTGAAGACGCACCAACACTTAACTTACGAATACTATAAGAATTCTTTCTGTTTTTCATGTTTTCAGCACCTCTATCTCTTTTTTATTTAATCTACAACTTTGACTTAAATGAAAAGATTAATGATTTCGCGTGGGATAATTTCTAAAATTCTTTGGAACCAAGCCTTCATCAAAGTACTCCTCTCTACTATGTAATAAACTTACAAACACCATACGGCACCAATTGTAATCAATGAATATTAATTCTTTATTAATTTCTTTTAACATCTTTATAAATATTTATTAAGAACAAACTTAAACACAAGTGCTGAAAGAAGTTGTTAATTGCTTAATCTAAGATAATTATAGTACAACAAAAGTATAAAAAATAACTCTTAAGCAACTTTTTACATCACTCAAGAGTTATTTGTTGATAACTTTACATTAATTGATAAATAGAAATTTCTTCTATGTTTAGCTTTGTTTTACTGATATGACATATTTGAATTAACCTTGAACCATAATCGTATGATTTAAATTTAACTCGTTCATTTAAATAATACAAATGTTGCGTTACATCGTAGTAATCTAAACCTTTTTTTAAACCTTCACCTATTAATTTAGTGTAACTTTCTTTTTTAGTCCAAATATCAAAGAAATCTTTTAATGTAAATACTTGGTTTAACTCATTAATAGAAAAATGTTGCGCCAAACTGTAATAGTCCAAAGTTTTTAATTCTTCGATATCAATACCAATTGGGCACTCATCAATGATACACGTTATATAAGGATAACTGTATGAAAGATTCACGTATAAATTGAGGTGGCTTTGTATCTCAACTTTACCATCAGAAGTTATACTGTATTCCCATTCATCAGTCTTTAAGCCACTCCATTGTTCAATACTATATTGAACGATTACATCACCGATACGATGCATTAATTGATCTTTTAAAAATCGATATTGTACTCGTGCCGGTTTTTTCAAAGCTCGATGACTTTTACCTAATAGCTTCTCAATTTCGCTTAAATACTTTGGCATCTTCGTAATATATACTTGCATCATTAACTACAATTGGGCTTCAAATTTTTCAGATAATAAGTGCCGCCATTGATGTAACCATTTTGGTGTAGGTTCCGGCCATTCATCTTGTAGTTCATTTAGCAACATTTGAGTCATAGAGGAATCAGTAACTCCAGGAATTTGGTTGTCTTCATTACTATTGAGTCCAATAAGTTCATGCATTCCTAATCGATGCAACTCTTGGTCAAATTTACGATCATTCACAACAGTCATTTCTGAATCTGTTGCAGAATCTAAAACTTGTTTCATTGTTATTGCGTGAGGTGAATACACATGATAAACAACAGGTATAGCATTAGAACTTGCCAGTTTAATAATATGTCGAGCTGTAACATCGATGAATGAAAATTCAACTTCTGATTTTGATAAACTTTCGCCGATAAATGACATTTTTAATAAATCTCTCATGACGATACTAAATCGATTCGTTGTTAAATTTTTCATATTTAATTTCCCAGTAGATGCACTTGTGAGATTTCCTAATCTCATAATCTGAGCATCTAATCCGTCGTTAACCGCTTCTAGTACTTTAATTTCACTATAAAATTTACTTTTCGTGTAAGGCGATGTAAATAATTGACCTTTATACAAGTCTTTTTCAGTAAATGAAACATCTTCTTCATGTACTTCAAATACTGTGCCAACACTTATTGTTGAAATATAGATGAATTTTGCATCTTTTTTCTTAGCTAAATCTACTAAAGCTTCAGTACTTTTAACATTCACATCGATAAATGCCTGATCGTCGCCGAAGTGATCAGTGCGAGCACCAGCGTGAATAATAGTATCAATCGATGCATCAATGTGAAGTTGATCTAATTCTGATAAATTACCTAAAACAATATCTAAATTGTTTATTAATTTAGTCGTATGAGCTATATCGAAATAGCATTTTAAATTATTTTGCAATTTAATTTGTGCTTCTGATAAATCATGACCTCTGACAATACATGTGATTTTGTCCGCATGACCATGCAGTTCATCAATTAAATATGCCCCTAAAAATCCGGTAGCTCCAGTAAGTAATACATGTCCCAAAGTAGATCGAACAATGTGTTTATGCTTCATTTGGTATCGTTGTTTAACTAAAGCTTGTAATTGTGGCAAATGATCTGGCAACTCTACTTTCGGTAATGCTTTACGCGTTTCAAAATGATCTGCAAGATAACGGATTGTTTTAAATTGATACATATCTTGCATTGTTAGATGGATATTCTTTAATTTAAGTTTTGATACAACAACCATGGCATCCAATGATGTACCACCAATTTCGAAAAAGTCATCATCAATACTTACTGAAGGAATTTCTAATACATCAACAATCGTTTCTGCAAATTCACGCTCAATTTCATTACGTGGTTCGATAAGTCCATTTTGTTGAACTTTTGGTGAAGGTAATTTTGACTCGTCAACTTTATCATTTCCAGTTAATGGAATTTCATCAATAGCTGTTAACGTTTTAGGAATCATATATTTTGGTAAATGTTGATTTAATTGTTGTTCTATGCGATGTTCATCCTCTTGGCGCCCTACATAATAAGCATGCAGAACTTCACGCTCACCTTGGTTTGCTAAAATAACAACACTATCTGACACAGTATCAACTGAATCAATTACATTTTCGATTTCACCGAGTTCAATACGATAACCATGAACTTTAACTTGTTTATCCATTCTTCCAAGAAACTCGATTTGACCATCTGGTGTCAGACGCGCTAAATCTCCGCTTCTATATAGTCTACCTTTACCAAATGGGTTATCTATAAATTTTCCAGCAGAAAGTTCTGGTCGATTTAAATAGCCTGAAGTTAAACTTTCCCCTGCAATACATAATTCTCCAGGGATACCAACACCACAGAGTTGCAGTCCTGACATAATGTAAACTTCAACATTGGCTAAAGGTTGTCCAATTGGAATCGTTGAAGGAATTGGCTCACCTTTTGTATGAGTCCAACACATTGCAATAACCGTATTCTCAGAAGGTCCATAAGCATTGATATACATATCACAATGTTTAGTAATATGTTGCACAAAAGCAGGTGTACTTGTAGCACCGCCAGTAATGACTTTAGGAATATAGAAATTGTGCATGACATTGTAAACTTGCAATGGAATAGATGCGATTGTAATTTTCTCTTGTAAAATCAGTCTTTCAAGTTGTTCTGTATTTGTACGTTCAGTCGACGTTGCAATCACTAGCGGATATCCATTTAATAAACTACAGTAAAAATCAGTTGCTGAAGCATCAAATACATAATTAGCGTATTGTAGATAAACTTCATCATCAGATAAACTTAGTCTTTCTGTCCAAGCATGAACCAAATTTAATACATTACGTTGTATTACTGATACAGCTTTTGGCTTACCAGTTGTTCCTGATGTATAAATATGATAAATATCATCATCTAAGTTACCATTGTATTCAATATTTAAGTTTTTATTATTTTCATCCACATGAATATCTTCTATTTTAATCATTGGTATGTGCGTTTCTATGGACTTACCATATGTCAAGATTGCTGCTACTTCAGCATCTTCTAAGATGTATTCAATACGTTTATCAGGATAAGTAACATCTATCGGTACATACGATGCTCCAACTTTTATTACAGCAATCATACTGGCTACCATTTCAAAACTACGCTCAGTTAAAAGCGCAACACGTTCACCTTTGTGAATACCTTGTTGTATCAATGCATTAGCAATGCTATTGGCATAGTGATTCAACTCTTGATAAGTCATAGATTGACCACTCATTTTTAATGCAACATCACTTGCTTTTACGTTCATCACATCATTTAGTCGTCGTTGGATAGATTTATTTTCAGGTAAAGGTAAAGAACGATGATTGATGTGTTTATTCATCCAGTCTAAGAGGTTTTCATTTTCATTAATATCTTGAATTCTTACATCTTCAGTAGAAATCACATGTTTTATAATTGTTTCAAGTTGCTGTGCAATGTAGTGGATTGTTTCTTGGCTGTATAAATCTGTATTATATTCAATATTGACAACATAATCATCTTGATCTTCCTCAATAATAAATGATAAATCGAATTTAGCTGTTGTCGATTGAGGTGGAATGTGTGTGAGTTTACTATGTCCAAAGTTCGCATGATTGGTCTCGTTGTTTTGAAGCACGAGCATTACATCAAATAATGGGTTATGCGATGCATCTCGTTCATCCACAAGATCATTAACAAGACTCTCAAATGGATATTCTTGATGCTCATATGCACCTAAACTTGTCTCTTTCATTTCTGACATAAATTGTTTCCACGTTTTATCTCCCTCAGGTCGACCACGATAAACAAGTGTATTCGCAAACATCCCTAACATATTTTCTGTATCACGATGAGTACGTGCACTGATTACACTACCAATAACGATATCATCTTGACGTGTATATTTGTGAAGCAATACCATGATTGCACTTGCAAAGAACATAAAATCAGTCATTTGATGTTGTTCAACATATGATTTCAATTGTTCTTTTAATTTGTGCTCATAATGGAATACCAACATATCACCCTTTGTTGTTTTAATGCTTGGTCTTGGATAGTCTGTTGGCATGTTTAAAACAGGTACTTCATTCTCAAATTGTTGTAACCAATATCGACGTTGTTTAGATAAGTCACGATGTGCCATCCACTCACTATAGTCTTTATATTGGAGCTTAAGTTCAGGTAGTGCTTTATCTTGATATAAAGCATTCAAGTCAGATAATAAAATCGTATTACTCATACCATCGTTAATACTATGATGTGTGTCCATGAATAAGTAATCTTGATTTGGTGTATGAATATATTTCACGCGTATCTGACTCGGTTGTTCTAAATTAAATGGTTCCATAAATGCTTGAATCATGTCTTGTTCATTTGTAAGATTTGTCGTTACCTCTTCGAAATCCGGTTCGACATTTGTTGCAATACGCTGTTTAACTTCATTATCGTCAATCACATATTGCGTACGCAATATTTCATGACGTTCAATTAATTTTGTTAATGCTCGTTTAAGTTGAGGTACATTTAATTCAGAAGTTAATCGCCATAGGAATGGAATGTTATAAACTGTATCTTCTGGGTTTACACTCCATAGTAAATACATACTTTTTTGCGATGCACTTAATTCATATTGATAAGCTTCTTCTACTTTTGGAATCACTTCGTAAACATCATTTTGAATTTCTTCAATTTGTTCTACAATTTGTTCTACAGTAGGTGATTTCATTAAATCGCCAACTTTAAGACGTTTTTTCAACTGCTCTTCAATACGGTTCACGACTAACGTTGCTCTAAGAGAGTGTCCACCTAATTCAAAGAAATTATCTTTAATACCGACTTGATCTACATGTAAAATTTCTTCAAAAATACGACAAACAATTCTTTCTATATCATTACGTGGTGCAACATAATTGTCGTTATCAACCGTTTCAATTTCAGGCAAAGCACGTTTATCCAATTTCCCATTAATTGTAATTGGGATACGGTCTACTTTCATGAAATGAACCGGTATCATATAATCTGGTAAAGTTTCACTTAATATATCCTTCAATTGACTTGTAGATTGTGATTGAGACGCTTCATAATATGCTACGATTTGTTTGTCTTGATCTTGTTCTCGAACAATGACTACAGCTTTGTTGATATCACGTATGGCTTCAATCACTTTTTCAATTTCTGACAGTTCTATTCTGAATCCACGTATTTTTACTTGTTTATCAATACGGCTAATGTAATCAATATTACCATCTTCTTGCAGGCGAACTAAATCACCGCTTCGATATAATGTTTCATTTTTAAAAGGTGACTGAATAAAGCGTTCAGCAGTTAATTCAGGTTGATTTAAATAACCTTTTGCCAAACCTGCACCGCCAATACACAACTCACCTGGAACACCTACGCCACAAATACGTTCACCTTGCATGACATAAACCGTCGTTCCACTAATAGGCAAACCAATCGGTATACGTGAAGGCAACTCTGGAGGAATCGCAAATGTTGTAGTAAATGTTGTATTCTCTGTCGGTCCATAACCATTGATAATTTGAGGATGACGCTCACGTGAATTTAATAAATGAACCCACTTAGCATTTAACACTTCCCCACCAATAAGTAAATAAGTTAACGATTCTAGTGCTTCGATACGTTCACTCGCAATTTGATTAAACAATGATGACGTTAACCACATGGTATTTACTTTATTTTCAGCAATTGCTTGACCTAATAGTGTCGGGTTAAGCAATGTATCTTTAGAAGTGATCACTAAACGGCCACCATTTAATAACGCTCCGTATATTTCAAATGTTGCAGCATCAAATGCAACAGTTCCTGATAATAAGACTGTTGTAGTTTCATTAAGTTTGACGTAATTAGGTTTGTGTACTAAACGATCAATACCTCTATGTGGTACAAGTGTCCCTTTAGGCCTACCAGTAGTCCCTGATGTATAGATTACATAGGCGATATCTTCAGTACTATTAATACGACGAGGATTATCGATATGATGCGCCATTGACCACTCTAGAGTTTCTAATTTCACTTTAGGTAAGTCTGATTGTAATGTCGTATGATACGTAACAATCGCCTTAGGTCTTGCATCTTCAATAATATAATTTGTTCTTTCATCAGGATAATCTGGATCAATTGGTAAGTAGCCTGCACCTGCTTTCAAGATACCTAACATTCCAACAATCATTTCCAAACTACGATCTGCAATTAAAGCCACTGTATCATTAGGCTCAATACGATATGTCGAACGTAATCTTTGTGCTAAAAGATTAGCATGCTGATTTAATTCATTATATGTCATTAATTGTTGTTCGAATATGAGTGCAATACTTTCTGGATGTTGTTGCACTTGATATTCAAAACGTTCTACAACTGTTTCATAAGAACCGGTATCGATATTTAAGTCATCATTTTGTTGATTAATCATGTCATATTTAGTTAAATCTATTTGGTCACTTAATTGTATTTCTTTGACCGACAATGATGAATTTTGTGTAATTTGCATATATATACTGCTAATTAATTTGATTAAAGTATTCACAGTTAAATCATCATAAGCGTGAGCATTATATACTAAATCAAAACCGCCTTGAACATGTGGATAAATCTCTAAATCTGCCAATGATGACGTCTCGCTATATAAACGGTTAAGATGATGACAAATATGATTAAGTTCAAATTGTTGATGCACTGTTGCAATATGAACCATCGTTTCTATTTCTAGCATTTCTGCTTTTGGTTGCGTAACAAAGGACACACCATACTTTTTAAATCCTTCAAGAATCTTATGACATTCAGTTATAATACTTTCAACCGTAGCGTTTTGATCAATATTCATATTAAGCGGTGCTATGCTAGTATTTGGCAACATCATCTCATCTTCTTTTTCGTACTCCATCGGAAAATGAATACCTAATGTCACTTCTGATGATTGACTCATAAAATGATTAGCTAAATAGGTACTGACGATTAATTGATTCACGTCAAGTGATGACAATGGCGTATAGATACTACGCATCTTTTTCTTTTCAGATGCATTTCTAACTGGCATATACGCATAATTATCATGATCTGCGTTTAACACCTTAAAATTCTTCGATTGATGAGCGACAAGTTCAGTCTCTTCATTCATCTCTTTAATCATGTTATAAAAATCAGAAACTGAGTGTTCATGACATAAAGAATGGGCATAAGCCGTATTCAACTGTCTTAAAAAATCGTTAAATTGACTTTCATCAAAAATCGTAGAATGGAAATCTAAAAGTAGGTATGCATCATCAAGAAACTGATAAATTTTGAAATTAAATAGAGGTAGTTGATTGAAATAGTAAGAATTCAACTCATTTTTGAAGAATACTTCAATGTCGAGATTTTTAGAACTTTCTTTAATTTCTTTAATTTCAATAAATGGGAAAAACTCTCGAATGTTTACTCTTAATTGGTTGATATCATCTGTCACAAATTGTGTACGTAAAATAGGTTGATGTTGAATAACACCTAATAACGCATACATCAATCGATGACGTTCAATCTCATTATCTAACCTGACCCAGTATGTCATCCTATGTTTCGAGGATGATTGTCTTAAATATTTAAAATAAAAATACTTTTGAAAATGCAATGCTTCAATACTCATTTAAGTCCTTCTTTCATATTCATTACTTCAATTATTCACTAACATCTTACATTGGTTCATTTTCTAGCCAAGCTATATATCTGTCTCTTATACACATCTCCGAGCCCACGAGACGCTACGCTATCT
>ERZ1031010.40-NODE-40-length-16423-cov-22.542705_pt1 | contig 16423 bp, 19 predicted proteins | sample MGYA00518594_ERZ1031010 | MGnify/ENA primary metagenome ERZ1031010 (study PRJEB33718, sample SAMN03159722) | human skin metagenome | collected 2014-05-20 | study: EMG produced TPA metagenomics assembly of the PRJNA266117 data set (Human skin bacterial metagenome... | reverse complement strand
TACACGTAAGGAGTCGTCGGCAGCGTCAGATGTGTATAAGAGACAGCTATATAATATCATTTAGAATTTTAATTCCTTTATCAATTTGTGCTTTTGTGATAGTTAAAGGAGGCAATAGTCTAATTACATTTGTTCCAGCTGTTAATATGATTAATCCCTTTTCTTTTGAAGCCTCAACAATGTCATGAATGTTTTTAGTAGTCTCAATACCTATCATTAAACCTATTCCTCTCATATCAACAACATGTTTATTTTTAGTAAAGGCTTTATGCAATTGATCTATGAAATATTGACTTTTAATTATTACATTTTCTAAAAATTGTCTGTTGTTAATAATGTCTAACGTTTCTAAAGAAGCAACCATTGCTAATCGATTTCCACCAAAGGTTGTGCCATGACTACCATTATCAAAGGCTTCGCTAAGTATACTTTTTCCTAACATATCGCCAACAGGTACACCGTTACCTAGACCTTTTGCTAAAGTGATAATGTCTGGTGTAAAATTGTAGTGTTCATAAGCAAAAAGTTTTCCTGTTCTGCCAATTCCAGTTTGAATTTCATCTATGATTACTAAAATATCAGCGCTATTACAATATTTTACAAGTTGATGAATGAACGATTGATTAGCAGGTTGTACACCAGATTCACCTTGGATTAACTCTAAGATGACAGCAGCAGTTTGATTAGTAACTAGAGACTTAAAGTCATTGATATCATTAAATTTCGCGAATTTAAAACCATGAACAACAGGTCCAAAATGAGCTTTAACCTGTTCTTGACCAGTAGCTGACATTGAACCATAAGTGCGACCGTGAAAAGATTTGTTAAATGCAATGATTTCATACTTTTTTGTAGCTTTGCGTGCGAGTTTAATAGCAGCTTCGTTTGCTTCGGTTCCACTATTACAGAAGAAAGATCGGAACGCTTTATTATGAATTAATTTTTCAGCAACCTGTTCTTGTTGAATGCTATTGTAAATATTGGGTGAATGCCAAATATGCTCTAATTGTTGGCTAACTGCCTCTCGTACAGAAGAATAAAATCCTAAATTAGTTACGCCAATACCAGATGAAAAATCTATATAATAGGCGGCCCTTTTGATCTATTAATTCATTATTTTCAGCCTTAATAAATTCAATATTTGCTCGCTTATAATTTTGAAAAAGTAAACTCATTTTTGCCCACCTTTTATAACAGTACCATTGATAAGATTATTAGAAATTAAAACACGTCCTACCCCTGATTCTATAGTCTCTACCGCACTTTCTAATTTTGGAATCATACCATCAGTAATAATAATATTTTTAATTTTTTCTTGAGCTTGTTGAATACTTAAAGATTTTAAAAGTTTACGATTTTCTAAAACCCCTTCTACATCAGTCATTAGAATAAGTTGGTTAGCATTAAAAGCTTTTGCTATAGAAGTGGCTAATCAGCGTTTATATTTAGCCAGCAGCCTTCATTATTTGCACCCAAACTAGCTATAACTGGAATTTGTTTAGAATCTAAAATGTCTTGGAGTAAATTAACGTTAATTTGTTTGACATCACCTACAAAACCATATAATTCTTTATTTAAAAAGTCTGCTGTAACTAAGTCTTTCATATTATCTTTTAACTGATTTGTTTTTAAGTGAGATAACTTTAATCGATTGATGAGTTGGTAACCTACTTTGTTTACAAGTACATTATAAATGATAGGAAGATCGTTTTTAGCAGTAACTCTTATACCATTTATATTTCTAGTATGATGGCTACTTGCTTTTAAGTAATTATTAATGACTTGTCCTCCACCATGTACAATAACTATTTTTTTACCGTTATTTTGCCAATCTTTAAGTTGGTTGATAAATGATTCATCAATTTTTTCAGTGGCTATACCACCTAGTTTAATTACAACGATGTTATTCATACTGACCTCCTAAGTTGTGTACAAAGCGTTAATTTTAACGTAGTCATAAGACAAATCACATCCCCAAACTTTACCATTGCAGTCCCTGTTATGTAGATGTATTTGTATTTTAACTTCACCGCTACTCATAATATCTTGAATCTCTTCATTATCATAATCTATCGGTGAGGACGGTTTGAGAACTGGAATATGACCTATATAAATATCAATATTATCAATGTTAAAGTGTGTGTCTGTATGTCCTACGGCAGCAATAATTCTACCCCAGTTAGGGTCTTCTCCGAAGATAGCAGTTTTAACTAGACTTGAACCTACAATACTTTTAGCTATCATTTTGGCTGCACTAGAATTGCGTGCTCCCTCAACACTGACTTCAATCAATTTAGTAGCACCTTCACCATCTTTAGCAATTTTTTTAGCTAAATCTTTCATCACATGCTCTAACATTCGTTTGAACTTTTCGTAATCATCACTATTGTGTATAATCTCTTTGTTATTAGTACATCCATTTGACATAATGACTACCATGTCGTTTGTAGAAGTATCCCCATCTATAGTAATTTGATTAAATGTTACATCGACAACTTCGTTCAGTGCATGTTTTAATGTTTTGGAATTTATATTTGCGTCACAAGTAATAAAAGAAAGCATAGTCGCCATGTTAGGATGTATCATACCTGATCCTTTGGCTACACCTGCCATTGTGACTAAATCTCTATTGAAATGTTCAGTGACCACACAAGTTTTTGTATCTTTATCAGTTGTGAGTATTGCTTTTGCAAAATCATCTGCATTACCATTTACAACAATTTTGGATATTGCTTCTTCCAAAATTGACATGGGCATAGGCTTCCCTATAACTCCTGTTGAAGCGACCTCCACTAGCTGTTGTTTAATATGTAACTTATCTGCTGCAAGTTGTTGCATTCTAAAAGCATCTTTATGACCTTGTTCACCTGTACATGAATTAGCTACACCTGAATTAACTACAATAGCTTGTATTTTATTTTCTTTATTTATACATTGTTTTGTTAACACTAATGGAGCAGCGATAATCTTATTAGTTGTGAAGATGCCAGCGACACTTGCTGGAACTTCTAAAACTATCCAACCAAAATTTAACTTTTTTCTTTTAAATCCTGCATGTAATCCATCAGCCGAAAAACCTAATGGACTAGCAATATTTCCGTTAATTTCTTCCATAGACATACCTCCATACTATATATAGTGGTGATAGTATTAATCCGTCTGTTTCATTAAAGCCGAACATTAAATTCATATTTTGTATTGCTTGCCCTGCAGCACCTTTTATCAAATTATCTATGACTGCACAAATGGTTAAAATATTTGTTTCTTGATTATAGTCAAACCCAATATCGGTATAGTTCGTTCCAATGACTTCGTTTAGTTGTGGTAATTTATTTTTAACTCTTATGAAGGGTTTACTTGTATAACTTTCTTTGTATGCGTCAATGACATTATCGATAAGCGTATTATTATTAAGTTTACAATATATTGTAGCAACGATACCTCGATTAACGGGGATCAGCGATGTAGAAAACTGAATATTCTGTAAATTGTGGTCGAACTTTTTAAATTGCACTATTTCTGGAATATGTTGATGGTGATTCAATTTATAAGTAAAGTAATTGTTGTTGACATTAACATAATGAGAACTATGATTGAGTGTTTTACCAGCTCCAGTAAGTCCACTTTTGGCATCTATAATTATCGAATTGAGATCAATTAATCTTCTTTTAATCAGTGGGACAAGAGCTAATTCAGTTGCTGTTGCATAACATCCTGGATTGGCAATAAATCGGTGTTCTTTGACATTAATATTTAAATTGGCTTTGAATTTTTTTAGATACCGGTGGCTTTTTATACCATTTTTGATATATTTGTGGATTTAAACGGTGATCACCAGATAAATCTATAACTAGAAATTGAGTTTTAACAAAATCGGTCGTTAAATCTTTTGCAATACCACTAGGTGTGGCAAAAAATACGATATCAGAATGTTTCATTATATATTTACTATCAAAAGCTCTTATTTTTAAATCACAAACCCCCTTTAGATGAGGATAAATATCAGAAATTGCTGTTCTAATATCTTTTGTGGCATGTATTGATGAGACGCTTAAACGTGGATGATTCAGTGCTAAGAGTAATAATTCTAAGCCTGTATAACCCGTGATATCAACTATTGATATATGCATAATTACACCTCTTATTGTATTATTATATAATTATATACATTTTTTATAGTATTTACAACAGTTGATTGAACCTTTATACATTTAAAAAAATACCTTCAAATTATAACATCTTAGAAGATATATAATTTGAAAGTATGACAAAGTAAATACTAGTTGATTAACCTCTAGAAATGTAACTTCCATCACTAGTATTGATGACTAGGATGTCGCTTTTATTGACAAATAATGGCACATTTAAAGTGTATCCAGTTTCAACTGTAGCTGATTTTGTTGCACCTGTAGCTGTATCACCTTTAATACCAGGTTCAGTTTCAGTGACTTCTAGTTCAACAGTTTTAGGTAATTCAACTCCAATAATTTCGCTTTCGTATGATTGAACTTGAACTTCCATGTTGGCTTTTAAATAATTTAATTCATCTTTAAGGTAATCACCTGGTAATTCGATTTGATCGAATGTTTCATTATCCATGAAAATATGATTATCGCCATCTGAATATAAGTATTGCATGCGACGATTTTCAATCATTGCTTGCTCAACCTTTTCGCCAGCTCTGAATGTTTTTTCTTGGATAGCACCAGTTCTTAAATTACGTAATTTAGAACGAACAAATGCAGAACCTTTTCCTGGTTTTACATGTTGGAAATCAATAACTTTCCAAATTCCATTATCTACAGAAATTGTCAAGCCTGTTTTAAAATCATTTACTGAAATCATTCAGTCTCCTCCTCAATTATACGCGCTTACTATAAAATAATAAGGTCTTTTGTGCATTTAGTAAAGACATCACAACCATTTTCTGTAATTAAAATATCATCTTCAATTCTAACGCCACCAAGTCCATCTATATAAATACCAGGTTCTATTGTGACACAGTTGTTCTTTTCTAATTTGCCAGTACTACTTTTTGATAGTAATGGACCTTCATGAATATCTAAACCAATACCATGTCCGAGAGAATGACCAAATTCTTTACCATAACCATGCGATTTAATATAATCACGTGCTAGTGCATCAGCTTCTTTTACGGTCATGCCTGGCTTGATTTCATTGATTGCTTTTAATTGTGATGATAAAACAATGTTATATATTTCTTTTAATTTAGGATCTGGCTCACCGATTGCAAATGTACGGGTAATGTCTGAACAATAACCTTTATAATATGCACCAAAATCAAGTGTAATCATATCTCCTTTTTCGATAATCTTATCACTTGCCACACCATGAGGTAAGGCACCTCTATGACCTGATGCTACTATTGTATCGAATGATGGACCATCTGCACCTAATTCTAGCATTTTACTTTCAAGTAATGCTTTAATTTTTCTTTCACTCATACCCGCTTTAACTACAGTTAAAATATATTCATAAGTTTTATCGACAATGTCAGCTGCTTGTTGAATTAACTTAATTTCACCGCTATCTTTAACTTTTCTAATTTGATCAATCGTATCAGAAATACTAATTAAAGTAATCATACCTTTATTCAATTCTACGTACGTATCATAACTGATTTGATGTCCCTCAAAACCAATGTTTATTAGATTTTCTTTTTCAAGAAGTTCTTTTATTCCAGGGATTAAGCCATTTTTACAGTTAATAATTTCAAAGCCTTTTGCTTGATTTGTGGCTTGTTTAATATATCTGAAATCAGTAACGAGATAATTTTTTTGAGGTGTTATGATTAAAGCACCACTCGTACCGGTAAATCCTGAAAGGTATTGTCTATTGTAATCAGATAAGACGATAACGGCATCCAAACGTTTATGATTTAATATGTTATGTACTTGTTCTAATTTATTCATATCTTTCACTCCTATGCTAACGTTTGTACATTTTAATTTTATACATTAAAATGATAGCATAATTAATAATGATAATAATAGTTTTTGGTTTAGGGAGAAGACAATGAAAAAGTTAATATTAGTACTTGGAACATCTTGTTTGCTAGCTGGTTGTGGAAGTCAAAATTTGGGGCCTTTAGAAGATAAAACTACTCAATTGCGAGACGATAATCACCAACTAAAATTAGATATACAGCAACTTAATCAAGATATAAGTAACCAAAAATCTAAAATTGCTGGATTAAAACAAGATAAAGAAAACAGTAAACAAACATCTTCAAATAAGTTAAAAATTAAAAATTTAAAAGCATCATCTGATTATTATGACAGTATAGCGAAAACAATTGGAGATTATAAAAAAATAGAGACTGATGTAAATAAAAATAAAGGTAAAAAGGATATTCAAAATAAACTTGATACCATATCCAATGATATTGATAAAGCTTATACAAATTATAAAAGTTCTGTAGAGAGCGACTCTAAATCAGATGATAATAAACAAAAGTTTAAAGAAATTCGTAAGTTCAATAAAGACTTATCTAGTGCGTTAGATAAAATTAAAAACGGTTATCAATCTAAAGACAATAAACAAATTAAAAAAGGTCAACAGGAATTAACAACTGTAAGTTCAAATATAAGTTAATAGGAGTTTTAAGATGCGTAACATCTTCTTTTACATCATCATAGTCATAGCAGCATTTGGCTTAATTATGAATTTAGATGTATTTCTATTTTCGATTGTTAAAACTTTAATTAGTTTTGTAGTCATTGCTTTAATTATTTACTTCATTTATTATTTCTTATTTCTAACCGAAGATCAAAGAAATTATAAAAAAGCTGTACGTAAATATAAAAGAAAGAATAGAAGACATTAATATAATTAAACCCTTGAGATGATAATGATTATTAAACATCTCAAGGGTTTAATTATTTGCGATACATCCATTCATCAGAACGATATTTATGTTCTAGTTCTTTTATTTCTTTATGTTGTAAATCATTGAGTTGAAGTGGTTTTAATTCTATATTTAATCCAGTTTTAAATCCTTTTTCAAAAGCAACTTTCATTTCCTCTATTGTGATATGAGTATCTGAAATATCATTGATAGCTACTGCTTTTTCAACAAAAGCCTCTTTCATTTTCGCTTTGAGCCGATTATTTTTAAAGATAAACATGTCAAATAGTTCATTGATATCTATATCTTGTAGTATTGAACCGTGTTGTAAGATTACCCCTTTTTGTCGTGTCTGAGCACTACCTGCTATTTTTCTACCTTCTACAACAAGTTCATACCAACTTGGTGCATCAAAACATACTGAACTTCTAGGTTGTTTTAGTTTTTCTCTCTCCTCTTTAGAACGAGGAACAGCGAAATAGGTTTCAAAACCTAAATTTTTAAATCCTTCTAATAATCCTTGTGAAATAACTTTATAAGCTTCTGTAACTGTTGTAGGCATATTTGGATGTGATTCCGGCACAATCACACTGTAGGTCAATTCTTTATCGTGTAACACTCCTCTGCCACCTGTTTGACGTCTTACTATACCAAAACCTTTTTCAGCTACTTTATCAATATCAATTTCTTTTTTTAAACGTTGAAAATATCCAATTGAAAGTGTCGCAGGATTCCATGTATAAAATCTAATAACTGGATCAATTTCCCCTCTTGATACAAAATTGAGTAATGCTTCGTCCATAGCCATATTATAGTATGGATTTTGACTTCCTGTATTAATAAAATTCCAAGTTTCAGTCATAAATAAACCCCTTAAAAATGTTTCAATATTAAATTATTAAATATATCTATGTATTATTAAGATTATATGATAAAAACATAAACTAACCCGTAAAAATATTTTGATAAATTGTACTAACAGTCTTATAATTATAATATCGGTAAATTAGGGAGGATGCAAGATGAGTATCTCTTTGTACATTGCAATTATTATCATTGCATATATGATTATCCAACAAATTCTTAATAAACGAGCTGTTAATGAATTAGATCAAAACGATTTCCATAATGGTTTGAGAAAAGCTCAAGTTATTGATGTGAGGGAAAAAGTTGATTATGATTATGGACATATAAATGGTGCACGTAACATTCCTATTACTGTCTTTAAACAACGTTATCAAGGTTTAAGAAAAGATCAACCTATATATTTATGTGATGCAAATGGTATTGCCAGTTATCGCGCTGCTCGTATATTAAGAAAAAATGGATATAAAGATATTTTTATGCTTAAAGGTGGATATAAAAAATGGACAGGTAAAATTAAATCGAAAAAATAATTTTACGATAACATAAACTTTTAGGCTTTATTGACCTTCAAACAAGATTGAAATTAATTTTGTTTGAAGGTTTTTTCATTTCTAAACTAGAAACATGAGAGTGGGACAGAATTTATATTGAATTTATTGTTCCACCCCCGAACCACAACTTGCAATGTCTGTAGAATTTAAAAGTGAAATTCTCTATGTTTCGTTCCTGGTCTATAGTTTAAAAATTTGATATAGGCACAGTTATAATTCAGTCACTGACTTCCAATACAAAAAATACCTGAGACGGATGTCCCAGGCTCGTGTGTAATCAATAAATTTTATAAGTGGTCTACGGATAAAGTTTAGTATATTAGAAGCTTTTTAATATTCAATAGTCTTTTCTTTTTTAAGTTCTTCAAATTTCAGAATAGGTTTACGTGCTGCTGTTGTTTCATCTAATCGATTGATAATAGTTGTATGAGGGGCTTCCAAAACAATATCTGGGTTTTCTCTAGCTTCTTCTGAAATTTGGATGAGCGCGTTAATAAAATAATCTAAAGTCTCTTTAGATTCAGTTTCAGTGGGTTCAATCATCATCCCTTCTTCAACGTTCAGTGGAAAATAAATTGTAGGTGGATGTACGCCAAAATCTAAAAGACGCTTAGCCATGTCTAAAGTACGTACACCATATTGTTTTTGTTTGCTACCACTTAATACAAATTCATGTTTACAATATTGCTCGTATGGGACTTCAAAGTGTTCCTTAAGACGTGCTTTAATGTAATTTGCATTAAGAACAGCGGTTTCAGATACTTCTTTGAGTCCTTTAGCTCCCATTGTTCTTATATAAGTATAGGCTCGTAAGTATATACCAAAATTACCATAAAATGGTTTTACTCTACCGATAGAAATTTCAATATTATTGTCATATTTATATAAATCTTCATCTTTAATCACCATTGGTTTAGGTAAATAACTGGCTAATTCTTTAACAACTCCTACAGGTCCTGAACCTGGACCGCCACCACCATGAGGTCCTGTGAATGTTTTGTGTAAATTAAGATGAACTGCATCAAATCCCATATCTCCTGGACGTACTTTATTTAAAATGGCATTTAAATTCGCGCCATCGTAATATAATAATCCGCCTGCTTCATGTACAATTTGTCTAATTTCTAAAATGTTTTTTTCAAATATTCCTAATGTATTTGGATTTGTAAGCATTATTGCAGCAGTATTTTCGTTTACCACTCGTTTTAAGTCATCTATGTCCACTTCACCAAGTTCATTGGATTTAACTGTTACCGATTTAAATCCAGCAAATGATGCAGAAGCAGGATTGGTACCATGAGCCGAATCAGGTACTATAACTTCATTTCTATGTCCTTGACCACTTTTTTCGTGATATGCTTTGAAAATCATTAAAGCAGTCCATTCACCATGAGCACCAGCAGCAGGTTGTAACGTAACTTCATCCATACCTGTAATTTCTTTTAGTTCTTCTTGCAAACTATATATAATTTCCAGAGAACCTTGTACATGTTCTTCCTCTTGTAAAGGGTGAGATTCTGTAAATCCAGGTATTCTAGCAACTCTCTCATTTATTTTAGGATTATATTTCATAGTACATGAGCCTAATGGATAAAATCCTGTATCTACCCCGAAATTCTTATTAGATAGTTCTGTGTAATGACGTATTAAGTCTAATTCTGCAACTTCAGGAAACTCTGCTTTATCTTTTCGTATAAACTTTTCATCCAATAAAGAAGAAATCGAAATATCTATTATTTCATTTTGAGGTAATGAATAAGCATATCTTCCTTTTTTCGATCTTTCAAAGATTAATGGACTTGATTTACTAACCATGTAACTCACCAGCTTTCTCAACAAATGTGTCAATTTCATCTTTAGTTCTTAGTTCTGTAACAGCAATTAACATATGATTGTTGAAGTCCTTTGAGACTTTACTTAAATCGAATCCTCCTATAATACCTTCATCAGCAAGTTTAAGATTAATCTCTTTAATAGGTTGATTAAATTTTATGACAAATTCATTAAAAGATGTACCATCTATGATTTTAAAACCTTGCTCTTTGAATTTATTTTTAGCGTAGTTAGCATTTTTAAAATTTTGTACAGCAATTTCATAAATTCCTTGTTTACCTAATGTAGACATAGCTATAGATGAAGCTAGCGCATTTAATGCTTGGTTAGAACAAATATTAGATGTAGCTTTATCTCTTCTAATATGTTGTTCTCTGGCTTGAAGTGTAAGTACAAAACCTCGATTACCATCTTCATCTTGAGTTTGACCTACCAAACGACCTGGTATCTTTCGCATTAATTTTTTAGTAGTAGCAAAATATCCACAATGAGGTCCGCCAAATTGTGTAGGTATTCCAAAAGGTTGGGTATCTCCTACTACGATATCCGCACCAAATGTTCCAGGTGGTGTTAGTAATCCTAGAGCAAGTGGATTCGCATAAACAATAAATAATGCTTTTCTTTCTTTAATAAAGTTGTTGATTTCTTCTAAGTCTTCAATAGAACCATAAAAATTTGGATATTGAATAGCTACAGCAGCTGTATCATCGTCGATAACTTGTTCAAGTTTATTTAGATCGGTAATGGTTCCGTTAAGTTCTACTTCTACAATTTCAAACTCTTCGCGAGTTTTAGTATAAGTGCGTAGTACTTGTAATGCTTGGTAGTGAATAGCTCTAGATACCACTATTTTTTTCTTTTTTGTATGACTAAGTGATAGAATACATGCTTCAGCAAAACTAGTCATACCGTCATACATTGATGAATTAGCAACATCCATGTCTGCTAGTTCGCAAATAAGTGTTTGAAATTCAAATATTGCTTGTAATTCGCCTTGTGATATCTCTGGTTGGTATGGAGTGTAAGCAGTATAAAACTCTGATCTTGAAATCATTGCATCTACAATTGCAGGAGTATAATGATCATAGACACCTGCACCTAGAAAAGATGAATGGGTAGCCTTAGTAATATTTTTATTTGCAAGCAGATTAAGTCTTCTGAATAAAGGTGTTTCTGCTTCACCATCTGCAATATTTAAATTTCTATCTAATAAAATGCTTACAGGGACATCGCCAAATAATTCAGAAATTGAATTGGCCCCAATAGTTTCTAGCATTTCTTCTTTATCTTGTTCTGTTAATGGTATATAACGATGACTCACAATATGCACCTCTTGTATTTATTTTGTAATTTGACTTTTCTTAACAATATTAGCCTTAACTTGTCGCTTTCTGATTTGTACGATGACTTCTTTTCCCATCTCAAAGGCGTTTCTATCTATAATAGCTAGTGCAATTGATTTACCAGATGAAGGTGACTGAGTGCCAGATGTAACTTCTCCTATATGATTGCCTGCTTTATCAAGTACTTTATAGCTTGTTCTAGCGATACCTTTTTCTAATAATTCGAGTCCTACAGTTCTTAAGTGTGCACCTTTCTCTTTTTGGGCCTTTAATACTGATTTACCGATGAAATCTTGGTCTATTAAAGGTTTGGCAGCAAATGCAATACCTCCTTCATAAGGAGTGATTGATTCAGTTAAATCTTGACCATGTAAAGGTAATCCAGCTTCAAGTCTAAGTGTGTCACGAGCTCCTAATCCACAAGGTGTCACATTGTATTCGAGTAAGTGATTCCATATATGTCGGGTATCATCAGCTTGACAATAAACTTCAAAACCATCTTCACCTGTATATCCGGATTGAGATAAAATAATGGTCTTGTCGAATAATTTTATATCTTTTTTAAACTCAAACACTTTCATTTTATTTACGTCAATATTGACGAGCTTATTTATTAAGTCTCTTGCTTTTGGTCCTTGAATTGCTAATTGTCCATATTTTGCTGATACATCATTTATAATGACGTTAAATTTTGCGCTTTGTTTAGTCATCCATTTAAAGTCTTTATTGGTATTTGCTGCGTTGACAATGAGCAAATACTGATTGTCATCTATTTTGTATGTGACTAAATCATCAATCACGCCACCCTCTTCATTACACATTGCGCTATAAATGGCTTTAGATGATGTAAGGTTATTTGCATCATTGGATAGAATGAATTGCACAAATTCATCAGCTTCATTACCTTTTATCTCTATTTCCCCCATGTGACTTACATCGAAAAGACCAATTCCGTATCTAACTGCATTATGTTCTTCTTTAATACTTGAAAATTGAACGGGCATGGCCCAACCACCAAATTCAATAATTTTAGCACCACAATCAATATAGTTTTGGTATAAAGGTGTTTTTCTTAATTCTCTTGTCATTTTTTAACCCCCTAATTGTATTAAAAAACAGGATAGCATAAAGCTACCCTGTTTAAAAACCTCTTCCAGGAACGCGTTACAGTATTATCCTTTTGCCTGAGAGTTTCGTTAAATAACTTGCACCTTCGGCGATAAAGTGAAATTTAAGTCAATTCTAAATTTCATCTCTATTCTCTCTAATACTGATCAATCGCTAGATAATTCATTTATTATTTCTTGATAAATCTCAGAAACAGTAAGTGCACTATTCACTTTCATGAATGCGATTTCATTATATCTTGAAATTCTTGACGAATACAATGCTTTTAGCTGTTCAAGTGTCTTGTTCATAGCGTTAGGCCTATGTGGGTCATTAACAATACGTCGATAAATAATGTCGATATCACAATCAAGCCAAATTACATAGTTTTGTCGTTTGAGTAATTCTAGCGATGCAGAATTTTCAATGATACCACCACCCGTTGAAATAACATCAAAAGAATCAAAACATTCAGTTAAGTATTTGGATTCTAAATATCTAAATCCATGTTCCCCTTTATTGCTAAATATTTCGGGAATAGATTTACATTCATTTACCTCTATATACTCATCTAAATCGACATAACTTAAATTTTGAAGGTCAGATAGATATTGTCCAACTGTAGTTTTACCAGTACCCATAAAGCCTATGAATATGATGGGTAATTGCGCATTTCTCAATTTAATTTACCTCTTTTAACTTTTTAACGATAATTTTATTGTAGTAAACATCTAAGTTATGTATTGTCTTTAATTTTAAACTATATTGATAGATATAAAAAGATATAATTGATAAATAAAATGAAAAAATTACCACTAAAAATAAACTAATAAACGCTTTTTGGTTATAAAAGTAGTATCTTCTCTTGAGTATAGTTCGGTTATCCTAACTTAATTTTTATTTATATATATTTATTGTTCGTTTTTAATATTTGAGTTGAAACTACATTATTTAATAATGTAATATTACCTTTTTGATTAATGTTTTTATAGATTTTGTTTCTATTAAAACATATCTTATAACATCATTGTTATTACTTAACTTAATTGTGTGAGAATTTTCAATCTGGAGTTTATACTTCAATTTTTCAGTGTCGTAAAGAATATCTCGACTAAAAAATTCAAAGTTGATATCATCATTATTTTTTGCGTTAATTAGATAATAAGAGGTTAGACGTATCATTGAAGGTAATAACATAAGTACTAAAATTGTTAGTGGAAGTATAAATAACAGTTCAATAAAAGAGAATGCTTTAAGCTTAGATAAAGATACATGTTTCAACTTTAAATTCAGTTTCTTTACCGCATATTTTATCTTTAAATAATTGAATTTCGTATTTATCTATAACAACTCCTTGGTTAAGTTCGTTTTTATTTAGGTGTTGTATACTTGAAATAATAACTCTTTTGATCTCTATGGATTTTAAGTTTTCTTTATACTGACTTTTTAGAGATGAAAGCATGGGGATAAAAATTAATGTGATGATACTTACTAAGAAAAAGGCTAAAATGAGTCCGATAAAAGCGAGCTCTTAAGTTTAAATTTTGACATATCTTATTCGCCCTTTTTCAATATGGAAAATTATTTTATAAATATGTTCTTTCATTAGAGAGCCAAAATTGCTAATATTTCCATATTTATCGAAATTAATAGTATTAAGTTTAGCAATATTAATCACTTTACCACCTTTGATATTGAATCTATATTTATTACCTTTTTCTTCTACTACTTGTACTCTTCCTGTATTATTGAAAAATAATAAAGTAATTGAACTTTCATTACTAATAGCTTTTGATTTGAAATAATTGAATTTTGTGATTAATTGTTCAATTTTATACTCTTCGTTTAAAGTTTTTATGTTTAGTAAACTTCGTGACCAAAGGGTAGTTAATATTAGGCAACTAATAATCAACAATATTGATAACATCTCTATTAAGGTAAATGCTTTAGCTTTGCTAATTTGCAATTGCTTCATCATTAGCAATACTAATAGTTTAGCCTGTCCTACATGTTTTTTGACCTTCTTTTATAAACCCCTCTGAGACTAAATCATTGATATTAGTTGGGTTGCGATTGTACTTTAAAGTATAAGCTTCAATTTGACTATTTACCATTTTAACTTAGGCATCACATCCGGTACTTTGTATATGAACAGTTTGCTTTGCAATGTTTGGAATGATTAGGATTAATAATAAGCTAATAATGAGTAGTACTAATAACATTTCTATCAAGGTGAATGCTTTTGATTCTTTAAATTTTTATAATAGTTTCATTTAAATCTCCTCTTTTATTTTATTGTTTGCATAAGTTCGAACATAGGAAGCATTATTACTAAATATAATGAAACGATAAATAACCCTAATATGAAAAATATAATAGGTTGAATAAACTTAGTATGTTTTATAACTTTATCTTCAAATTGTTGTAATAACATTTGGCTGTATAATTTCAATTCAATATCTAGTTTTCCACTTTTTTCACCTTGTTGCATAAATTTAACCATGTCGTATTGGAAGCATTGTAATTGTTTTAATATGATAGGTAGAGGGATACCTTTGTTTGTTTCATCGTGAAGATAATTACCTAAAAATTTAAAGAAGGCATTATTTTGTTCACTTTTATAAATATTTACGATTTGCTGAAGACTAATACTATTTTTATAGAAAAGAGAGAGTTCGTTAGAAAATTGATATGTTCTTAAAATTTTGTCATAAGATTGAAGAATTGGGACTTTAAGAATATAGTATATCTGTTTTTTAATTGATAGTTTTCTAAAATATCTTAATAAAATGAAAATGCCTATAATGAGAATAAGTGAAATTATTCCAAGGGTTTTAGGGAGTTGAGTAATTAGAGTAGTTAAAATATTTTGGAATATAGATAATTCTACATTCATAGTTGAGTATAGCTGTTGAAATTGAGGTATAACAGTCATATTTAAGACAATGAGAATGATCATAAATATACTTATTAGTACTATTGAATACTGTAAGGTTTTAATGAGTTGCTTTTTTGCTTTTATGTTCCTTTCCATATAATGGATTGAATCTATTAATGCTTTCTCTAAACTTCCATAATTCTTTGCAAATTTAATTTGAATTAGTATAATGTCAGGATAACCAATCAGTTTTAAAATATCATAACACGTTGAACCAGTTTGTATGGAATGAATGATTGAGTGACTTAAAGTTTTGTCTTTATAGTCAAAATGGTGATTTAAGAACCTAAAGCTTTCAAATAATGTAAAGCCATGATTTAACAATTGGTATAGTCTTTGAAGTAATTCAGTAGATTGAATTACTGATAGATTTCTTTTTTTATATTTAAATATACTTATTGACAACTTCTTCACATATAATCCCCACTTTAGACATATTGTTTAAATGTGTTGATAATCTAGTAAAAGTCTTTGGCATACACTGATTATGTTCAAAAAAAGTATGAAATTTGATGTTGATACTTTAACTCGCTACAAGTTGACGTGAATTTAAATTCGTTGTAATTAATCTTTGATTTGAAATTAAATTTATAGATTGACATAATTCCTGAATGGATATACCCATTTCTAATAACCTTAATAATGCCCCTTTACAGTCATTTGCATGTAGCGTTGTTAAAACTAAGTGTCCACTCAAACTAGCCTGTATAACGTATTTAGCCACCTCAGCATCTCGTATTTCTCCAATTAGTATTACATCTGGATCGCATCTCAATATAGCTTTGAAAGAGCTTTCATAGTTAATTCCGGCTTTTTCGTTAAGTGAGATTTGAGTTATTCCATCAAGTAATTGTTCCACCGGGTCTTCTACAGAAATAACATTCAAATTTAGTTGTTGATGTGCATGCATAACCAT
>ERZ1031010.38-NODE-38-length-16714-cov-30.010145_pt1 | contig 16714 bp, 20 predicted proteins | sample MGYA00518594_ERZ1031010 | MGnify/ENA primary metagenome ERZ1031010 (study PRJEB33718, sample SAMN03159722) | human skin metagenome | collected 2014-05-20 | study: EMG produced TPA metagenomics assembly of the PRJNA266117 data set (Human skin bacterial metagenome... | reverse complement strand
CACGTAAGGAGTCGTCGGCAGCGTCAGATGTGTATAAGAGACAGGATTGATACTATTTGCAATGTATTTACTATAGAAAATCTGGTCAGTACAAAAATAATAATTAGTGGAACAGCTATATTTATACACACACTTAAAATAATAAAAAGATAATGTGGTTGTTTCCAAAAGTCACTATATAAGGACTTACCAAAACTTGAAAATTCTAATACATTGAGTAGAATTTGTAATAGAAATATCAATGTAACGCTAATAACAATAATGCTGATAATAAGTCGTCGAAGTTTTCTATTTAAGCTTTCTACTCTAGCCATTTATATCCAACTCCCCATTTAGTATCAATATATTCATAGTCGCTATATTGACTTAGCTGTTTTCTAATTTTACGTATATGTTCAGCTACCACTTGTGTACTTCCTAACTTCTCGAAGTTAATAGCATCATATATTTGATCCTTACTAAAATAAAACTGAGAATTTAAAGATAACAATTTTATAATTTCAAATTCTTTACGTGTCATCTCTATTGTTTTTTCATTTACAAAGATACTAAAGTTATCATAATTGATAATTAAGTCTCTGATTTTCTTTACATTGTTAAACTTCTTAAGTGACACATCCCGATTGAGAACATTTTTAATTATCACAATTAATTCTTCCATATAAAAGGGTTTAGAGAGATAATCTTTAGCGCCAAGTGAGAAACATTTGAGTCTAGTATCAAGATTATCTTTAGCAGTAAGAAAAATAATCGGAATAGCTCCATTTTTAAGCGATTGAGCAACCTCGAATCCATTTAAAAAAGGCATTTTAATGTCTAACACAATTAAATGAATGGTGTCATTAAGTTTTTCTAAAACCTCATGTCCATTATAAGCAATGATGGTATTGAATCTTTCTAAATGTAAGTTTTCTTCAATAAAAGACACAATACTTTCTTCATCATCCACAATCATAAAATTATACATTGTATATCACCTTAATTTGACTTTCTTATTTGAATATTTTTTACCTACATATTTAAGGTTACGCTTCAATTTATGAATTACAACTTGTTTTTTAATATGTGTTAAATTTGTGCTTTTTCATCCAATAGTCACATGTAATCAAACCGATTGATCCTAAAATGAACTGTATGACTTTTATATAAAATGGATATTTAAATGTTTCAGAGAATAGATAGATAAAACCTAAATTTCTGAATCCTAGACAAAGTAAAAAATATACAAGCCAAGCATAAAACCACTGAGAGTATTGCGAATTATTATACTTATCAATAAGCAAAGCGTACCTATGAAAAGAGAACTTGTGAAAGCTATAAATGTATCTTTTATAATTAGAATACTTGAATTAAAGACATATAATATTATTAAATTGATAGTAATAAGTATCGTTATGAAAACGATTGTTAAAAGTATTCTCAATATAAATATTAAGTGATAATCATAGTATTTTGTATTTAAAACTAATATAGAATGTTTACTTTTATCAATAGTATAGATAGAAGTAAACAGAATTATACCTAGCAAAGTAAATATCAATTCAATAAATTAGGTAACCCTATCATGACTCAAATTTGATGCATCAAAGATAAATAGTCCTCCTAATAATAAAAAAGATTTCCAAGGTAAAGCTTTATCAGATTAGTTTTGATTTCTATGAAAAGTAACTTCACCATTGCGTGTAACACCTCTTCTTTTTAAATCAAATATCCAGATACTAATCAAAATGATGATAATGTCTAAACAACAGTAACTTATTCTATTCATTAACAATTCATTATAATTGTTATAAAAATATCTAGCATTAAATAGCGTATTGTGACGTGGAATGAGCAAGTAACCATAGTGACCTTCAACAGCATTAGCACCTATATTTAAATTTGTAAACCAAATAACTATTTGTACGATGACCCCTAAATAAGAATGAAACATAATAGTTAGGAGTATGCCCAATGCAATAGTGAACAACAATGTTGGTGTTGTCCATAAGATTAAAATTTTATAAAATATGAGTATCGCTTTGAGAGATACTTGATGAATTATCGATAATTTAATAATAAAATAGAATGAAAATAATAAGACAGGCAAGCATGCGAGCGTCATAATAGAACAAGTACGAATAAATATTATTTGATGTGAAGATATAGTCTTAGTATGGATAGTTTTATAAGCGTTGCTTTTCTTATCTAGAAGAAATGTTTGAGCACTTAAAAAGAATGGAAGTACACCTAATATAACTCTTATTATATCTGAGAGATAACGACTATATGCACCGTAATAAATATCTTTATTTTTGATGATGTTTTTCTCATTTATAAATGTTTGACTAGTCATTTTTTTAGTGCCAAACAAGTGAAGACTCTTACCTGTATACTGGGATCCCCATCCAATTTTTTGTGATACACGATTACAGTAGCTTTTAAATTGATTGAAGTCTTTCTTTTTTTCATTTTAGTAACAAGCATTTTATTTGAATCAATTGCTTTTGATTTAATCTTTTTTGTTTTAAAAAACCCAATTGATATGTTTTAAAATTATTATGATGAACTTCTTCCTTTAATTGATGAATTGCATTTCTCATAATTACATGTTTATCGTCAGTATATGTAATCATGTTTTTAGGTTGGTATACGTTTGAGCTGAGAGGATAATCAAGAATTTGTTGGCAGTTAATGAATGCGAATGTAACTACAAGAATACAATATATAATGAATGGTTTACTCAAAACACCTTTTTTAAGTTCAAATTTAAGTACATTCATTAAAAAAACCTCCTTGATACTTTTTTAAAAAATACATATACGCATCTTCGAAGTCAGGCTTTACTTTTCTTGAACCATCTATGATAGCAATGGAGATAAATTTTACAGTTAACTGATTGTTGAATTCATGTATTTTTGTAATAAATAAATCATTTTTTTTAAAATATTCTAATTGAGACGGTGAAATTGTTATTTCATAAACATAATTGTCACTAAGACGAATGAATTCATTAATATTTCCTTGGTAAACAAGTTGTCCTTTCTCTAAAATTCCAATATTATCGCAAGTTGATTCGATGTCACTTACAATATGAGTTGAAATCAAAACAATTTTATCTTCGGCTAATTTAGATAACAATTGACGTAATCTTATTCTTTCTTCAGGGTCTAGTCCTGCTGTAGGTTCATCTACAATAATGATATCAGGGTTGTGTAAAATAGCCTGTTCTATACCTAATCTTTTTTTCATTCCACCAGATAAACTTTTAACCTTTTTATATTTACGCTCAGTAAGATTAACTTTGTTAAGTACCTTTTCTATTTTAAAATCTAAATCTTTTTTACTCATTTTAGATACAAAACCCAAGTAATATAGGACGTCTAATACTTTCATGTTAGGATAAAAGTCAAAATCTTGAGGTAGATAACCAGTCATTTTTCTAATTTTTTGAGGTTCTCTAATTGATATGTCGTTAATTGTTAATGTTCCATTACTTGGAGTTAGAATTGTTGCAATGATATTCATTAATGTAGATTTACCTGAACCATTGCGACCCAAAATTCCAAACATGCCATTTGTGATGGTTAAATTCATTGATTTAAGCGCATATGTTTTACCATCATACGTCTTATCCAATTTTTTGATATTAAGCATATTCATACTGTGCGACCTCCTTTAAATACAACTTAGCAAAAAGAAATCAATAAATTATCAATTTAGAAGAAGTTTTAAAAAAGATGTTTATCTCTACTTCTTTATATATCAAATAAATTTATAGGACGTTTACTTTTTATAGGTAGGTGACATATAGTTATAAGTAAATTGTTTATTGCATGTGCACACATAATCAGTAAAATTGAATTTAATATTTATAAAATAGTTACATCTATTGAATGCGTATTAAAATAAAGATAAACATAAAATGTTTTTGATATGTTTTTTAATAAAATAAAGAAGGTGACGAAATGCCTAGAACTTCTAAAAAGTAATCTATATTAGAATCAGCTGCAGCCATTATTAATGAAGAAGGGGCAGACTATTTAACATTAGATGATGTAGCAAAGAAGGCAGGAGTAAGTAAAGGTGGCTTATTATACCATTTTAAAAGCAAAGATAGTTTAATAGAAGAATTAGTCAATTACGCTAATAATCTTTATAAAGAAAATGTCAATAAATATATTTCTGATAACAAAGATGAAAAGGGTCAGTGGTTGAATGCTTTTATTGAAGCGACCCGAGAACATCGTACTGAAAATGCACCTATTACTTCGGGAATGCTAGCAGCACAAGGTACGAATAGAAGTTTGCTTTTACCATTAAGAGCATCGTATCAAGAGTGGCAACAACAAATTGCTCATGATGGTTTAGATGAAGTGGATGCAACGATTATTCGACTTGCTGTGGATGGTTTATGGCTATCAGAAATATTTGGAATCAGTGCTCTAGATGAAGAAATGCAAGAAAAAGTAATTGATCGATTAAAAGAACAAATCCAAAAAAGTTAAATCGCTCAGCTCTTTTTTGTATATGGTATGTTGAAACTAAACCGACTGGTTGGTATAGTAATTAATGTCATAAATCAAAAATATAAAGGTGTTAATGATGCAAAAAGTTGTTTTGACAGCTGCTATTACTGGCGCTGGAGATACAATTCAAAAGAATGAAAACGTACCAGTTACACCACAAGAAATTGCAGATTCAGCTATTAAATGTGCACAGGCAGGAGCTACAGTAGTGCATATACATGTAAGAGATCCTAAAAGGGGGGGCGTAAGCCATGACCCAGAACTTTACGCTGAAACCGTAAGATTAATTAGAGCATCTGATGAAGATATTATCATCAACATTACTTCTGGCTGAGGCGGTGACTTTATTCCAAGTTTAGAACATCCAAAAACAGGTGACAAAGGGACATGGATACAGACTCCAGATGAACGATTTAAACCTGTAGGTGACCTACTTCCAGAAATGTGCACGTTAGATTGCGGTAGTGTCAATATGGAAGATACGATTTATTTGAGCCCAGCATCATGACTACGTAAACAGGCGCGAATGGTTAAAGATGCTGGTGTAAAACCTGAATTAGAATGTTAGCACATGGGCATGAAGTTGTTGCCACTGATCCAAGCGAAGGTGCTTATGAACGTATGTTAACGCAAGTGAAACAAAATTGGCCGTACGCTGAAGAGATGGGGCTCTCAGATCAAGCCTCAATTGACAATTTAACATTTACACCTTATTTAGAAGGAGCGGTAAAAGATGCTGACCATATTCAAGAAAATGTCCCTAAAGTAGAAGAAATCAAAGACAAAGTGTTACGAGATATTGATTTTTATGCTAAGCCAGATGTAACCATTGGCTCAAGTACATCAGGGATTAAGCCATCAGAATTACAGGCACATTTATCTCATCCAGAACGTTTAATTGTTGCCCATCCTTTCCATCCAGTTTATATCTTGCCATTGGTTGAAATTGTACCTGGTGAACAAACTACTAAAGAGACAACTTTTAAAGCAGAGCAAATTTATGAAAATATTGGCATGGATGTGTTGCATGTGAGACACGAAATAGAAGGTCACATTGCAGATCGCTTGATGGAGGCACTTTGGAGAGAAGCATTGCATATTGTAAATGATGGTATAGCTACCCTGAAGAAGTCGATAAAGCCTTCACACATGCGGCAGGTTTACGCTATGCCCAATATGGACTTTTATGACTTTTCATTTAGCTGGCGGTGAAGGTGGTATGCGTCACATGCTCAAACAATTTGGTCCAGCACTTAAAAAGCCATGGATGAAATTAGTGGCACCTGAACTAACAGATGATTTATATCACAAAGTTGTAAGTGGTAGTGAAGCTTCATCTCAAGGTTATACGATGTCTGAACTTGATCAAAAACGCAATGAATTTTTAATAAAAGTTAAAGAACTTGCTGAACAATATTGGCCTGAAGATAGTCAATCAATGAAGAAAGTAAACGAGAGGGTGTTTAAATGATAAACCCATATTATATCTTTCAAACAACTGTTCATCATGACTGGGTTGATTATAATGGACATCTTAATGATGCAATGTATAACCGTATTTTTAGTGATGCGACAGATGATTGGCTTGAATATTTAGGATTAACGATTGATACCATCAAAACCTATCAATATACTGTTTTTACATTAGAAAACCATGTCATGTTTTTAAAAGAGATGAAAGAAAACGAAGAGGTCAAAATTAGAGTGTATCTTTATGATTATGACAGTAAGCGATTACATGTATTGATGGAAATGTATAATGCTAATGAGGATATGTGTTCGACTTATGAAGTGATGTTAATGGGAACGAATACTGATCAAGGCAGACCTCAAGCATTTCCAGACGCCCTTATGAAACGTATTGAATATTATTATAACAATAAGAAAGCGACGACTTCTTAATATTTAGGTCATCAAATTGGTATCACGAAAAAACCAAATAAAAATAACAAAGCAACTTAGAATTTAGACGAATAGGTTTTAAGGACTTTTTTGTGACTTGTGATTACTTAGTTTACTTTGTATAAACATCACAATAGGTCCTTATTTTTAAAAAGTCTAAAAACCTAAAGAAAGGAATGGACAAATGTTAAGTATTAAGAACTTATCAAAGGTCTATGCAGGTGGTAAAAAAGCTGTAGACAATATGACAATCGACATTGAATCAGGAGATTTTGTTGCATTTATAGGGACAAGTGGTAGTGGTAAAACCACAGCACTCAGAATGATTAATCGAATGATTGAATCAACTGAGGGAGAAATCACCATTAATGATAAAAATATACGTGATATGAATCCAGTAGAACTACGTCGTAGTATTGGTTATGTTATACAACAAATCGGTCTTATGCCTCATATGACAGTAAAAGAAAATATTGTGCTTGTACCAGAACTTTTAAAATGGTCTCAAGAGAAAAAAGATGCTAAAGCTGAAGAATTAATTCATTTAGCTGATTTACCTAAGGACTATTTAAAACGTTATCCTTCTGAACTCTCAGGTGGTCAACAACAACGTATTGGTGTAGTGCGTGCATTAGCAGCTGAACAAGATATTATTTTAATGGATGAACCGTTTGGTGCGCTAGATCCAATTACACGTGATACATTACAAGATTTAGTGAAAAAACTACAACAACAATTAGGTAAGACCTTTATTTTTGTTACGCATGATATGGCTGAAGCCATCAAATTAGCAGATAAAATATGTATTATGTCACATGGCAAAGTGATTCAATATGATACACCGGACAATATTTTACGAAGTCCTGCCAATGATTTTGTTAAAGACTTTATAGGTCAAAATCGATTAATACAAGATAGACCTAATATTCGTACAGTTGAAAATGCGATGATTAAACCCGTTACAGTACACGTTGATTATACATTAAATGATGCTGTTAATATCATGAGAGATAAGCGTGTGGATACCATATTTGTGGTAGGCAATCGTGATCATTTACTGGGATATTTAGATATAGAAGATATTAATCAAGGATTGAGACAAGGTAAAGAATTGATCGATACGATGCAACGAGATATCTATAGTGTACGTATTGACAGTAAATTACAAGATTCAGTGCGTACAATCCTTAAACGTAATGTAAGAAATGTTCCAGTTGTTGATAGTGATAACCAAACATTAGTAGGTCTTGTTACACGAGCAAATTTAGTAGATATTGTCTACGACAGTATTTGGGGAGAATCCGATGCTCAATCTAAAAATGAAGATAATGGAATTATTGAACCTCAGTCATCAGGAGCTGAAACACTATGATGAAATACATTACTGAATATGGTGGCATGCTATTAACTAAAACATTGGAACACTTGTATATTTCAATTTTTGCATTAGTTATTGCAATGATTGTGGCGATTCCTTTGGGTATTTTACTATCTAAAAGGGAAAAGCTTTCAAAAGTTTCTTTAACTATTGCTGGCATACTACAAACCATTCCAACGTTAGCGGTATTAGCATTAATGATACTGTTATTTGGAGTTGGTAAAACGCCAGCAATTATTGCTTTATTCTTATATGTATTGTTACCAATTTTAAATAACACAATTATAGGTATTCAAAATATTGACCCCAATTTAAGAGAAGCAGGGCGTAGTATGGGAATGACAAATTTCCAATTAATGAAAGATGTTGAATTACCGCTTGCACTATCATTAATACTGAGTGGAATTCGATTATCTTCAGTTTATGTTATCAGTTGGGCAACACTCGCGAGTTATATTGGTGCAGGCGGATTAGGTGATTTCATTTTTAATGGACTAGCTTTATTTGAACCAGGCATGATTATAACTGCCACAATTCTAGTTACTGCATTAGCACTCATTGTTGATTATTGTCTATCACGTATTGAAAAATGGGTTGTACCAAAAGGGTTAAAAATTTCCAGATAATGAATAAAGGAGGACATTATGAAACATTATAAAAAGTTTATTGTCGTTTTAGTTTTATGTCTAACTGTGTTATCTGGATGCAATTTACCTGGTCTTAAAAACAGTCATTCAGATGACGATGTTAGAATCACAAGTTTAGGTACGAGTGAGTCGCAAATTATTTCGCATATGTTAAGGTTACTTATTGAACATGATACGAAAGGAAAAATTCAACCTACATTAATCAATAATTTAGGATCTAGTGTTATTCAACACAACGCTGTGACTAGTGGTCAAGCTAATATATCTGGGGCACGTTATACAGGAACAGATTTGACCGGCGCACTTAATGAAGATCCGATTAAAGATCCAAAAAAAGCGATGAAAGCTACTCAAGATGGATTTAAGAAAAAGTACCATCAAACATTCTTTAATTCATATGGTTTTGCGAATACTTATGCTTTAATTGTGACTAAGGAAACAGCTGAGAAATATCATTTAAATACAGTGTCAGATTTAAAGAAACATGCTAAAGATTTAAGAGTAGGTATGGATAGTTCATGGATGGATCGAAAAGGTGACGGATATCCAGCCTTTAAAAAAGATTATGGCTTTAGTTTTGGAACGGTTAGACCTATGCAGATTGGTCTTGTGTATGATGCATTAAATTCAGGTAAGTTAGACGTTGCAGTTGGATATTCTACAGATGGTCGTATTTCTGCGTATGACTTAAAGGTATTAAAAGATGATCGTAGATTCTTTCCTCCTTACGATGCTAGTCCACTTGCATCTGACAAATTATTAAAAGAAAAACCAGAACTTAAGCCAATTATTAAGAAAATGGAAGGTAAAATTTCCACTAAACAAATGCAAGAACTGAATTATCAAGCAGATGGTAAAGGTAAAGAGCCTGCAACTGTAGCAGAAGAATTCTTGAAAAAGCATCATTATTTTGAAAATGATCAAGATAATAAAGGTAAATAGAAAAGTGGTCGAAAAGAATGAATGGGACTCTCATACAACAACTCATACATTACTATCACATGAACTTTGGCTATCTTTGGGAGCTCTTTGTTAATCATTTATTAATGTCTGTATACAGTGTCATACTTGCATGTCTAATAGGGATACCATTAGGTATCATCATCGCACGCTTTGGTAAACTTTCGGGAGTCATTATTACAATCGCAAATATTATTCAAACTGTGCCAGTGATTGCGATGCTAGCCATTTTAATGTTAAGTATGGGCTTAGGTATGAATACAGTCATATTTACTGTATTCTTATATGCTTTGCTTCCTATTATTAAGAATACTTACACAGGCATTAATGAAGTAGATCCTAATATTAAAGATGCAGGAAAGGGAATGGGTATGACACGTAATCAAGTGTTAACGATGATTGAGTTACCATTATCACTTTCTGTCATAATTGGTGGTATTCGTATCGCCCTTGTCGTTGCTATAGGTGTTGTAGCAGTAGGGTCATTTATAGGCGCTTCTACTTTAGGTGATATTGTGATTAGAGGTATTAATGCGACAGATGGTACATTATTTATTCTTGCCGGTGCGATTCCTATAGTGATTATCGTTATACTCATTGATGTGTTACTACGTTTATTAGAGAAAAAGTTGGATCCAGCTACTTAAAATATTTAGAACAAACGGGGGTTATTATTTAACATGGCTCACATAACATTAAATTACTTATCTCAAACATTAGGTATGCATCAAACTTTGAATGTTATTCTTCCAGAAGATGAAATTTACTTTAACTCAAATCAAAGTGCTAAGCCATTAAATACGTTAATACTCCTACACGGTTTATCTAGTGATACGCATTCATATATGCGCTATACGAGTGTAGAACGGTATGCAAATGCGCATCAAATAGCTGTTGTTATGCCTAATGCAGACCATAGCTTTTAACAAATATGGTATATGTACATAGTTATTATGACTATATTTTGGAAGTTTATGACTATGTACATCAAATCTTACCGCTTTCTAACAAAAGAGAAGATAATTATATCGCAGGTCGTTCCATGGGAGGCTATGGAACAATTAAATTTGCTTTAACACAAAGTCAACTATTCTCTAAAGCAGCGATGTTATCAGCAGTTTTCGATGTTTCAATGATCGGACAATATGAATGGTATGATTTCTCACCTCAATCGGTAGTAGGGGATGCTAATCATATTGCAGGAACACAATTTGATCCATATTATTTAGTGGAACAAGTCGTCGATCAGCATAAAGATTTACCACAGTTGTATATTAAATGTGGTACAGAAGATGAGTTATATCAAGGTAATATTGACTTTATTCAATTTTTAAATCTAAAAGAAGTGCCATATCATTTTAAAGAAAGTACTGGTGTTCATGATTATGCATATTGGGATAAAGCAATTAAAGAAGTCATAGAAGAGTTTACAGCTTAATAACCTATTGACAGATGTCATTTGAAAAATACTATAAAAAAATAATAGCGCGAATCCTCTGTGATTAAGTAACAAGAATTTGCGCTATTTTGATTTGATGAATCATTTATATATATGAATTAAGAGTAAATTAAAACTTGCGTAATGAGTAGGCCACCACCGAAGATTAAAACGAAGGCAACGACTGGCCATACAAAGTGTAACCAATGTGAGTAACGCATATTTAACATTTGTAATGTTGCCATCACGAGTCCGGTAGGTGCTAAGAATAGCATTGCATATTGACCAAATTGATATGTTGTAACAATAACAAATCTTGGTATTCCAACTGTATCGGCTAATGGTGCAAAAATTGGCATTGAAAGTACGGCCAAACCTGATGATGAAGGCACGATAAAGCCTAAACAGAAGAAGATAAAGAGTAAAACGATAATAAATAAAGGTCCGCTCATATGTTGAACTATAGATGATGAGAAGTTCAAGATAGTATCGGAAATGAGTCCTTTATTAAGAACTAAGTTGATACCACGAGCTAAACCGATGATTAGTGATACGCCGACTAAACTAGAAGCCCCATTAACGAAGGCATCTACTGTACCTTTTTCTCCTAAACCGTATTTACCAGTTCCTGCAATAAACATAATGATAATTGTAAAGATTAAGAATGCTGATGCCATTACAGGGAACCACCAACCTTGTGTCATAACACCCCAAACCATAATAGGGAATGGTAAGACGAAAAGTGTGAGAATGATTTTTTTACGAATGGTAAATTTAGAAGAACTATTATCATTCATTACAGACCATTGTTTTTCAAATTCTTGTTTATCTTCATAAGCGTATGAAGCTTTAGCTTCTTTTTTAATTTTTTTACAGTACCAGAATAAATAACAGACTACAAAGATAGCACCGACTATACAAGCGCCTATTCTCCAATATAAGCCGTCTGTGAATGTTGTCCCTGCTGCATTGGAAGCAATAACGACTGAGAATGGGTTAATTGTTGAGAATGTACTACCAATAGAGCTTGCTAGGAAGATAGCGCCGACAGAGACAATGGAGTCATATCCGAGTGCAATAAATATTGGCACAAGTACAGGATAGAATGCGACGGCTTCTTCTTCAATACCACATAGCGTACCACCAAGAATCATTAAAATTGCAACGAACACAATTAACATAAATTCATGACCTTTAGTCTTTTGTGTTAAAGCTAATAATCCGGATTCAAATGACCCACTTGCTTGAGCAACGCCAATCAGTCCACCAAGTACAAGGATGAATACCATAATATCTACGGCTTCAATCGTTCCTTTTACCATGCTACTAGTAATTTGATCAAGACCAGCTGGATGTTGTTTTAAACGTTCATAAGTGTTAGGAATAGAAACAGGTTTATTAATGGCACCTGATTTAAATTGTTCAATTTTTATTTTGACACCCATTTTATCGAGTTCTTTTTGTGTTCCAGGAACTTTTTTAACTTGGTTATGGGGGTTAACTATTTTTAATTCTTGAGATGAAGGTCCATAAGAGAGTTTTGAATAAGCACCGGCAGGAATCACCCAAGTCGCGATTACTGCAATAACAGTTAAGATGAATAAAATCATGAATGCACCCGGCATTCTCAATTTAAAGCGTTTTTTCTTTTTGTTTTCATTGATAGCATGTTCCAACGGTTTCATCTCCTTCGAAAATTAACTTATGATGAATGAATATCATATGAATTGGTTAGTATTTTATATGTTTTATCATGGAAGTGCACCCTGTAGTATGAAGTGGAATGGAGAGGAGTTACAGGGTGCACAGATATGATAAAATTTATGGAGTTTGCATATTATTTAGAAAAAGTATTTTAAAGAACTATTTTTTGATAAGCGTACCAATTTTTCCTTCTAAGGCATTGTCTAATTCATTTAATGAAGTAATTAACACATTGCCGTTAGGGTTGTTTTCAATAAAGGAGATTGCAGATTCGATTTTTGGAAGCATACTTCCTTTAGCAAATTGTCCTTCGTCAATATATTTTTTAAGTTCTTCTGGGTTTGTTGTTTTAAGTGCTTGTTGTTGATCAGTATTGTAATTAATATATACATAATCAATTGCAGTTAAGATAATTAATTGGTCACATTTAATATCAGCACCCAATAAAGCACTAGTTTTATCTTTGTCTATGACAGCATCGATGCCTTTGAAACTATCATGTTGTTCTCTTATGACAGGGATACCTCCGCCACCTGCAGCGATAACTAGTGTGTCATTTTCAATTAAAGTTTTAATACTTTCTAATTCAATGATTGAAATAGGTTGAGGTGAAGGAACAACACGTCTATAACCACGTCCTGCATCTTCTACGAAGTCATAACCTTTTTCTTGATGAATACTGTCAGCTTCTTCTTTAGTGTAGAAAAGGCCGATTGGTTTTGTAGGATTGTCGAATGCTGTGTCATTTTCATCAACTTCAACTTGTGTTACTAAAGTAACAACTTGTTTGTCTATACCCATTGAGTGAAGTTCATTTTGTAAGCTTTCTTGTAGTTGATAACCAATATAAGCTTGGCTCATTGCACCACATTCAGCGAAGGGGAAAGCAGGTCCTTGACCATGTTCAGCTGCATAATTAAGTCCTAAATTAATGCTACCTACTTGTGGTCCGTTACCATGACTGATAACAATTTCGTGTCCTTTTGTAATTAAACCAACTAAAGATTTAGCTGTGTTTTTAACTAATTCAAGTTGTTCTATTGGGGATTTTCCTAAAGCGTTACCACCCAATGCTACTACAATTTTTGCCATTTTATTCACTTCCCTATCTCGTTTAGAATTCTCCTAATGTTGCAACCATTACAGCTTTGATTGTATGCATTCTGTTTTCAGCTTCTTGGAACACAACTGATGCTTTACTTTCAAATACTTCATCAGTCACTTCCATTTCACTAATTCCATATTTTTCATAGATTTCTTTACCAATTTTAGTTTCTGCATTATGGAATGATGGTAAGCAGTGTTCAAAAATTACATTAGGATTACCAGTTTTCTCCATTAATTCTTTATTGACTTGATAAGGTTGTAATAATTTAATACGTTCTTTCCATACTTCATCAGGTTCACCCATTGAAACCCATACGTCTGTGTAAATAACATCTGAATTTTTAACACCTTTATCGATGTCATCAGTCACTAAAATATTACCGCCATTTTCATAAGCGATACGTTCGCAACGTTTTAATAATTCATCAGTTGGGTTTAATTCTTTAGGACAAACTAAGTGGAAGTTCATGCCCATGATAGCTGCACCTTGCATTAAAGCATTCGCTACGTTGTTACGGCCATCACCAACATATGTGAAGTTGATTTCGGAGTAGTCTTTTTTCAAGACTTCTTTTGCAGTTAGGAAGTCTGCAAGTACTTGAGTAGGGTGGTCTTCATCTGTTAAACCATTCCATACTGGAACACCAGAGAATTCAGCTAACGTTTCAACTGTACGTTGTGAAAAACCACGATATTCAATACCATCGTACATACCGCCTAGTACTCTAGCTGTATCTTTGGCTGTTTCTTTTTTACCCATTTGTGAACCTGTAGGTCCCAAATAAGTCACGTTTGCACCTTGATCGTGTGCCGCTACTTCAAATGAACAACGTGTTCTTGTAGAATCTTTTTCAAATAATAGGGCTATATTTTTATTGTTAAGCATAGGTTTTTCAGTACCTATATACTTAGCATGTTTTAAATCTTCAGAAAGAGTTAAAAGGAACTCTACCTCTTTTTGTGAAAAGTCTAATAAAGTTAAAAAACTTCTGTTACGTAAATTTTTCATCAATTACAACTCCTTAAATTTGATTACATGCTTATTGTAAGCGTTTGCTATTCAATTTCAACACATAACCTAAGTTGTAAATATTTATTAATAAAGCATTGAACTTTTTATTAACATTTCATTTATATGGTGTAAAACTTGAGAAAAAGGACTATCTTTAAGTTATAACTATTTTTTAAGATGTTAGAATTTTCAATATAAATGAATTTAACGCAATTTAATTTGTGAAAAAACGATAAATGATTAATAATTTTATCCCATTCTAGCTTAGATATAATGTCTTAAAAGTAATCGCATTCTTTTTCTTGATAGAAACCACAAAATATCTCTTTGAAGTGGATTTTATCCTTCCATTATTAAGATAATTGATTCATGCAAGACAAAAAATTACATTAAATTAATATTGGATTTAGTTTGAGGTGTTTAGTATTGCTGAGATAAGGGCATATTACACTTTATAAGGAAAGAAAACATATATCGAAAGTAGGAGGAATTCTTAGATGAAAGTCTATAAACTAGATTATCAACATCATAAAGATATTGTAGATGATAATGTATTAACTATGTTTGTGACAGCTAATAACAAAAAAGAAGTTGAAACATTCGCGAAGAAATTACATTATAAAATTGAACATTTATCTCCATTATCGAAAAAAGAATTTGAAGAAGAAAAAGCTAAAGATGAACATTATAGACTCGAACATGTAGATCATTATTTAGAATAAAAAGTAACAATGAAATGTTATAGAAGATTTTAAAACCTGTAATTGATGTAAAGATTGCAGGTTTTTTATTTCAAGTAGGACATGTTTTTGTTCAAAAGTAAAAGTAAATTTATGTATAATCAAAATATATTGAAGTTTATCTATATGTATTAATAACTAAGCATCCTACTATGCTTGATAAAAGTCTTTATATATAACTCATTCACTGAATTTTAGTTATTCATTTTTCATTAATTTTAATATATACTTAAAATTGTATTTTTTAATTATTTTAATGAGGTGATTCAATGAATAAGTTAGCGAAGTATATTGCAACAGCAACGTTAGCAACAGCATTTACAATTTCAGCACCACTTAATACATATGCATGTGAATCTCATGCTAAAGACGATCATCATCAAACAACACAACATCATAAAGATCTTAATTTAGGGTCTCAAAATATTATGGCAGTATCATGGTATCAAAATTCTGCAGAAGCGAAAGCACTTTATTTACAAGGGTATAATAGTGCTAAATATCAATTAGATGAGTATCTTAAAAAGAATAACGGAAATAAAAAGCTTGCAATTGCTTTAGATATAGATGAAACAGTTCTTGATAACTCACCTTATCAAGGGTATGCTGCATTACACGATACTTCTTTTCCTAAAGGTTGGCATGAATGGGTAGCAGCTGCTAAAGCGAAACCAGTTTATGGTGCCAAATCGTTTCTAAAATATGCAGATAAAAGAGGTATAGATATTTATTATATTTCTGATCACGATAAAGACAAAGATTTCAAAGGAACGAAAAAGAACTTAAAAAATATTGGTCTTCCCCAAGTTAAAGACGACCATATTTTATTAAAAGGTAAAAATGATAAAAGTAAGGAATCAAGACGTCAGAAAGTTGAAAAAAATCATAAATTAATTATGCTATTTGGTGACAATTTATTAGACTTTACAGATCCTAAAAAGGCAACTTTTAAAGAACGTGAAAAACTTGTTCAACAACATAAAAATGACTTTGGTAAGAAATATTTTATTTTCCCAAATCCAATGTATGGTAGTTGGGAATCTACAATTTATAATAATAACTATCAAATAAGTAAAGAACAAAAAGATCAACTCAGAAAACAATCCATTAAACAATTTGACCCAGATACTGGGGAAGTAAAATAATAAAGAAATTGTAATTTATAGCTATGTTGACACATTGAAATAGTCAACGTGGCTTTTTTATTTTTCAAAAATAATTTAATTTATGTCATCAATAATGTAAACTTATATACGTACGAAGTTTACATCCTGTCTCTTATACACATCTGACGCTGCCGACGACTCCTTACGTGTAG
>ERZ1031010.37-NODE-37-length-17004-cov-27.281374_pt1 | contig 17004 bp, 18 predicted proteins | sample MGYA00518594_ERZ1031010 | MGnify/ENA primary metagenome ERZ1031010 (study PRJEB33718, sample SAMN03159722) | human skin metagenome | collected 2014-05-20 | study: EMG produced TPA metagenomics assembly of the PRJNA266117 data set (Human skin bacterial metagenome... | reverse complement strand
TACACGTAAGGAGTCGTCGGCAGCGTCAGATGTGTATAAGAGACAGATATTTTAAATCCAGATAAGAGCGTTTTTAATTTGAAAAAATCACACCGATATATCACTAAATAACTAACAGTTTTATCAGTGTGAATAATTTTCTAATCTTTTTAGTTGATTAATCAATTTTTGGCTTTTAAAAAACATTCCAGCGTATTCTCTATACATCATGATTAGTAGTTCTGACATTTCATCTAAAATTTCTTGATGTATACTTAGGTTATTCATTTTATTAATAGGTAAATTTTGCAAGATATTTAATATATATAATGAACGATTAGATAGCTTAAATGCATGTTGATCTTGATAGCTAACATCCGATGAAATAGCACCATCAAATTTAAAACTATACGCTATTAATTTAGATTGATCTTTACTCTTTGTTATTACACAGTGATCAAAAGAGGTTGTAAAACCAAACTTTGACATACATTTAAGTAGCACTATTATAGACATAAGTTGTGCTTTTGTACCTTGACTAATTTTAGTTAATACAAAATGGAGTAGTTCATAATTATATTGAGATACTTCATTTTCTTCCGTAGATTTTTCAATAGTTTCAGCGCACAAAGATGCATAACTGTTTTCATATAAGTCTAATTGCAATTCATAGTGTCGATTAATCACATCTACTGAATTAAGTGTCCCCATGCCCCGCCATTGATTATATATGAATAAACCATACACAAACATTTGGGTATGTGCTTGAAGTCCAGATTTAACTTTTTTAGCATGTCTTGCCATAAGTGGTATCTTCGCCCCAAATTCATTCAATATAGTTATGATTTTGTCCGATTCACCATAATCAACAGATTTAACAATGATACCTTTTTGTTTCATTAACATAAGTACAACACCAAACCTCTATTGATTAATCTTGATCTTCGATGTATCCAATTTGACGAATAAAATTAACTTTGTTTCTCCAATCTCGTTGAACTTTTACCCACAATTCCAGATATACCTTAGAACCTAGCAACATTTCAATGTCTCGTCTTGCTCTTTTACCTACTTCTTTAAGCTTTTTGCCACCTTTACCAATCACGATACCCTTTTGTGAGTCTCTTTCAACATAGATTATAGCTTCAATTCTAACGTGATCTTCATCTTCTTTAATCATCCGATCAACATTTACCCCAATTGCATGAGGAATTTCTTCACTAGTTAAGTGAAGAATCTTTTCCCTAATAATTTCGCTTACAACAAACTGTTCGGGGTGATCAGAAAATTGATCATCAGGATAATATTTAGGGCCCTCAGGTAGATAAGATTTTAAAACATCAATAAAATGATCAACATTTAAGCCTTCTAATGCTGAAATAGGTATGATTTCAGTAAAATCCATATAATTTTTATATTGTTCTATTTTAGGCATTAATGCATCTGGGTGAACTAAATCAATTTTATTTAATACTAAAAATATATGTGTCTTGAGGTTCTTTAACATTTCCATTATATACTCATCGCCCCGACCTATTTCTTCATTAACATTTACCATAAACATAATAGCATCAATTTCTGAAAGCGTATTTCTAGCAACTCTCATCATATAATCACCTAATTTATGTTTAGGTTTATGAATACCAGGCGTGTCGATAAATATAATTTGAGCATCTTCTCTAGTCATGACACCTTGTATTTTATTGCGTGTCGTTTGAGCTTTATCAGACATAATAGCAATTTTATGACCGATAACTCTATTTACAAAGGTAGATTTTCCTACATTTGGTCTTCCAATAATTGATACAAATCCTGATTTGTGTTCTGTCATTTATTTAAATCCTTTCCAGAAAATCCTAGTGGTAATAAATCGCCAACCGTCTATTCAATCATATCTTCATTTTGATTGGTCATATATATGGGCATATTTATGTCACATAGTTCCATAAGAACTTGTCTACAAGCTCCACATGGTGATGAGGGTTTTTCGCCATCAACTGTAACAGTAATAAACTCAAAATCACCAGGTCTGTCCCCTTCTGAAATTGCTGCAACTAAACTCGCTCGTTCTGCACAAATGCCCATAGGATAAGCTGCATTTTCAACATTAGCACCATGAAAAGTGCGACCTTAAATAAGCCCCTACTTTAAATTGACTATACGGAGCGTAGGCATTACTTTGTGCCTTCTTAACTTCCTTAAAATAATGAGATTGATAGCTCATAATGTCATACTCTTAAAACAGTTCTAAAATATGTGGAACAAAGACTATTAAACCAATACATAAGGATATAACGGAGACAATAACAACGCTAAAAGCAGCAATATCTTTAGCATGCTTAGCATATACGTGATAATCTGTCGTAACTAAATCTACCACAAACTCGATAGAAGTATTAACGGCTTCAAGGCTTAATACTAAACCTATTGCTAATAAAATAAACATCCATTCGTATTTATTTAAATTAAAAATAAAACCCATTATAATAGTTATAAAACCAGCCAATATATGAAGTAAGAAATTTTGGTCTTTTTTTAAAATGGCAGTAAAGCCATCATAAGCATATTTAAATCGTCTCATATTAATCTCTTGTTAAACCGTAAGCATTCAAAATATCATCTTGGCGACCAAACATTTCTTTTTCATCTTCTTCATTCATGTGATCATATCCCAGTAAGTGTAAGAAACCGTGTAATGCTAGAAATCCTAATTCACGTTCAAATGAATGTCCATAATTCTCAGCTTGTTCTTTAGCTACATCAGTGCAAATAATAATGTCACCTAAAACCCGTGGTATATCTAATTCATTAAATTCAATATCAGGTTCATCCTCTTCTAAAGCAAAGGAAATCACATCAGTCACTTTATCTTTATCTTTGTATATTTTGTTGATATTTTGTATTTCATCTTTATCGACAAAAGTAACTGATAGTTCTGCGTCGTTATTGATATTTTCCTTCTTTTTAGCAAAGGTTAATAATGAATCGATTTGTTGATACCATTCATCTTTAACTAAGTTGGTATGGTCACTAAAATCTATGGTAAACATTTACTCAATCCCTTCATAGCGATCAATAATTTTGCTAACAAGTGGATGTCTAACAACATCGCTTTGGTCAAGTTTCATAATGATCAAACCAGTTACTCCACTCAATTTTTTTACAGCTTCTTTCAAGCCACTTTTGACACCTTTTGGTAAATCAATTTGAGTCTGATCACCTGTTACAACCATTTTTGATCCGAATCCTAATCGAGTTAAAAACATTTTCATCTGTGCGTGCGTCGTATTTTGTGCTTCATCTAAGATGACAAATGCATCATCTAAAGTTCGTCCTCTCATATAAGCGAGAGGAGCTATTTCAATAATTCCTCGCTCAATAAATCTTTGTGTCTGTTCTCTTCCTAAAACGGTATTGAGTCCATCATAGAGTGGACGTAGATATGGATCTACTTTTTCTTTCAAATCACCAGGTAGGAACCCAAGAGACTCACCAGCTTCAACTGCTGGTCTAGTTAGTACTATACGCTTAACTGATCCTTTACGTAATTGTTTAGCAGCATAAACAACCGCTAAAAAAGTTTTACCTGTACCAGCAGGACCAATCCCGAACACTAAATCATTTCTTTTCATGGCATTGACATACATACGTTGGCCCATTGTTTTCGCACGTATTGTTTTACCAAAGGCATCTTTTGTAATTTCTTCATCATATAAATCTAAAAGATGTTGAATTGTATTATTGTCTGCCATTTTCATCGCAGCCTCAACATCTTTAAGTGTAATCGTATTTCCTAATTCAATTACCTTAAGTAAATTGGTAAGAACTAATTCGGCTTTTTCAACATGCTCTAGTTTTTCACCTTTAACTGCAATTTCTTGGCCTCTAGCATGTATCACGACATCAAAGTTGTCCTCAATAGCTTTAAGATGTTCATCATTATTTCCAATTAAGGCTTGTGACTGATTAATGTCGTCAATTTGAATTATTCCTGGCATAAACGCGCTCCTTTTCAAGTTACGTTAGTTATATTATTCTTTTTACGACTATGTATCATGACTATAATAATAATGATAACTTTATCCATCTCTATTGTAGCATGTTTACTTTATTTGTTAGTAAACTAATGCTTTAATTAAAAGTAATCAACATTATTTACACTACTGTTACTTAAATTTTACTAAAATCCTTGTTTTTAGACAAATTAAAAAGAGAGTAAAACGTATTTAAGTTTGAAACTTATGAATACTAATTTTACTCTCTAACTTATACTTACTTAAAAGATTAGTGATAATAGATGAGTTCTTTAACAATTAAAGTTGTTTAGGTTTACTTAGAATTTCAGACCAAATCAAGCCATTAATTACCTCGTCATTATCATATTTAAATGTAGAATGAGTCATATTTCTTTCAACGTTTTGAGAATTAAGCAATTGCTTCAAACGATATCTTTTTGTTCTTTCAGATAAATACTCATCTTGAATGATGTCCTGAGCTTTTTTCTCTATCATCTGAAGTTGCTTTTCTTTTTCTTTATCTATTTCATTTCTTACATTTATTAAATCCCTAGATAAAGTTGTTTCAAGTTCTTTTCTTAATCTTTCAGTGTTGTCATCTCTTGTGGTAGAGGCAACTGGTTGAGGTTTATTGTTTTCATCTTTGTATGGTGTTGGATCTGGCTTAGGGTATGCTGATTTATCATGTTCTAAGGGCTTATCTTCTTTAACTTCTTTGTTTAAAGGAGGTAATGACCTTTCAAAATCTTTACGTTGCTTCTTCTCGGGTTCCCCATTTAATTCATCACTAATTTCTTTAAATGTCTTTTCTAATTGTTCAAAGAAAGCACCTTTTTTAGGTTGATTCTTATGAGGAGACTTTGGAAGAGGTTTTTGATTTTGTCTATCTTCATGACTTTTATCACGCATAGCACTAATACCTGTAATAATCACAGATATTATAAAAATTATTATACCGACATTCATAACATCACCTCATCGTTATTGGTCTGGTGATTCGTCATCGTTTTGGTCAGTGCGTTTATTAATTGCATTTCTCATGCCTGTATCTGCTTCGATATTTTTAAGGTTATAATAATCTTTAACACCGATATTGCCTGATCTAAGTGCTTCTGCCATTGCTAATGGTACTTCAGATTCGGCTTCTACTACTTTCGCTCTCATTTCTTGTACACGAGCTTTCATTTCTTGTTCAGATGCTACAGCCATTGCACGACGTTCTTCTGCCTTAGCTTGAGCGATATTTTTATCTGCCAATGCTTGCTCAGTTTGTAAATCGGCACCAATATTTTTACTAATATCAACATCAGCTATATCGATTGATAAAATTTCAAATGCTGTCCCTGAATCTAAGCCTTTACTTAACACTGTTTTAGAGATATTGTCAGGATTTTCAAGTACTTCGGTATGATGTTCACTTGAGCCAATTGTAGATACAATACCTTCGCCGACTCTGGCGATGATTGTTTCCTCTCCAGCACCACCAACCAATCTAGCTATGTTTGCACGAACAGTTATACGTGCCTTTGCTTTAACTTCGATACCATTCATTGCTACACCGGCAATAAACGGTGTTTCAATGACTTTAGGATTTACTGACATTTGTACTGCTTCAAGTACGTCTCGTCCTGCTAAATCAATAGCAGCTCCTCGTTCAAATGGTAAATCGATATCTGCACGTTGAGCAGCTATGTTAGCGTCCACGACTCTATCTACATTACCACCAGCTAGATAGTGTGATTCAAGTTGGTTAGTTGTAAGTTTTAATCCAGCTTTATGTGCTTTAATTAGTGGGGCAATTACTTTTCTAGGTGATACTCTTCTTAAACGCATACCTACTAATGTGCCAATTCCCACATGAACACCTGCAGCTAGTGCTGATATCCATAGACCTACAGGTACAAATGAGAATAAAATAAGTAATGCAACTACTATTATAACTGCAATAACTATGAAACCAATACTAAACATTAACTCGCTCCTTAATAATTATTCAATTTCTCTAACAACTACACGAGTGCCTTCAACTTCAAGTATTTTTACTTGTCTATTACGTAATACGAATGTGCCATCTGAAACAGCATCAATTCTCTTATCACCACAAGTAATAATTCCAGCTGGTCTCAAGTCGATAATTGTTTGAGCGGTTTTTCCTATGAGATGAGAGCGGTCATCATGTGAACGATATCCTGCCTCAGAGCTTGTTGAGTCTTTTAAGATAACTTTATCTAAAAACGGAATTTTTTTATTAAATAATTTCACTAATATCACCCACTCTATAATCGATAAAATCAATGCAATTGCCACACTTCCTAACATAAGTAAGATGTTATCACCTAACATGATAATGCTTAGTGTAATCAGTATCATACCTACGATACCAATGACAGCACCTATAATAAATAATTCAATGACTAATAATATTACGCCAATAGAGAATAATAGTACAGAAAGTACATTGACATCACCATTAATGAGAAATCCTAAAAATAGAAATAATAAAGCTAATAAAGCTATGATTCCCACTGTATTGATGCGTTTTGAATATAGTTGATATAAAAAACCAAGAAAGATGACACAAGTTAAAATTAAAGAAACAATAGGTTGAGTAATTATATGTGCAAGGAATTCAACCCAATTTGTTTCATTTGTGTGCTCTGTTAAAAATAACGTATGTATTAGATTTAAGTTACTCATCATTTCACCTCGCCCTCAATCTGATTATACATGAAACCGCAAGCTTCTTATAGTGTTTACGTAATATAAAAAGCATCACTGTGTAAATAAATAACTTAACCAATTTTAATTTTAATAATTTCTGATTACCATCTTTAAATTTGTATAAGCAAAGAAAATTTTATTATTAATTCAATTAATCGTATGAATGTGTACAAAATAAAAACCCTAGTTCTTTGAACTAGGGCGATATATAATTAACATTTGTGTTGAGGGAGTCAACAGAGCTATTAATTATTTGAATTTACGTTTACGTGCAGCTTCTGATTTCTTTTTACGTTTTACACTTGGTTTTTCGTAAAATTCACGTTTACGTACTTCTTGGATAGTTCCACTTTTTGATACTGAACGTTTAAATCTACGTAAAGCATCTTCTAGTGATTCATTTTTACGTACTACTGTTTTAGACATCTGTATTTCCCTCCCTCCAAATATCAACGGAACTTTATAGTCATTACATAGTAAAACTATGCATTTATTAGTATAATATAACTATATATAGTGGTCAATCAGTAAAATTTACATTTTTTAAATATTTAAATAAGCAATTCTTGTTCTGTCTGATTCGTTGCATGCTCGACAACACGAATAGCTTTCCCCTCATTTAAAGGATAATCAGCTTTTAAGATTTTAACTTTTACAATCTGTCCAATTAAAGATTCATCGCCTTCAAATTGAACTTTCATATAGTTATCAGCATACCCCATTAATGTATTAGGCGTTTCGCCTACTTCTTCAGGAATAACTTCTAAAACCTCACGCTCAAATTTAGACGCATATTCTTTAGCAAGTTGATTATTCAATGAGATGAGTTTATGAACTCGCTCGTTCTTAATTTCATCATCGATTTGGTTATCCATTCGAGCAGCTGGTGTACCAATTCTAGGAGAATAAGGGAACACATGTAATTCTGAAAAATGATGATTAACTATAAAATCATAAGTTTCATGGAACTCTTCATCTGTTTCACCAGGAAATCCAACAATAACGTCACTTGTAACAGCTAAATCTGGGAGTGCTTTGTGTAATTCCGTTAATCTCTCTGAGAAGTGTGCCATTGTATATTTACGTCTCATTCGTTTCAATACATTATCGGAACCTGATTGTAATGGTACATGTAAATGTCTTACCACTTTATTTGATTGACTAATAACATTGATGACCTCATCTGTTAACTGACTTGCTTCAATAGACGAAATTCGAATACGCTCTAAGCCATTAATTTCATCTAAATCATGTAACAATTGAGCTAGATTGTAATTTTTTAAATCTTGTCCATAGCCACCGGTATGTATACCAGTCAAGACAATTTCTTTATAACCTGAATTTACAAGTTGAGTTGCTTGTTCTACTACTTTTTGTGGATCTCTTGAACGCATTAAGCCACGTGCCCACGGAATAATACAAAATGTGCAGAAATTATTACACCCTTCTTGTATTTTTAAAGATGCTCGTGTTCTATCAGTAAAATATGGAACTTCTAATTCTTCATAAATTCTGTTTTTCATAATATTACCTACGCCATTAATGGGTTGTCTTTCTATTTGATATTGCTCAATGTATCTTAATAACTTATGACGATCTTGAGTACCTACAACGATATCAACCCCTGGTATTTCCATGATTTCAGCTGGAGAAGTTTGAGCGTAACAACCAGTAACACAGACGACTGCATCAGGATTTTGTCTGATTGCACGTCGTATAATTTGTCGACTTTTTTTATCACCGGTATTAGTTACCGTACATGTATTAATTACAAATACATCTGCGTTTGTTTCAAAATCTACTCTATCATAATCCGCTTCCTTAAATAATTGCCAAATTGCTTCTGTTTCATAATGGTTTACTTTACAACCTAGTGTGTGAAACGCAACCGTTGACATAGTCTTTCACCCCAATAATTCTTTTTCATAACTTACTGCACTTAACGCATAAAGTGGCGCAGTTTCAGCCCTTAAAATACGTGGACCTAAGCCAACTAGCGTACTTGCTTCTTCAAATAATGCAATCTCATTTTCGGATAGTCCACCTTCAGGTCCAAAAATCATTAAAACACGATCTTGTGCTTTTAATTGTTTTAATATTTTTTTAAAACGGCTTAATTCTCCATGTTTAGCGTGTTTTTCATATGCAATAAGAACGTAGTCATAATGATTTATCATATCATAAATTTCTTTTAAATTCGACTTAAATTGAACACGAGGTATATTTAAACGATAACTTTGTTCTGAAGCCTCTTTTATAATTTTTTGCCATCTTTCTAATTTTTTGGCAACTTTAGACTCATTGAGTTTTACTACAGAGCGTTCCATACTTACCGCAATAAATTCGTTTGCACCTAATTCAGTTGCTTTTTTAATCATCCATTCATACTTATCCGCTTTAATTAATCCGCTACATATTGTTATATGTTGGGGTAATTCAGTATTAATATCTTGTTGTTCCTGTGGTTTAATTTCAATTGCTTGTTGGTTAATTGAAATAATTTTGCATTTGTAAACTTTTTCATCTAAAAATGTAACAATAATAGAATCATCCTTTGTTTGACGCATTACTTTATTTATATGATGTATATCATCTTTATTTTCAATAAAAAAGCACTGATTTTCATCAGCGCTTTGATTAATAAAGTATCTTTGCAAATTAACCACTCACTTTCTGACCAACGATGCATACCCAACCGTTGTTATGTTCGATTGAAATAACATGAAAACCAACGCGCTTCATATGTGATTCTATATCTTTGGATTTCTCTTCAATAATACCTGAAGTAATGAAATAACCCTCTTCATTTAGAGTATTATAAGCATCTTCAATCATTTCTTCAATAATATGAGCAAGAATATTTGCAATCACAATATCAAAGTTTTCATGTTCACCTTGTAATAAATTACCTGGAACTGCTTCGATTGCCTGATCACAGTGATTCTTTTTAAAGTTATCTTTAGCTACACTTACTGCCATTTCATCAATATCTAATGCTTTTATTCGTTGTACTCCAAGTAAATGGCTAGCAATACTTAATATTCCTGAACCAGTTCCAACATCAATCACGGAATGAGAAGATTTAACATAGGTTTCTATTGCTTTTAAACACATACTTGTTGTTGGATGATCGCCAGTGCCAAAAGCCATACCAGGATCAAGTTCTATACATAACTCATCCTCATTTGTTTTTTCATATGATTCCCAACTGGGTACAATGGTAAACTGCTTTGATACTCGAAATGGATGGAAATAATTTTTCCATTCATTTGCCCAATCAGATTCAGCTATTTCTTTTTCTTCAAAAGTAAATATATTTACTTTTAGTTCAACCAAATTGATAATTTCATTTTTAATTTTAGATCTTAATAGGTCGTTGTATGCGAGTTCATTAAAGTATGCTTTGAGTCTGACTCCTTGAGTTGGATAATCATCAGGATTTGATTGATAAATTTCACCAAATTTATCAGTCGGTTGTTCTATTAAGTCTTTAGAATCTTCTATAACTACACCGTTAGAACCGTTATTTTCAAGAATATCAATAGCGTCATATTCTACTTCATGATTAACTACAATCGAAAGTTCCATCCAATCCATTATTTATTCCCCTTTAAAGAATCTCTTTGCTCTATCTTTAAAATTAGATGGTTGTTCATTTATGTCTTCACCATTGATTTCAGCAAATTCTTTCATTAATTCTTTTTGTCGATCGTTCAATTTAGTTGGAGTTACAACTTTTATATTAACGAATAAATCTCCATGCCCATAACCATGAACATTTTTAATACCCTTATCTTTAAGGCGGAATTGTTTGCCAGTTTGTGTACCTGCAGGAATTGTAAGAACAACATTACTATTCAGAGTAGGTATTTTTATTTCATCACCTAAGGCTGCTTGTGAGAAACTAATATTTAAATTGTAATAAATATCATCACCATCGCGTTCGAAAGTATCAGAGGGTTGAACTCTGAAGACAACGTACAAATCACCATGCGGTCCACCATTGGTTCCTGGAGAACCCTCACCAGCTAAACGAATTTGTTGCTCATTATCTACACCTTCTGGCACAGTTACTTCTAATTTAACAGTTTTGTTTTCTGTACCTTTACCGTGACAAGTAGGACATGGTTCCTCAAATTCTTGTCCACTGCCCTCGCATTTTGGACATACTTGTTCGGTTCTCACTCTACCTAAAATGGTATTTTGTTCAACAGAAACTCGTCCAGAACCATTACAGTAACTACAAGTTTTTTTACTTGTACCTGGTTTAGCACCTTCTCCATTACATGTATGACATGTGACATCTTTTCTAATAGAAATTCCTTTTTTTGTACCAAAAACAGCTTCTTCAAAATTTACTGTCATAGTGTATTGTAAGTCATCACCTTTACGTGGGACATTTGGATCTCTTTGTCGTGAACCTCCGCCAAAGAATGAACTGAATATGTCTTCAAATCCACCGAAGTCTCCGCCACCGAAACCTTGATTGCCAAATCCACCTTGTGGTCCTTCATGTCCAAATTGATCGTAGTTAGCACGTTTATTATCATCACTTAATACTTCATACGCTTCGGAGATTTCTTTAAATTTTTCATCTGCGCCTTCTTCTTTATTAATATCAGGATGATATTTTTTCGATAATTTACGATAAGCTTTTTTGATTTCGTCTTTTGAAGCGCTTTTACTTACGCCTAAGACTTCATAATAGTCTCTTTTGGCCACAACTATCTCTCCTTTTATACGTTTAACAAGATTAGTTTATCTAATTCCTTTTAACTATCCAAATAAAAAGCCAAAGTCAATGTTCGATTGACTTTGACTTTTTTACTTAGTTATGAAGGATATCCTTCAGACTAATACGACTTAGTCTTATTTTTTATCTTCATCATCTTTAACTTCTTTGAAATCAGCATCTTCAACAGTGTTATCTTGAGAACTTTGTTCATCTTGAGCTTGTTGTTGAGCTTGTTCATAAACTTTTGCAGATAACTCTTGAACAACTTTTTCAAGTTCTTCTTTTTTAGCTTTAATATCTTCGATGTCTTCTCCTTCTAATGCAGTTTTAAGTGCATCTTTTTTCTCTTCTGCATTTTTCTTATCATCTTCGCCAATATTTTCTCCTAAATCTTTGATAGTTTTTTCAACTTGGAATACTAAGCCATCTGCTTCGTTTCGCAAGTCAACTTCTTCACGACGTTTTTTGTCAGCTTCAGCATTTTCTTCAGCATCTTTAACCATACGATCAATTTCTTCATCTGATAAAGAAGAACTTGATTGAATAGTAATGTTTTGTTCTTTATTAGTTCCTAAATCTTTTGCAGTAACATTTACAATACCATTTTTGTCGATGTCGAAAGTTACTTCGATTTGAGGTACACCACGTGGAGCTGGTGGAATGTCAGTTAATTGGAATCTGCCTAATGTTTTATTGTCAGATGCCATAGGACGTTCACCTTGTAATACGTGAATATCTACTGCTGGTTGATTATCCGCTGCTGTAGAATAAACTTGTGATTTAGAAGTTGGGATAGTTGTATTACGTTCAATAAGAGTGTTCATACGTCCACCCATGATTTCTATACCAAGTGATAAAGGAGTTACGTCTAATAAAACAACGTCTTTTACATCACCAGTGATGACGCCACCTTGGATAGCAGCACCCATAGCAACAACTTCATCAGGGTTTACACCTTTATGAGGTTCTTTACCTACTTCTTTTTTAACTGCTTCTTGTACTGCTGGAATACGAGTAGATCCACCAACAAGGATAACTTCATCAATATCAGAAGTTGATAGACCTGCGTCTTTTAATGCTTGACGAGTTGGTTCCATAGTTTTTCTTATTAATAAGTCTGATAATTCTTCAAATTTAGAACGAGTTAAACTAATTTCTAAGTGTAATGGGCCACTTTCACCAGCAGAAATGAAAGGTAATGAAATTTGAGTTTGAGACACACCTGATAAGTCTTTTTTAGCTTTTTCAGCAGCATCTTTTAATCTTTGTAAAGCCATTTTATCTTGAGATAAATCTACACCATTTTCTTTTTTGAATTCAGATACTAAATAATCAATGATAACTTGGTCAAAGTCGTCACCGCCAAGTTTATTGTCACCTGCAGTTGAAAGTACTTCAAATACTCCGTCACCTAATTCAAGAATTGATACGTCAAAAGTACCGCCACCTAAGTCAAATACAAGTACTTTTTGATTTTGTTCAGTTTTATCTAAGCCATAAGCTAACGCAGCAGCTGTAGGTTCATTAATAATACGTTCAACTTCTAAACCAGCAATTTTACCAGCGTCTTTAGTTGCTTGGCGTTCACCGTCGTTAAAATAAGCTGGAACTGTAATAACTGCTTTATCAACTGTTTCGCCTAAATAACTTTCAGCAGTACTTTTTAGATTTTGTAAAATCATAGCTGAGATTTCTTGAGGAGTATAAGATTTGCCTTCAATATCAACTTTATAGTCTGTTCCCATATGACGTTTGATAGACTGTACAGTGTTAGAGTTTGTGATGGCTTGACGTTTAGCAACTTCCCCTACTTGAGTTTCTCCATTTTTAAATGCTACAACTGATGGAGTTGTACGTGCACCTTCTGGATTTTGAATTACTTTTGGTTCATCGCCTTCTAAAATAGCTACACAAGAGTTTGTAGTACCTAAATCAATTCCAATTACTTTGCCCATAATAAAATTCCTCCAATTTTAAAATTTTAATGTAACAATGTTTTTTCAATCAAATTATTGATTTACTTTAACCATTGACGGTCTTAAAACACGATCTTTTAGTTTATAGCCTTTTTGTAATTCTTGGGTTACCTCTCCTGATTTGAAATCAGGATTATCATCTTGAACTACTGCTTGATGTAGGTTAGGATCAAATTCTTCACCTTCAGCAACTATCTCTTCAAGACCATTATCTTTGAGTGCTTTAAGTAAGCTTTCGTGCACCATTTGCACTCCTTTTTGAAGGGATTTAAATGAATCATCATCACCTTCAATTTGTAGTGCGCGCTCAATATTATCTATTGACGGTAAGATATCTGTTAAAACACTCTGCGCTTTATAAGTTTTATTAATTTGATTTTCATTCTGAATTCTACGTTTATAATTTTCAAATTCAGCATATAATCTTAAGTACTTCTCTTCATTATCATTTGCAAGTTTTTCTAACTCTTGAATCTTCTCAACTGTAGGATCTACATCCTCTTGCTCATTACTCTCTTGAGAATCTTCTTGCATATGATCTCCTTTCACTTCGTTATTATCAGCGTCCTTAACTGAATTTTGAGATTGATTAACTGTTTGAGTATCTTCTTGTTCAGCCTTAATACCATCATCAGTTTGATTCGCTGTTTGATTTTTTTCTGTCATTGTCTGACCTCCAATACAATCCTAATTACTACCATATTCGGTTAAGTAACTGAATTACATTTTGATAATGCATAGCAGTTGGTCCTATTACCGCAATTTGACCTTTGAGTGATTCATCAAAATGATATTGACTTGTCACTATAGATATATCACTTAAACTATCATCAATTTCTTTTCCTATTCGTACATTGATTTGTGATGTAGATATATCATCCAAAAGTTCCGTTATTTTGTTTAATTCTATATATTGAAGAATCGGTTGAATAGAAGAAACGTTAGATTCATTTAACGCATCAATAAGTTTAACCTTTCCACCCATATAAATGCTATTACTTTGATTAGTAATGTGAAGGTTTATCATTTCGACAATCTCTTTGACTAAAAACTTTTCATCATTTTCAATGAACGAGTCTAAACTTTGTTTTAATTCTTCGTTATTATCATTAAAATGATTCGTTAAAAAGTTGGCTATTCTGTTTAAATTGAGATTGTGGACGCTGATGCTTGAAACAAAATGAATGTTTTCAACATGTCCTGAAGAAAATACCATCACTAAAATAATCAAATGATTGTTAGCTCGAATCAAATGAATATTATTAATTATATCTTGCTTATGATTAGGGCGGACAACCAACGTTGCGTATTGAGATTTCGTTGATAGTTCATCTGCAAAATATGTCAATGCGGTTGAACTATCATAGTGATTCTCAATTAATAATTGATTTAAACGTTGAATTTTGTTTTGATTTTGATGAGATGTTTGTTCTAATAAACGATTGACATAATATCTAAAACCTAACTCAGAAGGAGTTCTTCCTGAAGAGGTATGTGTCTTTTCAATGAAATTCATCTCTTCAAGATACTTCATTTCGTTTCTTATCGTTGCTGGACTTACATCTAAATTATGACGATGAATTAATGTTTTAGAACCAATCGGTTGTCCAAAATCAACATAATCTTCAACAATTGCATTAAGGATGCTTAATTGTCTTTCTGTAATCATGTTTTCACCTCATTAGCACTCTTTTATCTCAAGTGCTAATTATAATTTATCAAAAAGGTCAAAGTAAGTCAATGTTAAAGCATTAAATTCTCAAAATTTTTATTAGTTTAGTAAGAATGCTTCAAAAACTTCGTTTCCAATCACTTTCCCACGCTTAGTCATAGCGATGTATTGGTCTTCTTTTTTCAATAAACCTCGATGGATTAAATATGTTATTGCTTGACCAAATATTTTATTTAAAGGTACATCGAATTTTTTATTAAATCTTTCGATGTTGACTCCTTTATTCATTCTTAGACCTAAAAACATTTCTTCTTCCATACGTTCTTTAACAGTTGGTTTGTTTTGAGTTAAGATAGGCTTCTTATTGTTTTTCATAGCATTAATATAATGATTAACTGGATTCAAATTGGTATATCTTACTCCATCCACATAACCACTAGCACCAGCTCCAAATCCATAATATTCTTCATTTAACCAATAGACTTTGTTATGAATTGATTCATGCCCTTGTTTGCTGAAATTAGAAATTTCATATTGATTAAAAGAAGAGTGTTCTATGCGTTTCATCAAATGTTGATACATGTGTGCTCCTAAATCCTCATTAGGCAACTTAAGATGTCCTTTTCTATACATGTTGTAGAACTGAGTTTTAGGTTCAAGAATTAATCCATAACTTGAAAGATGATCAATATCTATTTCAAGTGCTAAATCTATGCTTTCCTTAAAATCTTCTAAACTTTGGTTTGGTAAATGATACATTAAATCAAGGCTTATAGACTTTATTTCCACTTTTCGCGCGTTATCTACTGCAGCATATATATCTTCAGACGTATGTGTTCTTCCTAAAATTTTTAGTAATTCTGGTTTAAAAGTTTGAACTCCCATTGATATCCTATTGACCCCATATCGTTTTAATAGATTAACTTTTTCAAAAGTGAGTTCATCTGGATTTGCCTCGAATGAAAATTCTCCGCTTATTTTAAATGTTTGATTAATTGCTTTTAATAGTCTCTCTAATTGAACAATATTTAAAGCTGTAGGTGTACCTCCGCCTACATACATCGTTTTAAGTTCTCTGTTATTTTTTACTTGCATCTCTTGAATAAGGGTATCTAAATAATCATCTACCGGTTGTTTATCAATAAAATATTTATTGAAATCACAATAGGTACAAATTCTAACGCAAAATGGAATATGTATATATGCACTTGTAACTGTCAAAATTAAACCTCCATAATTACTAAAATCTGTATTAATTCAATTCTATAAACCAGGACATACATAAGGTGTTAAGTTTTATAAACTGATATATTTAATGGGAGTATAATTAGGGTGAGACTATACGTGTGTCTCAACCTCATTTTTAAAAATTTATTCATCATCCATTTTAAGAACTGCTAAGAAAGCATCTTGAGGAATTTCTACATTTCCGACTGCTTTCATTTTTGCTTTACCAGCCTTTTGCTTTTCTAATAATTTACGTTTACGACTTATGTCGCCACCATAACATTTAGACAACACATTTTTACCCATAGATTTAATATTAGTTCGAGCTACAATTTTTTGTCCTATTGCTGCTTGAACAGGCACTTCAAACTGTTGTCGTGGAATGAGTGTTTTTAATTTCTCGACAAGTGCCTTACCTCTCTCATAAGCAAAATCTCTATGAACTATAAAACTTAATGCATCGACTTTATCACCATTTAAAAGAATATCCATTTTTACTAAATTACTTTCCTTGTTTTCTATAAACTCATAATCAAAAGATGCGTATCCTTTAGTATTAGATTTAAGTTGGTCAAAGAAATCAAATACTACTTCAGAAAGTGGAATTTCGTATACTATATTTACTCTAATATCATCTAAATAATCCATGTTGACAAATTGTCCACGTTTACGCTGACA
>ERZ1031010.36-NODE-36-length-17070-cov-29.852953_pt1 | contig 17070 bp, 22 predicted proteins | sample MGYA00518594_ERZ1031010 | MGnify/ENA primary metagenome ERZ1031010 (study PRJEB33718, sample SAMN03159722) | human skin metagenome | collected 2014-05-20 | study: EMG produced TPA metagenomics assembly of the PRJNA266117 data set (Human skin bacterial metagenome... | reverse complement strand
CTACACGTAAGGAGTCGTCGGCAGCGTCAGATGTGTATAAGAGACAGCACTAACATAACATTTAATTAAAAAATGACTACTACTCTTTAACTAAGGAGCAAAGTTTTACTTTAAATTAATGTTTAATTGATACTTGGTTTACACATCATATCACCTAGGAGGCTCTTTATGATTATTTCAAAAAAATTAACATTTATTACTTTAGGTATTCTTGCACTAATACTTATGATTTCATTGATGATGGATCAAACAATATCAAATCATTTGATGAATCAAGATTCTTTATTTGGTACGATATTCCAAAATTACGGTCTATTTCCACCAACGCTCGTACTTATCATCTCGATGATTACTTTTAATTTTTATATCTTTTCTACTTTAGAAAATAAATTTTCCAAAACGATAATTATTCTTATTTCTTTTGTGTTTACGCTGATTAAAACAAATGTACTTGTTTCAGAGACTGCACAATATATTATGTCTACATCAGACAATATTAAAAAACATAAACCTATGGGTATGGCTAACAATGAAGGTAACGCAGGCCATGCTCTATCACTAGGTGTAAGTTTTTTTATCTCACTGATTATTCTTGTTGTTATTACTTTTATATGTTATCAATTTTGGTTAAAAAAAGTGGATAACTTTGAATTATGTCGCTTATTCAAAGTATCACTCATTAGCTTTATCGTCCTATTCATTGGTTTAGAATTAGTGGATAGTATGAAGGAACTATGGGGCCGTGTTAGACCCTATGAAATAGGTTTAAAAGGTGGTCAGTTTACAAATTGGCTCACAATTAATGGTAATACAGGACATAGTTCTTTCCCATCTGGACATACCGGAAATGGTGCATTCTTAATGTTCTTAGCGTTTTACTTTAGAAAATTATCATCACAAAAAGTAATGTTTGGAATTGGTATGACATATGGCATTTTAATGGCAATAAGCCGAATTCGTATAGGTGCACATTTCACTAGTGATGTAACAATGAGTTTATTCATCATGTTCTTACTTATGATTTTCGCAGATTTCATGATTAATAAAGTCACTGCCAATATAGATTCGCTGATGAATCACAATCAATAAGAAACTAGCTAAACTGAAGTCAAAGGAACCGTAGATTTTAGTACATCTACGGTTCCTTTTCAATATTTGTTATTCAATTTTACCAATTTATATACATCTAAACTTTAACATAGTAGCTTAGCTTTCACTTTCTGAGATTTCTGAATGAATGCGCTGCATTTTACTTTCAACATTTGTAATATCAGACGCACATTGTTCTAATAGACCTTTGTATTTCTCAGTGTCAGCGTCATTTTTATAACGAATTTTATGTTCTAGACTTGCCCACATGTCCATTCCAATAGTGCGTATTTGAATTTCTACAGGTGTTACTTCTACAGAATCTGCTAAAAATACAGGAATTGAAACAACGATATGCAAACTGCGATAGCCATTTTCTTTAGGATGTTCAATATAATCCTTCCGCTTCAATAACTTTACATCTTCTTGTCTTAATAACATTCTCTCAATCACATATATATCATCAAGGTAATTACATACCACTCGAATTCCAGCAATATCCGTAATATTTTCTTTAGCGCTCTGTGCACTTACTTCAAGACCTTTACGATTTAGCTTTTTAACTAAACTATGCATTTCTTTTACACGTCGTTCCATATGATGAATAGGATTATGCTTAAATCGATGGTTGAAGTTATCATCTAATATACTTAATTTCGTACTTATTTCTTTAAGTGCTGAAGAATAAATATGATCTAATTCAACAAAGCCCACTAAAGTATCAAACGCTTCATCATTATTTTTAAAGTTACTTAAACTATTTTTAAACTCATTTTTTAGTTCTTCGATATAAAGTGAAGGCTTTCTTTCTACGTACATATTTCTCAACCTCCGTTTTCTATTCATCACCATTATATCGAAATTTAATTTGATAATTAAATGTTAGCTCATATTACATTCGTCTTAAGGCTTTTTTACGATAAGAAAACCGCATAAGCACAAAGCTTACACGGTTACTAATCATCTATTCATTTTTGTTATGTTCAACAACTTTTGTACCTTTATTATCAGCAATTTCTTTTGCTCGTTTGATAGCTTCAGCTTTGGTACCAAACGTATCTGAAGCTTGCTTAGCATCTGTTGTCTTCACTTTCCATTCTTCATCTTCAAAGTACACATGCACGTTTTCATCATTTAATTTAGGATTAGCTGATGGGTCTTTCTGATGTTGAGTAATATGTTTATTTTTCAATTCTTCTAAGTCGTCCTTAGATGCATCTTGATACCATTTTTCTGCCTGTTGTGTAGCAATTGGAATAACATCAGATTCTTTATAACCATCTTTTAACATCGCATTACCAATATCAATCGCTTTCTTACGTTCAAGTTCTGCAAAGTTCTTCCAACTTTGAGGATAATCTTTCATTGTCCAAGGCATAGTCTAACCTCCTCAATCATTTAATAAACATTACCACCAAATCTATCATTTGAAACGATTGAAGTCTTCAATTTAAAATGTATTCTTGCCAGTATAATTAATATCTTTACGTTGTTCGGCACAGTTACGTTGAATATTCATTAATGACGCGCGCATATAATTATATTGTGGTAAATGACTCATATTTCTAACGTTTAAATCTGATTGAAATTGAAAATGCTTAGCAATATTTTCAAACACAACTAAATATTCTCCCATTTGATCATCGGTAATAGTTTGACGATGTTTATTATTCATTGCACGTTCTAACATAAAACTAATCTCTTCTAGCGCGAAGATACTTGGATAATAATATCTTATGGCTTCTTTATTATTAAATAACTCACCATTTGCTGAATTATAGATTTGAGTCACATTACTAATTTTAACTGACAAATTAAGACTTTCTACTCTATCACGCTCATCAGTTTCTTGTTTATTTTTTGAAAATAAATAATGAAATAACACACTTTCTTTACGTACAAGTTCAGCAATCGCATCAGACAACATCGATGACGCCGTTTTTCGTGCAAGAATAAAGATGCCAATCACTGCAATGGCAATACCATACCTGTGAGTACATCAATAATTCGCGTATATGCATTCTCAATATTTAAATTTTGTGATGCCAAACCATTTAACATAATGACTTGTGTTGTGATAAAAATGACCGCGAATGCGTAATTAGAAGCAACAAATGCTTCTATCATCATTGCTGAAAAGCCCATGATAAATATGGCAATGATTGGATTAATATGAAATGCCAATATACCTGACAATACAATTGTACCTACTATAGTTCCTAATCCTCTTGCTAGCGAACGGTCTAATGTACGTATCGTTGTTACATTCCCCAATATAATTGTATGTGCCGATAAAGGTACCCAATATGCTCTTTGAATATTAAATGCAAGTGCTATAAAAATAGCAACTGCCATAATTACCGAATACTGTAAAGTATTTCTAAACACAATTGAATCAAATGTTAAGTTTTGATAAATGCGTTTACTATACAGCGGCTTTCGAATATCTGCCTCATATTCAATCTGATTATCATTAGCGTGAATCATTTCGTCAATTTTTAAAATATGGTCCATTAAATTTTTAAATTCTGGTGCCACATCGACAACTTTTGTCCATGGCCGGAATTGTTGAGGTTGCCACGCTGTTAATAATATGATCCATCATCTCAACTAAATCTTTAGGTAATGGACGAATATTATTTTCATTGAGCTCTAATAATTCAGCATAAATACCTTGTGCTGATGTATGTAATAAAATTAACTTTTGGAATCTTTTACTTAATTGTTCATTACCACCTGAAGTTGATGTAATCAATAGCTTTTCTGAATTTCGAAATTCAGTCACTGCATTTCTGGCATAGGCTTTAAAGTCGTCAGCATCATTAAAATGATGTAATAAATTATGCAACGTCTTAAAATCGGCTTTAATCACTCGGTCTTCTACTTTTTCTTTCGTGAAAATAATCGTTAATAAGACAGTGATAGTAGCGAGAACACCACCAATAAAGATAGCAAAACCACGAATCAATGCTTGATCAGGAGCTGTTGGTAAGTTAATTGATAAACAAAATGTTACTAAAAAGAAAGTAGATGATGGGCCTGCGAGTTTAAGCGCATTAAATGTATAATACGGTACTGTAACTACAATTAATAATAATAGTCCAAACAGTATTGGCTGTGACACTGTTAAAGTCCCTAATATCATACAAATTGTAAACGATAAAGAACATATGATAACCGTCCTAAGCATAGACTGAGGAGAACCTTTGAATACATAAACATGTGCGAGTGTACCAGTAGATATTAAAAGCCCAAAACTAGGAAAGCCACAAAGGTAACCTATAAGAACAGGTATAATCATTAATAATCCTTGTCGCATTCCTTTCACAATATTAATCTTTGATTGATCAAAATGAATCAAAGAAGCAAATATTTGTTGCATGTTTATCTTCCTTTCTATAACATCCCAAGACTTAAATAAAAAGAGCGGAACAACTGAAATGATATTTTAATTGTCCCACTCGTCGTTAATCTTATTGAAGATTACATGTAATATTTAATTATTTTATTATAACACTGATACGCTCATGGTTGGAAGTATCAAAGTCATTTTTCAATGGGTTGACTTACATCGATTTCTGGTTCTTCAATAACAAAGTCACCAATATGTTGGCTAAAAACCTTAAAATGTTCAGAGTTATTGTGCGCTTGAACAGCTTTGTCATCTTTATAATTTTCTACAACTACAAATACGTTTTTTTCAGTCACATCTTCGTAGTGATGATAGAATAAATTTCCTTCTTCTTTTCTAGAACTTTTAACGAGTTCATCCATCATCTTTAAGTAACCTTCACGTTTGTTCACATCAATTTTTAATTTTGCATTAATAATAATAATTACCGTCAACTCCTTAGGATATTTCACCTCTTAGTATAGCGAGTTTATTAAGCGTTTAACAATCATAAGAATTCACATTTTTAAGTAAAGAGAAAAAGATACCATTTATTACCATAATGAATAAAAAATAAACACACTAGAATGACTTATTAATCATCTAATGTGTTTAAATTATTATTTATTTTTAGGCGCTTCATTAACAACTAATGGTTTATCTGGTTTAACGAAGAACCATAATATTGCTGCAATCACAGCTGGAACGATTAATAATTGTAATGTCATCGACCAGCCTAATTGATCAACAACAATACCCGCGAGTAGAGGGCTAATGCACCAATGTTTCCCCATAAATTCATCCACCCTGAAACTGTTCCTGAGAAGTTACGACCTAAATCAGTAGCGGCCGCCCAACTCATACCCATTGAGATACCAACGCCACCTAGACAAAGTGATAACCAAATAATTGTCATGTATAAATTATCAGTATGTACTGCTAAGAAAATAGATACTGAAAATACGATAAACCCTGCAATCGCAATGACACCACGAGCAACGAACCGTGTTTGTCCAGTGTTTAAAATTTTATCTGAAATAGCTCCTGCAAATAAAATTAAGAAGAACATGAATAACCATGGTAACGCACTAATAGGCATATGTTTAAAATCCACATGATATTGTTCTGTTAAATATGTAGGTAACCAAATTAAGAATACTGCAATCACAAATTGAACTACGAAATACTGAAGTGCGATTGCGTAAAAGCTAAAGTGACTTAAGAATCGTTTCCAAGGTGGTAAAGATTTTTCTGTCGCAACAATATCACGATTTTCAGTAATAAATTTTTTCTCTGCATAATTGACCATTTTGTGATGCTCAGGTAAATCTTTAGCGATAATTGCCCATAATACCGCCATTAAAATACCTACAGCACCAAAAATATAAAATACGGCTTGCCAGTTAAAGGCGTTAACGATTGCAATAGTAATAATTGGTGCAAGTACAGGATCAAAATAAGAACCCGCTAAAAGAGCACTAGATGCTTTACCTTTTTCATTTTTAGCAAACCATAATGAGTTAAATACGGCATTAGATGGATACATCGGAGCTTCCCCAACACCAAATAAGAATCTAATGAAGTAAAGTAAACCATGATGTTTAATCATTCCAGTTAAAATTGTAAATGTACTCCATCAAACTAAGGCGATAGTAATCATCTTACGAGGTCCAAATTTCTCTGCTAACATTCCAGATGGTACTTGCATCAATGCATAACCCAGTGAGAAGAATAAAGCTAATAAACCAAATTGTGTCTTTGTTAATCCCAAATCTTTCATCATCGGTACTGCGATATATGAAATATTTGATCTATCCATATATGCGATAACACCAATGAGGAAAAATCCTATTGCAAAATACCAACGTACATTACTGCGTTTTTCTTTCATATTGTTTCCTACTTCCATTTGAATTGTGTTGTTTCTAATTATGATGTCGTTATGTTTCAGAAATCCCCTTTGATGACTGTTCAACCTTCACTTTTTAAAACAACTGTATTAAGTTGTAGCGCTACAATTTTTTATTAATATAGCACGTAGTGAAAACGGTTACAATAGTTTTTGTAAAATTTTTAAAAATGTATAATTTACGTATATTTTTGTGGTCAAATTACACTTTTCTATCAATTTCAATATAGCCTTAAATATAAGTCTCGCGCAACTTTTTCTCGAATAAAAATGAGCGTGTTAAAATATATTTATAATAGTTAAATATACATTATAGGAGTTATAAATGCACATTTATACAAAAAAGATAATAATATTTTGTCATCTCTTGTTGAACTTATTGTTAAAGGAAATTTGATGTATATGATTAAAGATAGTAAAATGATGTTAAATAAAACGTTTTCACATTTTGATTAATAATTTCATATTAAACCACTGGAAGTGCCTTTGTTTAAGGCTGAGAATAAAGAAATGACTTTATAATTCCTATAACCTGATCCAGTTCATACTGGCGTAGGGAAGTGGCACCGTTAAATTCATGAAGTCTAACATAAACGACACGCTATTTCCCTTCTTCAGGGAGATAGCGTTTTTATTTTTAAATTTGGGGTGATACATATATTTATCGCAATCACTTACGATAAACAAATTACTGACGAAGATTTACAGCATTTTATGACCATTGAAAAAAGATTGACGGTCTTTTATTTCGTATGTCAATGAATTATGACGAATTAAAAGACAAAATCATTCAGTTGACTCAACACGGTTTTGAGAAAGATAAAATCATTATTCACAGTGATATTACACTTTTAGAAGAACTAAATCTTTCTCGTATCCATTTTAAAAATAACGATACAACGACATTTTCTTATAAAGCATCACATCCAAATATCATTGTTAGCATGTCGACGCACGATGTCGCAACGGTTAACTTATGTAGAAAAAAAGGCTAGACTATGTCTTTTTCGGTCATCTTTTCCCTACTATGTCACATCCAGATACGCCACCACGGACGACCAAAGAGATTCAAGATGTCTTACATATTCCTATCACTACTTATGCCATTGGCGGTATAAATAACAATACAATCAAACAAATTCCAAAAGACTTTTCAGGAATATGTGCAATCTCATATTTTATAACTGCAACGTTAGAAGAGATTCAACACTTAAGAAAGGAGTGGTCTCAACATGCATGATGTATTAATCATTGGTTCTGGTGTCATAGGCATGTCGATTGCTAGACAACTTAGCGAAACACAATTAGATGTTGTGTTGTGTTAATAGATAGAGATGTTCCAGGCAAACATGCTTCATATAAAGTAGGCGGTATGCTTGGTGCTCAAAATGAATTCACACATGATAGTGACTTATTTCAATTAGCCATTGAATCTCGGTCAATGTTTCCACAACTTAGCGAATCATTACTAAATGAAACAAGTATAGATATACAATTTCATAATTCCGGATTGATTAAAATAGCGAATCAAGAAAGTGATGTGGCGTCCCTTGAACATCAATATCACTTTTTAACTGGCAAAGATTCTAGTGTTAAACAACTTAATAATGAAGCGTTAATTCACTTAACTCAAGGTGCAGTAGAACCATCATATGCAGCAATTCATATTCCTCACGATGGTCAAATTAATGCCCATAATTATACTAATGCCTTGTTAGAATCAATTAAGTAAAGACATAGTACGCGTTATTATTCTACTGAGGTTTATTCAATTAAAAGAAATAACGGCTATTATACGATTTTAACAAGTGAATCATCTCCAATAGAAGCTCATAAAGTGATTGTAGCTGGTGGCGCATGGTCATGATTATCAACTTCAAAGGCAAGTAATTGGCGTTAAAGGTGAAGTCATTTTATTAGAAAGTGGTAAACTGCAACTTTCTGAGACGCTGTTTACGACAAACGGTTGTTACATCGTACCAAAGCAACCAAATCGATTTTTAATTGGTGCAACAAGTGATTTTAATAATTACTCTGTAGGTACGACTGAACTAGGTTCGAACTGGCTCTTAAATCACGCATGTGCACGTGTCCCCGAACTAGAAAACAGCCGAATCCTAAAAAAATGGTCTGGTGTCAGACCTTATACCAAGAAAGAAATTCCAATCATGGATCAAATCGACGATGGTTTATATATAATAAGTGGGCACTATCGTAATGGTATCCCTCTGTCACCTATCATTGGTCGGGATATCGCGAATTGGTTACTCTCTGGTATTATACCCACCACGTTATTCAAGCTTTAGTGTGTCAAGGAGGAATAATCATGAAGTGTATCATTAATGGCGATTCATTTACTTTTGAACGAGAACAGTCGATACAAGATGTCTTACTGTCACTCGACTTAGACCCAAAACGCGTCATTGTTGAAATGAATAAAGAACTCATTAAGCAAGATAATTACACAGAACATACGGTTAGAGAAGATGACCGTTTAGAATTATTAGAAATTGTTGGAGGTGGATAAGATGTTTAAAATAGGAAATTTAGAATTACAATCTCGATTACTTTTAGGTACAGATAAATTTGACAATGAAGATATTCAATCAAAAGCGATTGAAGCATCAGAAACAAATGTGCTTACTTTTGCGGTGCGCCGTATGAACTTATACGATCGCACCTTACCTAACCCATTTGCGAATGTAAATCTAAAAGATTTTATTACATTCCCAAATACTGCTGGTTCTAAAACGGCTCAAGAAGCAATTCGTATTGCAGAAATTGCTAATCATGCAGGTGTATGTGACATGATTAAAGTCGAAGTCATCGGTGATGATGTAACTTTATTACCAGATCCTTTTGAAACTTATGAAGCTTGTAAAGTCTTATTAGAAAAAGGTTATATAGTCTGCACATATATTTCAAATGACCTCGTTTTAGCAAAACGTCTAGAAGAATTAGGCATTCATGCTGTCATGCCACTCGCTTCACCGATTGGTACTGGAAGAGGCATTAATAATCCGTTAAATTTAAGTTATATTATTGAAAATGCCAATGTACCAGTCATTGTAGATGCTGGCATCGGATCACCTAAAGATGCTTGTCATACTATGGAATTAGGTGCTTGCTAAACACAGCCATTTCTGCTGCCAAAGACCCAGTGAAAATGGTAGAAGCAATGAAACTTGGAATCCATGCCGGTAGACTTTCTTATGAAGCTGGACGTATACCTGTGAAATATACTGCTCAAGCATCTAGTCCATCTGAAGGTTTAGGATTTTTATAATATGTCACGTTATGAAAGACAAATAAGGTTTAAATCACTTGGAACGGATGGGCAAAGATGCCTGTCTTCTTCTCGCATACTCGTCTTCGGTGCCGGTGCTTTAGGTAGCCATATCATTGACCAATTAGCACGTATGGGTGCTCACCATTTTGCAGTAGTTGATATGGATATCGTAGAAATATCAAATTTACATCGTCAAACATTATTTGATGAATCAGATGCTTATACACTTACTTCAAAGGTTGAAGCCATTAAGAAAAAAGTTCATCAAATTAACTCTGAGATTGATATTACCACCTTTGATAAGGAAGTCACTTCTTCTAATATTGAAACACTCATCGAAGATACACAACCAGATATCATCATTGATGGTATGGATAATTTTAAAGTTCGCTTTTTAATCAATGAAGTCAGTCATAAATATCAAATTCCTTGGATATACGGTGCCGCTGTTAGAAGTAAAGGTTCAGTTTATGGCATTGATCATCAAGGACATTGTTTAAAATGTTTAATGCAAAGTATTCCAAATACTGGGGGAAGTTGCGCTATCAATGGTGTCTTGCCCCCCTATTATTTCAATAGTTGTGAGTTATGAAGTAGCAGAAGCCGTCCGTTATCTTTCTGGAAAAGGATTTTCTAAACAGTTAATCACTATATAGATGCATTTAATTTCAAATATAAAGCGCTAAACATCGATATTCTTAAAAATAAAGACTGCCCGGTGTGTGAAAAAGAACATTATAAATTGCTTGAGACTAAACAAGAAAGCAATATTGAGTCTATGTGTGGTAATGCATGTCTTTTTAGATTTCCTCAACAAGCGTTTGAGCATGCGGAATATTTTCCTGGAAATATTGTTAAATCAACTTCATTTGCTAAATTAATTCATTATGCTTCATATGAGTTTACACTCTTTAAAGATGGACGAATGAATGCCTATGGAATTCATAGTGAAGAAGAAGCACATGGTTTGTATCACACTTTATTAAAGTCTTTACGTTAATCCGAGTATTTTTGTTGCCTTTTTAAAACGTTTCTTGTTAATATATTTATAATGAGCATAATCAAAACGGCATAATGTTAAATATAAAAGGAGAAACAAAGTTTATATGGAACAAATCATTACTGATTTTATAAGTAAGTGGGATTACACAGCAATCTTCATACTAATCTTACTTGAGAACGTCTTACCTGTCGTTCCCTCTGAGATTATTTTAACGTTTGCCGGACTACTTTCTGTAAAGTCACACTTATCTATTTGGACATTATTAATTATTACGACCATCGCTTCATTCATCGGTTTACTAATCTTATACTACATCTGTAGATTAATTTCAGAGGAAAGATTATATCGCTTTGTAGATCGTCATGGTAAATGGATGAAGCTAAAGAGTAAAGATTTAAAGCGAGCGAACGATTGGTTTAAAAAATACGGTGCTTGGGCAGTTTTATTATGTAGATTTGTGCCAGTACTTCGTGTGTTAATCACTATCCCTGCAGGTGTCAATCGTATGAATGTCGTTCAATTTACTGTGTTATCGTTAATTGGTACAACGATTTGGAATTTTGCTTTAATATTACTTGGTAGATTATTAAGCGATAGCTTTGGCGCTTTAATGAATGGTATACATACATATTCACGAATTATGTATGTACTCATTATTGTTGCAATTATCTACTTCATTATCCGCTACTTCATGAAACGTCGCAAAAGAGTAAAATAAATCTTAAGCTAAGTTATCCATCAATTGAATGGTTTACTTAGCTTTTTTTAATAAATTTAAATTTTTAGTACGCAATCATTGAAAAATAAGTACTTTTTCAAGATAATTTATGTAAGCGCATTATTCATAATGTATATGTACATACGGTCGGAAATAATAATCAGAGGTGACTAAGCATGACCCATATTACAGAAAGTGAAATGAAACGAAAATATTTAGATTTACTCTCACAAAAGTTTGATAGTGCAGAAAAACTAGCTACTGAAATTATCAACTTAGAGTCTATCTTAGAATTACCAAAAGGAACCGAACATTTTGTCAGTGATCTTCACGGCGAATATGAATCATTCCAACATGTGTTAAGAAATGGTTCAGGTAACGTCCGCGCTAAAATTAATGACATATTTAAAGACAAACTTTCTCAACAAGAAATTAATGACTTAGCAGCTTTAGTTTACTATCCAGAAGAAAAATTAAAATTAGTCAAAAATAACTTTGATTCCATTGGCAAATTAAATGAATGGTACATCACTACCATCGAACGTTTAATTGATTTAATTACATACTGCTCATCAAAATATACACGTTCAAAACTACGCAAAGCTTTACCTGAACAATTTGTCTATATCATCGAAGAACTCCTTTATAAAAGTAATGAGTTTCATAACAAGAAACCTTATTATGAAACACTGGTCAATCAAATTATAGAATTAGAACAATCTGACGACTTAATCATCGGTTTGTCGTATACTGTACAACGTTTAGTCGTAGACCATTTACACGTGGTAGGTGATATTTATGATCGTGGACCAAAGCCAGATAAGATTATGGATACATTGATTAACTACCACTCAGTAGATATTCAATGGGGTAACCATGATGTACTATGGATTGGGGCTTTCGCAGGTTCAAAAGTGTGTCTAGCTAACCTTCTACGTATTTGTGCGCGCTATGATAATTTAGATATTATCGAGGATGCATATGGAATCAATTTACGTCCTTTACTCACCCTTGCTGAAAAATATTATGACACAAACAATCCTGCCTTCAAACCTAAGAAACGACCAGATAAAGAAGTGAGCTTAACTAAACGCGAAGAAAGCCAAATAACAAAAATACATCAAGCTATTGCGATGATTCAATTTAAACTAGAAATGACTATTATTAAACGTCGACCTTCTTTTGAAATGGAAGAACGTTTAGTCTTAGAAAAAATTGATTATGATAAAAATGAAATTACAGTTTATGGTAAAACATATCCACTTAAAGATACATGTTTCCAAACTGTCGACCCTAAAGATCCTGCAAAACTATTGCCTGAAGAGCAAGAAGTCGTAGATAAATTATTACTCTCATTCCAACAATCTGAGAAATTACGACGTCATATGTCATTCTTAATGCGTGAAGGAAAGCTTTACCTACCTTATAATGGTAACCTTCTTATTCACGGATGTATTCCAGTTGATGAGAATGGGGAAATGGAAGCATTTGAGATAGAAGGCGAACGATTAAGTGGGCGTGAACTTTTAGATGTCTTTGAACATCATGTCAGAGAAGCCTTTGACCATAAAGAGTCTACGGATGATATTTCAACGGACTTAGTGTGGTACCTATGGACAGGCAAATATTCATCTTTATTCGGTAAACGTGCAATGACAACATTTGAACGTTACTTTATTGAAGATAAAGCATCTCATAAAGAGATTAAAAATCCTTACTATCACCTTCGTGAAGATGTAGATATGATTCGTAAGATGCTCAAAGACTTTGGTTTGAATCCTGATGAAGGACGTATCATTAATGGACATACACCAGTCAAAGAGATTGATGGCGAAGACCCAATAAAAGCAGATGGTAAAATGTTAGTCATTGATGGTGGTTTCTCTAAAGCTTATCAATCAACTACAGGTATCGCCGGATATACCCTACTCTATAATTCATTTGGTATGCAACTCGTAGCTCATCAAGAATTTAATACTAAGGAAAAAGTATTAGCTGTAGGTGCCGATGAATTATCAGTCAAACGTGTTGTAGATGAAGAATTGCAACGCAAAAAAATAAGAGATACAAATGTCGGTAAACAATTGCAAGATCAAATTGATATTCTAAAAATACTTATGCATGATAGATACTTAAAATAATACTAATGATTTAAATAGTCTTTATCTAATACAAAAAGAGGCAGGAACATGAAATCCCAGCCTCTTTTTTATGCATCATAAGCATTTCTTAAGATACCATAAACACCTGATTCATGTCCAGGCATTTCTCTATTACTACGTTTGAATGTTACCTCTTTATCTTCACTAATATAATAAATCAGCATATCTTTATCGGTAAGCTCGTGGTACTCTTCTGCTGGCACTTCAACAATATTGTGTTGTGTAATATAGCTATTAAACCAGCGTGGTGTATGATTCTCATCAAATAATATATGGTTTCTGATAGGCCCATTTAAATTATTTCGTGCCTGTTCATCATTAAATGATACCGGCATCATGTCCACATTATTCAAGCCAAATTCTGGCACGAGCTCATTAAATGCTAAACTATTAAAAATAAAGGATTGCGTCATCAAAATACATTTATTATAACGCAATAAGTCTGAATAAATTCTGTCACTGCTAGATAATAAATTACCGTTGAATACTTCAAATCCTGCTTCATGTGCCTTTTCAGAAGTATTTTCAAATAGATTAAACATCATGACTGGTATGCCATGGTCTCTCAAATTCACACCAAGGTGGAATGAGAACTCACTTTCCCCTACAATGATAACACCCGGTGGCTCGTTGCTTGCGACGCTTAATAATTTACTTAGAGGTGTAAAACTAAAGCCATAGATAACTACCGTAATGAATACTAAACCAAATGTAACTGGTGTAATATATTTAGCCATCACAATATGATCATCCATAAATAAACTTGAGAAGAATTGCGCTACAGTTAATACAACAATCCCTCTTGGTGCCATCATAGCAACAATTGCACGTTCCTTTTTAGTAATTTCAGTACCAAACGTAGAAACAAATACTGAAATAGGTCTAACGAGTACAATCATGACTATACTAAAGATAATTAACTGCCATGAAAGGACATTTAATAATACATCTTTTGTTAAAGAGGATGTAATTAAAATAAACACTGTACTTACAAGTATAGAAGAAGCATTATCAATAAAATGATCAGATTCTTTAAAGATTAAATCATGACGTTTTTGACGTACCATCATTAATCCAAAAATTGTTACTGCTAATAATCCGGATTCTGATAATATTTCGTCACAAGTACTAAATGTTAATAATATAAATACGAATTGAATGGGAGGCATCAAACTTTGTGGTATCTTATCTCTACGTATCAACCAATTAAATAAATATGATGCTCCAAAGCCAATAAGTACCACTGCAATCATTTTTAGAATAAAGAGAACAATGACTATAAAGCTAATCCCTTGTTCAAGGATTTGGAAAATGTAAAATGCAGTTAAAGCTAACATAGGTCCAATTGGATCTAAAATGATACTTTCCCATCTTAATACAGAGTCAACATTACGCTTCACTTTCGCTTGTTTTAACAATGGTTGAATGACTGTTGGACCTGTAATTAAGAACAATCCACCCATAACAAATGATACGGATAGTGGAAAATCTAATATCGTATGTAGTGCAATTGTGCCTAATATCCATGCAATACCTGCACCAACTGTGATAATTCTAACCACCGCTTTAGAGATACCTTTAAGCTCTCTAAAGTCTAAGTTACTGCTACCTTCAAATAATATAATCGCAACTGCTAATGAAACAATTGGGCTAAAGACATCTGAACCCAGAGCCTCCTTAGGGTTTGCGATTCCCAAAATAGGACCCACAAGTAAACCTACTATTGCCATGACAACAATGGATGGCCATTTAATTCTAGCCGCTAACCATTGACTAAAGATTCCTAATGCTAAAAATAAAACAATCGTTAGCATCACTGGTAAGTCCAATGACATACGAACACCTTCTTATAATTTTTACTTCCATTTTATATTGAATATTGACCTATACTATCAAAAATGATGTACCAATACATTATGATTTGCTTAAAAGTTTTGTAAATTTTCTAACGACATACAATGTTTCAAATTATAGTTAACCTTATCATATCTTTTACAGATACTACAGTCATTCAATCAACTTCATGCTAATTCGAGTACATCCTATTTATACAATAGTACACTTGTAATGAACTTTGCTATTTATTTTTTCTCTCATATCATCTACAATAGATTAATGTAATTTTTGAACTTTTTGAAAGTCAAATATATAAAATTTGATAGCTTTTGAAGGGATTTGTATGTTAAATGAACACTGTTAAAGAATCCATCATTGTTGCCTTCGCCTTTGTTGGCGTTGTAGTAGGAGCAGGATTTGCGACAGGTCAGGAAATTTTCCAATTTTTCACAAGTAATGGTATCTATAGTATTGGTGGCATTCTCGTTACTGGGCTCATCATTACATTAGGCGGAATTTTTGTTTTGAATACTGGCTACCGTCTTAAATCTCAAAATCACTCCGAATCCATACATTACTATTTGCATCCAATGATAGCCAAATTATTTGATATTATACTAACGATATTTCTATTCTCGCTAGCTATTATAATGACTGCTGGCGGTGCATCTACAATAAATGAGAGCTTTGGATTGCCATTCTGGTTGAGCTCACTGATTTTAGTAATTCTTATTTTATTAACTTTATTTTTAAAATTCGATCGACTGATTGCAGTTTTGGGTGGTGTTACCCCCTTCTTAGTATCTGTTGTTGTAATGATTGCAATATACTACTTTATAACAGGTGATGTTAATTTTAGTACCGCAAATGACTATTCAAATCATAATAAATCCATCTCTCCAGGTTGGTGGTTTGATGCAATCAATTATGCGAGTTTACAGATAGCTGCTGCATTTAGTTTTTTAACTGTAATGGGCGGTAAATTAAAATATCAGAAAGCAACCGTTTATAGCGGTCTGATAGGCGGACTTATTATTACTTTCTTATTATTAATGATTAATCTTGGATTGATTACTGAATTTAATCAAATTAAACATGTAGCTCTACCTTCGTTACTTTTAGCTAAACAAATATCACCATCTATTGGTATGATTATGTCTGTCATTATGGTTTTAGTTATCTATAATACGGTGGTAGGTTTGATGTATGCCCTCGCCTCTCGTTTTAGTCAACCATTTACTCAACACTATTACACATTGATTATTCTAATGACCATCATTACCTTTATTTGTACATTTATAGGATTTATTTCACTCATCAGAAAAGTCTTTCCAATAATGGGCTTATTTGGATTTATTCTACTTATCCCTGTATTTTATAAAGGATTGACACGTAAATAATATTTTAGTCAGGCAAGTTCAAATACTATGCCTGACTTTTTTTGATACTATTGTTCAAAATATCTTTAAAACAGTTGGGTATTATTTTTAAAATTAGGAAAATAAATTTGGGGAATACAACATGTGGAGGTGTGTTAACATGACAAATCAATTATTTATTAACAATGAATTTATAGAAAGTAAATCTACAGAAACGATGGATATTATCAATCCAGCTACAGGTCTGTCTCTTATACACATCTCCGAGCCCACGAGACGCTACGCTATCTCGTA
>ERZ1031010.32-NODE-32-length-17869-cov-27.883238_pt1 | contig 17869 bp, 19 predicted proteins | sample MGYA00518594_ERZ1031010 | MGnify/ENA primary metagenome ERZ1031010 (study PRJEB33718, sample SAMN03159722) | human skin metagenome | collected 2014-05-20 | study: EMG produced TPA metagenomics assembly of the PRJNA266117 data set (Human skin bacterial metagenome... | reverse complement strand
CACGTAAGGAGTCGTCGGCAGCGTCAGATGTGTATAAGAGACAGACTGTAGAGTAAGTTTTAGAGAGCTGATGTCATTGTGTAATTTAATTTTGAACATTAATGTATTTTTGAGAAGGTTAATTAGATGTTAATAATAAAAAAGAAGCCCGTTTATCACGGGCTTCTTTAGCGTCCTGGGAGGGATTCGAACCCCCGACCGATGGCTTAGAAGGCCATTGCTCTATCCAGCTGAGCTACCAGGACATTTTTTAACACAAGAATTATTATATCTAAATAACAGGCTTTTCGCAATAGCTGTACAATAAAAAATATTAATATTTTTCACTATATTAGTGCTTTTTATACTTAAATGCTAATTTATTGCAAATATGAAATAAATTTTTGGCAATAAAATTGAGAGAAATACAGTTGTGTATTCTTAACTGTCTTTTAGGCATAAAAACACGACAGCTAGGAATTATTAATGACTTCTTAAGAAAATAAGAATAAATTGTGACAAACACATTATATAGTTAAAGTAACAAAACGATAGAGTAACAAATAATACATACACACCCATCGTTTTGCAGTTATTTACTCATATTTTTTTACACATCTTAGGAGTGTTAATAATGACAAAATTATTTAACGCTATTAAAGACATCGCAGAAGCTGCTATCAGTAATGATGGTACAAAGTTAGGTACAAGTGTTGTTAGCATCGTAGAAAATGGCATTAGTATTGTAAGTGAAATTTTTGGAAACTAATTCCAATTCACTAATGTTAGCACAATTAGAATTATCATTTTTAAAAAGGAGATTTTTGTAATGGACAAATTATTCGACGCAATCAGAAACACTGTAGATGCAGGTATTAACCAAGATTGGACTAAATTAGCTACTAGCATTGTAAGTATTGTTGAAAATGGCGTAAGTGTTATTTCAAAATTCTTAGGTGCATAATTTCAATAGCTAAATAAAACTACTTTTTTAATTTTGATTATTAAAATTAGGGAGAGATAATAATGGCAAAATTAGCAGAAGCAATTGCAAACACTGTAAAAGCAGCTCAAGATCAAGACTGGACAAAATTAGGTACTAGCATCGTTGATATCGTAGCAAGCGGTGTTAGTGTATTAGGTAAAATCTTCGGATTTTAATTTATTCATTTACAACTTGTAAGCCAGGGCAAAAGCTCGGGTCTTTTTTAATGCTCAAAATTCTGTTAACATTATGATTAATTTAATGAAAAAGTCTTATCTTATAGAGAATTAGGAGATTCCATAACAATGAAATTTAAAAATATTCTATTAGATTTTGATGATACAATTGTAGATTTTTATGATGCTGAAGAAAAGGCATTCTTTAAAATAGCTGAGTATTATCATCATTATGCTAGTAAAGAAGATTTTGCGCATTTTAGAAAGGTGAATCAAGAACATTGGGAAGCTTTTCAAAAGAATGAATTAACAAAAGGAAGTTTTATCACATCGCTTTATTAATTATTTTAAAGACTACCGAATTAATGTTAATGGCAAAGAAGCTGATGAGCGTTTTCGTGATGAGTTGGCAAAAGCCCCATTAAAATTTTTCGGTAATACTATAGAGACTATTAATCATTTGAAGGATAGTCATTCACTATATATCGTTACAAATGGTGTTACAGAAACACAACAACGTCGTATTGCACAAACGAACTTTAACGATATATTTGATGGTATTTTCATTTCTGAACAAACGGGATATCAAAAACCTATGCCAAAGTTCTTTGATTTCATTTTTAAAGAGATAGGTGAGGATAAGAGGACACAAACGATTATAGTTGAAGATTCACTTACTTCTGATATTTTAGGTGGTGTGAATGCTAATATTTCAACTTGTTGGTTCAACGTGCGAGATAAAAAGAATATGACAGCGATTGAACTTGACTACGAAATACATGATTTAGCTGAGCTAGAATATATAGTAGATTAATAAATAATGTTTATAAGGTGTAATAATATTACGTTTAAGACGGTAGCAACCAAAGAAGTCAATCGATATGGTACTATACTCTTGCATATCGATTGACTTAAATGATTACATTATTTTTATTTTATTCTTAAGTTAAGGTTTCCAAATCAAAATATCGTGTCCTTCAGGATTTTTTGCCTCAACATCTTCAAAACCCTGTTTTATGAAATAATCTTTTGACTTATTTCTTGCGATTGCTTTAATAGGTTTTTGATATTTTTTAGCAAAATCAATTAATTGTTTTGCGTAACCACGACTTTGATAATTTTTCAAAACTTCTAATTTCCATAAAAGAATATAGTCATTACAGTTTGGGAAATATGTTTCTTCAACTTCCCCTTTATCAAGCAAAGCCATCCTTGCAGCAAGTTTATCTCCAACAAAAATACCATAGAATGGTGAGTCAGAACTTGCATCAATCAATTGCCCCTTAAGTTCTTTTGCCATATAGAGATCTTTATTACCGAACTCTCTAAAATCTTCAAAGAGCTCGTCAATTTTATAATTGATCTCCAAATGTTTTATCTCGTTCATATTTATCTCCCCCTTTAATATCTTTATTACATTATATCTATTTTAATGTTATTTTTCATTTAATTATCATTGTAGAAATTTAAGTCGTAAAATCAAAATTTATATAGATTATTTTAAGCCGTTAAATTGTCATAAAGAAGTATAATCTTTATACTGTATGAGTGATAGTGATATTGAAGGAGCAAAAAGATGGAATGTAATACTGTAAAGTTAAATGAAAAAGATCAATTCATTAATAAAATTAAAAATAGTGATGCTCAAGTTACAACATTTTATGAATATGATGCTGTAAAAGAGGACAGTTTCATTAAAAGATTGAAAGCAACTAATAATGGTAAAGAACATCAATTATCTAAAGTAGTACAATCATATATGAGTGATTTAGATTTAACTCAGCAACAAGTTGAAAGCATAAATGCGTTAGATCAAGGAGCTAAAGTAGTGATTGGTGGTCAACAAGCTGGACTTTTAGGAGGCCCACTATACACATTTCATAAGATTTTCTCAATCATAACTTTAAGTCAGCAACTATCAAAAAAATATAATCAATACATTATCCCTGCGTTTTGGATTGCTGGCGAAGATCATGATTTTGATGAAGTTAATCACACGTATGCATTTAATAGTAAAACGTCATCGCTTAAAAAAATTAAGTTTCATACTATGACACCGCCAGAAAGTAATGTGTCCAGATTTACTCCTGATAAAGATGCTTTAATAAATGCTTTGGATCAATTTTTTAAGGAAATCAATGAGACTACGCATACTAAAATTGTTTATCAGCTTTGTAAAAAGATTATTAATCAATATGATACTTGGACTGATATTTTTAAAGCATTACTACATGAAGTGTTTAAAGATTATGGTTTGTTATTGATTGATGCGCAATACCCTGCCTTAAGACAAATGGAGCGTCCTATTTTACAAGCAATTTTAGAAAAGCACCAGGATATAGATTCGGCATTTCGTCAAACTCAGCAAGCAACGACTAATAATCAGTTGCCACAAATGATTCAAACAGATACGAATACGCACTTATTTTTACATGATGATCATATGAGACAATTGTTAACTTTTGAGGATGGTCGTTTTAAAGTAAGTAAATCAAATCGTTATTATACTAAAGAAGAATTGTTAGAAATCATCGAAAAGGAACCAGAAAGATTATCAAATAACGTAGTTACACGCCCTGTGGTTGAAGAATGGCTATTTAATACGGTTGCGTTTGTTGGAGGTCCGAGTGAAATAAAATATTGGGCAGAATTAAAGGGTGTATTTAATATTTTAGATGTTGAAATGCCGATAGTTATGCCGAGATTACGCATATCTTATTTGTATGAAAGAACTCATAAGTTGCTTACACAATATCATCTAACTATTGGTTCAGTAATCTCAGATGGTATTGAAAAAGAAAAACAGAGCTTTGTGAGAGTACAGGCTTCAGATATCTTTATAAAAGAAGTAGAACAAATGAAAGAGCGTCAACAACAACATTTTGAAATGTTGTTAGAGCAAGTGGATGGTAATCATGATAATCAAATATTGCTAAAGAATAATAATGAAATACATCAGAAACAATATGACTATCTTTTGAAACGCTATTTATTAAATATAGAAAGAAAAAATGATACAAGTATGCATCAGTTTAGAGAAATTAGTGAAGTCCTCCATCCGATGGGAGGCTTGCAAGAAAGAATATGGAATCCATTTCAAATTATGAATGATTTTGGGATAGATGTGTTCAACCCCTCCACTTTTCCACCACTTTCATACACTTTTGATCATATTATTATAAAACCTTGATATAACGGCTTTTAAACCCATTTTATCTTAACGATAAAATGGGTTTTTTTGTGTTTAATCAAATAATTTGCATTATTTTTGCATAATTAGTGGAGGATGGTGGGGAGATGTGGTAAATTATAAATAAGGTGAGGTGATAAAAATGTTCATGGGAGAATACGATCATCAATTAGATACAAAAGGACGTATGATTATACCGTCCAAGTTTCGTTATGAATTAAATGAACGTTTTATTATCACTAGAGGCCTTGATAAGTGTTTATTTGGTTACACACTTGAAGAATGGCAACAAATTGAAGAGAAGATGAAATCCTTACCTATGACTAAAAAAGATGCACGTAAATTCATGCGTATGTTCTTCTCTGGTGCCGTTGAAGTAGAACTAGATAAACAAGGGCGTATCAATATCCCTCAAAATTTGAGGAAATATGCTAATTTAAACAAAGAATGTACAGTAATAGGTGTTTCAAATCGAATTGAAATTTGGGACAGAGAAACTTGGAATGACTTCTATGAAGAATCAGAAGAAAGTTTCGAAGATATTGCTGAAGATTTAATAGATTTTGATTTTTAAACGGAGGAATGCAAGTGTTTCATCACATTAGCGTCATGTTAAACGAAACCATTGATTATTTAAATATCACAGAAGATGGTGTGTATGTTGATTGTACGTTAGGTGGAGCAGGGCATGCCCTTTATTTACTTAATCAATTAAATGATGAAGGTAGACTTATAGCGATTGACCAAGATTTAACAGCCATAGAAAATGCAAAGGAAGTTTTAAAAGAACATCTGCACAAAGTCACTTTTGTTCATAGTAACTTTCGAGAATTAACAAATATTTTAAAAGACTTAAACATTGAAAAGGTCGACGGTATTTACTACGATCTTGGCGTTTCTAGTCCGCAACTAGATGTGCCAGAAAGAGGATTTAGCTATCACAATGATGCAAAGCTTGATATGCGAATGGATCAAACACAAGATTTATCTGCATACGAAGTTGTTAATCAGTGGTCTTATGAAGCGCTTGTAAAAAATTTTTATCGATATGGTGAAGAGAAATTCTCTAAACAGATCGCCAGAAGAATCGAAGCACGTCGAGAACAACATCCAATTGAAACGACATTACAACTTGTTGACATCATCAAAGAAGGCATCCCAGCTAAAGCTAGGAGAAAAGGTGGGCATCCAGCGAAAAGAGTTTTTCAAGCTATAAGAATCGCTGTCAACGATGAATTAGCTGCTTTTGAGGATTCAATTGAACAAGCTATCGAATGTGTAAAAGTGAAAGGTAGAATTTCGGTGATTACTTTCCATTCTTTAGAAGATCGTTTATGTAAACAGATTTTTCAAGAATATGAGAAAGGTCCTGATGTTCCTAGAGGATTACCTGTTGTTCCAGAAGAGTATGCCCCGAAATTAAAACAGGTCAATCGTAAACCGATAACCGCTACTGACGAAGACTTAAATGAAAACAATCGAGCTCGCAGTGCAAAGCTACGCGTAGCAGAAATTTTAAAATAAGGAGTAAGTGTAATGGCTGTAGAAAAAATTTATCAACCTTATGATGAAGCAACACAAACCAGTATTCCTCAAAGACAACCGCAATCACGCCTCGAAAAACAAACGGTAAAAAGAAAAGTTGTTGTTCAACTTACTAGATTTGAAAAGATTTTATACATAGCGCTTATTACCGTGATTGCCTTGATTAGTATATATATGCTATCTTTAAAAATGGATGCGTACGATACGCGAGGAAAAATTGCAGATTTGGATCAAAAAATAGAAAAACAATCTAGCGAAAACAGCGCATTAAAGTCTGAAATTAAGAAAAATTCTTCTTATGAACGCATTTACGACAAAGCTAAAAAGCAAGGCATGAGCCTACAGAACGACAATGTAAAGGTAGTGCGTAATAATGGCGAAGCGAAAAATTAAAATTAAAAAAAATAAAATAGGGGCAGTCCTACTTGTTGGTTTATTCGGACTGCTCTTTTTTCTATTGGTTTTAAGGTTCTCATATATCATGATTACGGGTCATTCAAATGGTCAAGACTTAGTCATGAAAGCAAATGAAAAATATTTAGTAAAAAACTCACAACAACCTGAACGCGGTAAGATATATGATCGAAACGGCAAGGTTTTAGCGGAAGATGTGGAGAGGTATAAACTGGTTGCTGTTATAGACAAAAAAGCAAGTGAAAATAGTAAAAAACCTCGACACGTCGTCGACAAGAAGAAAACTGCAAAAAAATTGTCTGAAGTCATCGATATGAAACCTGATGAAATTGAAAAGCGTTTAAATAATAAGAAAGTATTTCAAGTTGAGTTCGGTCAAAAAGGGACAGATTTAACTTATCAAGATAAAGAGAAGATAGAAAAGATGAATTTACCGGGAATCTCACTTTACCCTGAAACTGAACGCTTTTACCCTAATGGAAATTTCGCATCTCACCTCATTGGTATGGCACAAAAAGATCCTGACACAGGGCAACTTAACGGTGCTTTAGGTGTGGAAAAAATCTTTAACAGTTACCTAAATGGTACACAAGGTGCTTTAAAATATATTCACGATATTTGGGGGTATATAGCACCAAATACAAAAAAAGAACAGCAACCCAAACGTGGTGATGATGTTCATTTAACTATAGATTCAAATATTCAAGTGTTTGTTGAGGAAGCACTTGATGATATGGTTGATAGATATGCGCCAAAAGACTTATTTGCGGTAGTCATGGATGCTAAAACTGGAGAAATTCTAGCTTACAGTCAACGTCCTACTTTTAATCCTGAAACAGGTAAAGATTTTGGGAAAAAATGGGCGAACGATTTATACCAAAATACGTATGAACCCGGTTCTACATTTAAAACATTTGGTTTAGCCGCAGCAATCCAAGAAGGTAAGTTTAAACCAGATGAAAAATATAAATCGGGACACAGAGATATTATGGGCTCAGAAATCTCTGATTGGAATAAAACTGGTTGGGGAAGAATACCAATGTCTCTAGGTTTTACTTATTCTTCAAACACTTTAATGATGCACTTACAAGATTTAGTGGGTGCAGACAAAATGAAATCATGGTATGAGAGATTTGGTTTTGGTAAAAAAACTGACGGTCTATTTGATGGTGAAGCATCAGGAAATATCGGTTGGGCTAATGAATTACAACAAAAAACATCTGCATTTGGTCAATCCACTACGGTTACACCGGTTCAAATGATTCAAGCACAATCGTCATTCTTTAATAAAGGAAATATGCTGAAACCATGGTTTGTAAGTAGTATTGACAATCCGATTACTAAAAAGAATTATTATAGTGGTAAAAAACAATATGCTGGGCAACCAGTGACAAAAGAAACGGCTGATAAAGTCGAAAAAGAATTAGATAAAGTAGTAAATAGTAAACAAAGTCATGCGATGAATTATCGTGTCAAAGGATACGATATTGAAGGTAAAACAGGTACAGCACAAGTTGCCGATTCTAATGGCGGTGGATATGTTAAAGGAAACAATCCATACTTTGTAAGCTTTATAGGAGATGCACCTAAGAAAAAAACAAAAGTAATTGTTTACGCTGGTATGAGTCTTGCTCAGAAAAACGATGAAGAAGCCTATGAAATGGGTGTAAGTAAAGCATTTAAACCTATTATGGAAAATACACTTAAATATTTAAACGTTGGTAAATCTAGTGATTCAGTTTCTAAAACTAATTACAGCAAGGTACCAAATGTTCAAGGCAATGAAACTCAAAAAGCCGAAGATAGTATCAATGCTCAATCTCTAAAACCAATTACTATAGGAAATGGTAAACAAATTAAAGCTCAATCTGTTAAAGCAAGAAGCCAAATCTTACCACATAGTAAAGTTTTATTACTTACTGATGGAGATATAACAATGCCAGATATGACCGGTTGGACTAAGGAAGATGTATTAGCCTTTGAAGACTTAACAAATATACAAGTTTCTACTAAAGGTAATGGTTTTGTAACAAGTCAAAGCGTTACAAAAGGTCAAACATTGAAAAATAAGGACAAAATTGAAGTGACGTTATCCGCTGAAAAAACTGATGACAATGAAGATGATTCAAGCGACACTCAAGATGATAAAAAGTCTAAAGATAAGTCTTCATCAAAAGATAAAACAGATACATCTTCAAAATCAAATTCAAAGAATAGTTCAAGTTCTGATTCTAAAAAAGACTCCAATAATAACATAAATACTCATTCAATTTCCTCAAATGATAACTGATGGAATATGATAAACACGACAGGTTGGGATTAACATTTTAGGGATAAACTAATAAATGATCCCAACCTTATTTAATAAAATTTATTGTTTTATATAAAAATAAAGCAGAAACTGATAAAATATTAAAGGTTATTTACAAATAAAAAGAGTGAAAATTAGAAAGTGAAGAAAAGGAGATTCATATGTTCTTTATATATGCGATCATCGCACTACTCATAACATTTATATTAGTTCCTGTGCTTATACCTACTTTAAAAAGAATGAAGTTTGGACAAAGCATTCGTGAAGAAGGACCTCAAAGTCACATGAAAAAAACAGGCATACCTACTATGGGAGGCCTAACTTTCTTAATTAGTATCATTACTACATCAATTATCGCAATTATTTTTGTGGATAATTCAAATCCAATTATTCTACTATTATTTGTTACTATAGGATTTGGACTTATTGGTTTTATTGATGATTACATCATTGTTGTTAAAAAGAACAATCAAGGACTAACAAGTAAACAAAAATTCTTAGCACAAATTATAATTGCAGTAATATTCTTCGTCTTAAGTGATGGTTTTCACTTAATTAATTTCACAACGAATTTACATATTCCTTTTGCGAACTTTGATATTCCTTTATCATTTGCCTATGTTTTATTTATTGTTTTTTGGCAAGTAGGCTTTTCAAATGCGGTTAATTTAACAGATGGTTTAGATGGTTTAGCTACTGGATTATCTATCATTGGCTTTGCGATGTATGCAATCATGAGTTTCATACTTGATTCACCAGCAATTGGTACATTTTGTATTATTATGATATTTGCATTATTAGGTTTTCTTCCATATAACTTAAATCCTGCAAAGGTATTTATGGGTGATACAGGTAGTTTGGCACTTGGGGGAATCTTTGCAACAATATCAATGATGCTTAATCAAGAATTATCACTTATCTTTATAGGCTTTGTATTTGTGGTCGAAACTTTATCAGTGATGCTACAAGTTGCATTATATAAATTAACTAAAAAACGTATTTTCAAAATGAGCCCGATTCACCATCATTTTGAATTAAGTGGATGGGGAGAATGGAAAGTTGTTACTGTATTTTGGACTGTAGGTTTAATATCAGGATTAATCGGTTTATGGATTGGAGTGCATTAAATTGCTAAATTACACAGGATTAGAAAATAAAAATGTTCTAGTAGTAGGCTTAGCAAAAAGTGGTTATGAAGCAGCAAAATTACTATCTAAATTAGGTGCAAATGTTATTGTAAATGACGGTAAAGATCTTTCACAAGATGCACATGCTAAAGACTTAGAATCTATGGGGATAAAAGTTATCAGTGGCAGTCACCCAGTATCTCTTCTAGATAATAATCCAATCATTGTAAAGAATCCGGGAATTCCTTATACGGTTTCAATTATAGATGAAGCGGTAAAAAGAGGACTTAAAATTTTAACTGAAGTTGAATTAAGCTACTTAATTTCAGAAGCGCCAATTATTGCTGTGACAGGTACTAACGGTAAAACAACAGTGACTTCACTTATTGGAGATATGTTCAAAAAAAGTGTTTTAACTGGACGTTTATCAGGTAATATTGGTTATGTTGCTTCGAAAGTGGCTCAAAAGGCAACTCCCGATGAATACTTAATTACAGAATTATCATCATTCCAATTACTAGGAATAGAACAATATAAGCCACATATCGCTATTATTACTAATATTTATTCAGCACACCTTGATTACCATGAAACCTTAGAAAATTATCAGAATGCTAAAAAACAAATTTATAAAAATCAAACTGAGGACGATTATTTAATATGTAATTACCATCAAAGACATTTGATTGAGTCTGAAAATCTTAAAGTGAAAACATTTTATTTTTCAACTCAACAAGAAGTGAACGGTATTTATATTAAAGATGACTTTATTGTCTTTAACGGCATTCGTATAATCAACGTTAAAGATTTAGTATTGCCGGGTGAACACAACTTAGAAAATATACTAGCTGCAGTATTAGCTGCTATTTTGGCAGGCGTATCAGTTAAAGTAATCGTTGATAGTTTAACTACCTTCTCAGGAATTGAACATAGACTTCAATATATCGGCACGAATCGTACAAATAAATATTATAATGATTCCAAAGCAACTAATACTTTAGCTACACAATTTGCGCTAAACTCTTTCCAACAACCAATTATTTGGTTATGTGGTGGTCTTGATCGTGGTAACGAATTTGATGAACTTATTCCTTATATGAAAAATGTACGTGTCATGGTTGTTTTTGGTGAAACGCAAGAAAAGTTTGCTAAACTAGGTAATAGTCAAGGCAAGTACGTAATTAAAGCAACAGGTGTTGAAGATGCTGTTGATAAAATTCAAGATGTTGTAGAACTTAATGATGTCGTATTATTATCACCTGCTTGTGCAAGTTGGGATCAATACAATACATTTGAAGAACGTGGTGAGAAATTTGTCGAAAGATTCCGAGCACACTTGCCATCTTACTAAGGAGTGTGAATGCTCATGGATGAAAATAATAATAATCAAAAAAAGGGTAAAGTTTCATGCATAGACGAATATACTTCACAGAGTAATGTCAGCAAAGACAATGAAGATTTAGAATTGTTTAGAAGAAACAAAAAGCTTCGCAATCGTAAAAGACGACGTTATGGCTCAAAAACTGAAAATGATGACATCGAAACACAATCATCTTTTTCTAACAACGAAGAGCATCAAATCAAGTATTCATTTGAAATAGAAGGTAAAAGAGAGACAAAAGATAATCTTACGGAAGAGAATAATATTTCGACTAATACTAACCAACATTACGATAACTTATCATTAGATACAGGTAATATGTATCAAAAAAATCAAGAAATGAATTTAGAGCAGGAACAAAATGGAAAGCCTTTTGAAGAAAATACATCTGAAAGTAATAAAACAGAGAATAAAGAATCAAAGAATGAGAGTTCTACTAAACAAGAACAAGATAAAAAGAAACATTTATTCAATAAATTACCTTTTTCGAAAAATAAGCAACACGAGCCTTTAGATAACGATAAAAAAAGTGAGAGTAACGGTAAAGTTACAGAAATTAAGCCTTTGACACTAGAAGAAAAAAGAGCATTAAGGCGAAAAAGACAAAAGAGAATTCAATACACAATAATTACATTACTCATTTTAATGATTGTCATTTTTTTACTTTATATGTTTACGCCACTAAGTAAGATTGTGAATGTAAATATTAATGGCAATAATAATGTTAGTACAAGTAAAATAAATAAAGAATTGAATGTTACTTCACATTCTAGAATGTACACATTTAGCAAAAATAAAGCGATAAATAACTTGAAAAAGAATCCACTTATTAAGGATGTTGAGATCCATAAACAGTTACCAAATACTTTGAATGTTAAAGTGATTGAATATCAAATTGTAGGTTTAGAAAAAAATAAAGACAAATATGTGCCTATTATTGAGGACGGTAAAGAATTAAAGAACTATAGTGATGATGTTTCTCATGACGGACCTATTCTAGATGGCTTTAAAGGTAAAAAGAAAGAGCGGATGATTCAAGCTTTATCAGAGATGTCTCCAAAAGTGAGAAGTATGATAGCAGAAATAAGTTATGCTCCTGAAAAGAATAAACAAAGTCGCATTGAAATATTTACTAAAGATAATTTGCAAGTCATTGGCAATATTACAACTATAGCAAATAAGATGCAATATTATCCTCAAATGTCTCAATCATTAAGTAGAGATGATTCAGGTAATCTTAAAACCGATGGATACATCGATTTATCAGTAGGTGCATCGTTTATTCCATATAAAGGTTCATCTAATGTTGAGTCCGACTCTTCACAAGATGTCACTAAATCTACACAAGAAGAAAACCAAGCAAAAGAAGAACTACAAAATGTGTTGAATAAAATTAATAAACAATCTAATGAAAATAATTAAAAAATTTCGATAATAGTATGTGTTTATAGTTCACAAGCTATTCATCGTATTGTACACTAAACATAGTGTACTTAAATAGTAATTTGTCAGGAGGTGCCTATCTATGGAGGAACATTACTATGTGAGCATAGATATTGGTTCATCAAGTGTTAAAACAATAGTAGGCGAAAAATTTCACAATGGAATAAATGTGATAGGTACAGGACAAACCTACACTAGCGGTATCAAAAATGGTCTTATCGACGATTTTGATATTGCACGACAAGCAATTAAAGACACGATTAAGAAGGCTTCAATTGCCTCAGGTGTAGATATAAAAGAAGTATTCTTAAAATTACCTATCATTGGTACAGAAGTATATGATGAATCAAATGAAATCGAATTTTACGAGGATACTGAAATTAATGGGACGCATATTGAAACTGTTCTGGATGGTATTCGTGATAAAAATGATGTTTCTGAAACAGAAGTGATTAATGTCTTTCCAATACGTTTTGTAGTGGATAAAGACAATGAAGTTTCAGATCCTAAAGAATTAATTGCTCGACATTCATTAAAAGTGGATGCTGGTGTCATTGCAATTCAAAAATCTATTTTAATCAATATGATTAAATGTGTTGAAGCGTGTGGCGTTGATGTTTTAGATGTTTATTCTGATGCATACAACTATGGTTCGATATTAACACCTACTGAAAAAGAATTAGGTGCCTGCGTTATTGATGTTGGTGAAGACTTAACACAGATTGCTTTTTATGAACGCGGAGAGTTAGTCGATGCAGAATCTATAGAAATGGCTGGACGTGATATCACTGATGATATCGCTCAAGGCTTAAATACTACATATGATACTGCTGAGAAAATTAAACACCAATATGGGCATGCTTTTTATGATTCAGCCTCAGATCAAGATGTTTTCTCGGTAGATCAAGTTGATAGTGAGGAGCATGTTCAATACACTCAGAAAGATTTAAGTGATTTTATTGAACAACGAGTTGAAGATATTTTCTTCGAAGTTTTCGATGTTTTACATGACTTAGGTCTAACAAAAGTAAATGGTGGATTTGTAGTTACTGGCGGTTCTGCTAATCTTCTTGGAGTTAAAGAATTACTACAAGATATGGTTAGTGAAAAAGTGAGAATTCATACACCATCACAAATGGGTATTAGAAAACCAGAATTCTCTTCTGCAATTTCGACAATTTCTAGTAGTATCGCTTTTGATGAGTTATTAGATTATGTTACAATTAGTTATCAAGATAGTGAAGAATTTGAAGAAGAAGTTATCGAATCCGAAAACGATAAAGATAACGAACCTAAATCAAGCGGTTTCGATTGGTTTAAACGTAAATCAAATAAAAAAGATAATAGCGAGGAAGAACCAGAAACGCCTCGTGACGAATCTCATAAAGACCGCGTGAATCATCAAGAAGATGAAGAACATCAATCAGAAAGCAAAGACAAAGAAGAAGGTAAATTTAAAAAACTAATGAAATCTCTATTTGAATGATTATTGGCCATTAAGACTAGGAGGAAATTTAAATGTTAGAATTTGAACAAGGATTTAATCATTTAGCTACATTGAAAGTCATCGGTGTAGGTGGTGGCGGTAATAACGCTGTCAATCGTATGATTGACCATGGCATGAACAACGTAGAATTCATCGCAATCAATACAGATGGACAAGCTTTAAACTTATCTAAAGCAGAATCGAAAATCCAAATCGGTGAGAAATTAACACGTGGTCTTGGTGCAGGAGCTAATCCTGAAATTGGTAAAAAAGCTGCTGAAGAATCTCGTGAACAAATCGAAGATGCCATCCAAGGTGCGGATATGGTATTCGTAACTGCAGGTATGGGTGGCGGTACTGGTACAGGTGCTGCACCAGTTGTTGCTAAAATTGCTAAAGAAATGGGCGCTTTAACTGTTGGTGTTGTTACTCGTCCATTTGGTTTCGAAGGACGCAAACGTCAAACTCAAGCGGCTGCGGGTGTTGAAGCCATGAAAGCTGCAGTCGATACATTAATCGTCATTCCTAATGATCGCTTATTAGACATTGTTGATAAGTCTACGCCAATGATGGAAGCTTTCAAAGAAGCGGATAATGTATTACGTCAAGGTGTACAAGGTATCTCTGATTTAATCGCAGTTTCTGGTGAAGTAAACTTAGACTTTGCCGATGTTAAGACGATTATGTCTAACCAAGGATCAGCATTGATGGGTATTGGTGTATCATCAGGCGAAAATAGAGCGGTTGAAGCAGCTAAAAAGGCGATTTCTTCACCGTTATTAGAAACATCAATTGTAGGTGCTCAAGGCGTACTTATGAATATTACAGGTGGAGAGTCATTATCATTATTCGAAGCTCAAGAAGCAGCAGACATTGTTCAAGACGCAGCTGATGAAGATGTAAACATGATTTTCGGTACTGTTATCAATCCTGAATTACAAGATGAAATTGTAGTAACAGTGATTGCTACTGGATTTGAAAATAAACCTTCTTCTCAAGGACGTAAATCTACAAGCACTGGATTTGGTTCTAGTGTAAGTAGTAGCTCAAGTAACCAAAGTAGCTCAAACGTTAAAGAAGATTCATTTATTACAAATAATTCAAGCGCTCAATCATCTGAAAGTGCAAGTGAGAGAAGTCATACTACTAAAGATGACGATATTCCTAGCTTTATCAGAAATAGAGAAGAAAGACGTTCTAGAAGAACTAGACGTTAATCATTAAATAGTGTTGAACAAACAGGCCATCAGTTCTTTTTCTGATGGCTTTTTAATTTGGCTTTTAAATTAAACACTTAAACCAACATTAAATCGTATATTTGATAAAAATTATTGATTAGAGTTAAGTAGTTTAAAAGAATTAAGCTATGATATATAATTGTTTTATAAAATATTTATGTCGAACATAGATTTCATAGCCAATCAATTTAATACTTAAAAATGATGAATTTAGAACGTAACCTGAAATTAAACATTCTCAAATGGTGGTGAAACAATATGACAGAACTGTTCAAACTTAAAGAACATTATTTAGATTATCAAATGAATAACATGCAAAATATCAAGCTTGGTTTCACAACACGAGAGAATGGATTAAGTCATTATCCTAAGCAATCATTTAATATGGCGAGATATATTGATGACGAGCCTAACAATGTTACTAGGCATCAAGAACTTCTTGCAAAAGAGATTAGTTTTCCTAGAGAAGATTGGGTATTTCCTATTCAAGTTCACGGTAATCAAATTGCAGAAATTACTCATGAACATAAAGGTATAAATATAGAGACTTTAACTCACGACTTACATGGTATAGACGGTATATATACGTATGAATCAAATATTTTACTTACGATGTGTTATGCTGATTGTGTGCCAGCCTATTTTTATAGCGAAAAGCATGGATATGTGGGTCTAGCACATGCAGGCTGGAGAGGCACTTATGGTCAAATTGTTAAAAAAATACTAAAGAAAGTGAATTTCGATTTTAATGATTTACAAGTTGTCATTGGACCAGCGACATCTAGTTCCTATGAAATTAATGATGATATCAAAAGCAAATTTGAACAGTTAACGATTGATACATCGAAATATATTTATACTAGAGGTGACAATCAGTACGGTATTAATTTAAAAAAGGCTAATGCACTGTTACTTGAAGAAGCTGGTGTTCCCGAACAAAATATTTATATAACGAATTATGCTACTTCAGAGAATTTGGATTTATTTTTCTCTTATAGAGTTGAAAAAGGTAAGACTGGGCGCATGTTAGCGTTTATAGGACGTCAATAAAGTAGGTGAATAATTTATGAGTGTAAAGCAAAATTTAGATAAAATTAATCTTGAAATTCATGATATATCTAAAAAAAGTATCCATTCAGCACAACCTCACGTGATTGCAGTAACAAAGTATGTTACAATAGAGCGAGCTAGAGAAGCTTATGAAGCAGGTATTAGGCATTTTGGTGAAAGTAGATTGGAAGGCTTTAAAAAGAAAAAAGAAGCTTTACCAAGTGATGCGACATTGCATTTTATCGGTTCATTACAGTCAAGAAAAGTAAAAGAAAAGATGTGATTAATGATGTCGATTACTTCCATGCCTTAGACCGCTTAAGTCTAGCTAAGGAGATTAATAAAAGAGCAAATCATGTCATACCTTGTTTCTTGCAGGTCAATGTTTCTGGTGAAGAATCAAAACATGGCATCGCTCTTGAAGAAGTAACTGAATTTATAAATAAAATTAAAGATTATGAAAACATCCAAATTATCGGATTAATGACGATGGCGCCATTTACTGATGACGGTTCGTACATACAAACATTATTTAGAGATTTAAGACATAAAAGTGATGAAATTCAACAATTCAATTTAGAACATGCTCCTTGTACAGAACTATCTATGGGAATGAGTAATGATTATCAAATAGCAGTTGAAGAAGGTGCAACCTTTGTCAGAATTGGGACTAAACTTGTAGGAGAATAGGAGTGAGCCCCCTTGGCTTTAAAGGATTTATTTAATGGTTTTTTTGTAGTAGAAGATGAAGAGGAAGTAGAATCGCCTGAAGAACGTGAATCTTCAAGATCTCGTGAACGCATGCAAGAGCGTGATAGTGAAGATCGCAGTGATGATGTGTCATCATCTAAGTCACAAGCGAATAACACTAAGCAGCATGCAATTAAATCTGTACCTCAAAAGGGTACAATGAGACATAACACAACTTCTGAAGAAAGGAATTATCGTATGAATAACAATTCAAAAAGTAATTCTAGAAATGTTGTAACAATGAATCAATCACCACAAACATATGCAACTCAGGAAAGCTCAAAAATGTGCTTATTTGAACCTCGTGTATTTTCAGATACTCAAGATATTGCTGATGAGTTGAAAAATAGACGTGCGACTTTAGTCAATTTACAACGCATTGATAAAGTGTCTGCTAAGCGTATTATTGACTTTTTAAGTGGAACAGTTTATGCGATTGGTGGCGATATTCAGTGTGTAGGTACTGATATATTCTTATGTACACCTGATAACGTCGAAGTTGCTGGAAGCATAACTGATCATATCGAAAGCATGGAGCAACATTACGAATAAGGAGCTAAATTATGGATGTCGGTCAACTAAGTACTATATTCCGATTTATTATATTTTTAGTTCAAGTATATTATTTTGGAATGATTATTTATTTCTTTACATCTTGGGTTCCAAGTATAAGAGAATCTAAGATAGGAGAAATTTTAGGAAAGATTTACGAACCTTTCTTAGAACCATTTAGAAAAGTAATTCCACCTATTGGACTGTCTCTTATACACATCTCCGAGCCCACGAGACGCTAC
>ERZ1031010.31-NODE-31-length-18056-cov-27.835120_pt1 | contig 18056 bp, 20 predicted proteins | sample MGYA00518594_ERZ1031010 | MGnify/ENA primary metagenome ERZ1031010 (study PRJEB33718, sample SAMN03159722) | human skin metagenome | collected 2014-05-20 | study: EMG produced TPA metagenomics assembly of the PRJNA266117 data set (Human skin bacterial metagenome... | reverse complement strand
CGAGATAGCGTAGCGTCTCGTGGGCTCGGAGATGTGTATAAGAGACAGAGGTATGGTTATGACTAATTTTAAAGAGACGAATTATTCACTTATTTCTAAAAAACTTGCAAGCTTAATCGAAGATGAAAATAATCTAATTGCTATACTAAGTAATACATCTGCACTATTGAAAGATACTATGGCACAAGTTAATTGGGTAGGTTTTTACCTAATTGAAGACAACGAACTCATACTTGGACCTTTCCAAGGTCACCCTGCTTGTGTATATATTGCAATTGATAAAGGCGTTTGTGGGACAGCTGTGTTAGAAAATAAAACACAGCGTGTGGGTGATGTCCATCATTTTCCAGGTCATATTGCCTGTGATACAAATAGCAAATCAGAAATAGTTATTCCTTTAAATGTTAATGGTAAAATGATTGGTGTCTTAGATATCGATGCTCCAATCGTTAATAGATTCTCTCAAGAAGATCAAGATGGTTTAGAGAACATTGTACACATAGTTGAAAAACAATTATCTCAAACATAAAAATGTATTGACAGTTCTTAATAAAATGGTACAATGAATTTTGTGTGAATTAACGAAAATAGCAGTTATATATTGTCAAGCTCTATGTTGTTCCCAATGTGGACGTGTCGTGTAACTGTCGCTATAAGGTGAAGACACATAAAACAATATATCTCGATAAGCATATAACACTCTTTTTTGTTTATTCATAACAACAAAAAAGAAAAAGGAGGGGTCTTACATGGCTCGATTCAGAGGTTCAAACTGGAAAAAATCTCGTCGTTTAGGTATCTCATTAAGTGGTACTGGTAAAGAATTAGAAAAACGCCCTTACGCACCAGGACAACACGGTCCTAATCAACGTAAAAAATTATCAGAATATGGTATGCAATTACGTGAAAAACAAAAATTACGCTACTTATATGGAATGACTGAAAGACAATTCCGTAATACATTTGACATTGCTGGTAAACAATACGGTGTACATGGTGAAAACTTCATGATTTTACTTGCTAGTCGTTTAGATGCAGTAGTTTATTCATTAGGTTTAGCACGTACACGTCGTCAAGCGCGTCAATTAGTAAACCATGGTCACATTGAAGTAGATGGTGGACGCGTAGACATCCCATCTTACTCATTAAAACCTGGTCAAGTGATTACTGTTCGTGAAAAATCACAAAACTTAGATATCATTAAAGAATCAGTTGAAATCAATAACTTTGTACCAGAATATTTAGACTTAGATGCTGACAGCTTAAAAGGTACTTTCGTTCGCCTCCCAGAACGTAGTGAATTACCAGCTGAAATCAATGAGCAATTAATCGTTGAGTACTACTCAAGATAATTATTTTCAAATTTACACCCTCTTCCTTTTTGGAATTGGGTGTTTTTTGTTGGCTTTAATTGGCTGGAATGTATATATAGACTGAGCCATATAACTATAAGATTTTAAACACTTAAAAGTGGTAATAAAAGAGGCTGAGACATCAATCATTGTTTAGGTATTTTTCGCATATTGGCAATCGATGACTGAATTGAAATTCGTTTATATCAAGCTTTTTTCAACTATAGTATGGTGCCCTAACAAAGAGAATATTATCCAGAAATTCAACATACAAAACAAGCTGGGGTTCGTTGCCGGAGTGAGACAACAAATTCAATATGAATTCTGTCCCACTTCCCTAAATTTCAAGTATTTATGTTCCAGCCTGTTAGTAAGTTGGATTTTACTTCTCAAGCCTTCTATAAATTGGATTTTAACCTTTATTCATTCGTTATTACAATTTGAATATGTCTTCTGGTATATCTGAAATAACACCATCAACATCATAATCAATTAATTTTTTTACTGCTTTAGATTTATTTACTGTGTATGGTAAAACTTTTAAATTGGCATTATGAGCATATTTCATAAACTTTTTGGTAACAAGTTGATAATTTGGATTAGCAAAGTTTGCAACTTTAGCTATTTCTTCAAAATCAGGTAATCTATACCAATATTTCTTCTTACTTAATAACAGACCTAATTCATAATTTAAATCCATTGACGATAACTTCTTCACACAATCAAAATCAAATGATTGTATGATAACTTTTTGTTGTGGCATACGTCTTTCATTTAATTTATCAACAACCATCTCTTCAATCCCACGATATTGACTAGGTTTTTTAATTTCAATAAGTAACTTTTTTGAAAAGTTATCGGCTAACTCTAGCACCTCATCAAAAGTAGGAATACATTCATTTATAAATTGATCCCCTTTATAAGAACCAAAATCGAATTTCTTCAACTCTTTCAGAGTGTAATTTGAAATTTTACCTTTACCATTAGAAGTACGATCAATAGTGTCATCATGAATGACTACTATCTCCTTATCTTTTGTATAGTGCAAATCAATTTCTAACATATCAATATGTAACATTAGCGCATGTTTATAGGCTACTAACGTGTTTTCAGGATAATCCTTAGGAAGCCCCCTATGCGCAACTATTTGGAAGTATTGATTTGGACGACGAATTTTCATCAAAGTCACCTTTCTTTTAATCAATTTTAAATTACTCTAAACTTAAGTTACCACAATGACACAGGAGGTCAATTCATATGGTCAAACACGATTTTAAAGTTGAAGTAGAGTGGCATGAGGGTCGAAATGAAGTAGGAAACATCAAAGGCGATACTATAAAAGAAAAAATATCTATCCTCTTTTCACTTGGAGGACAAAGAATCGGTACTAATCCTGATGAAATGTTAGTCTCTGCTGCTTCAACTTGCTATATCATTTTTCTTGCTGCTACCAGAAAGGGGTAGTTATAAAGATATTCAAATACACCAATATTCTATTGGAACTACATCATTTGAAAATGAAAAATTTAAAATGGAAAGTATCACACATTATCCTGCCATATCAGTTGTTCCATTTCAAAAAAGTAAACTCAAACAAGTTTTACCTCAATTATTAAAAATCGCCGACAACAATTGTATGATTTCAAATTCACTTCGCAATAATGTAAGTGCATATATTGAACCAACTATAAGATAATTACAAAAGCTATCACAAATTTAAAACATGTAAACGTTTTATTAATGTGATAGCTACATAAATATGGTTTTAAATATTCAGAATATTTGATAAAATAAATAAATCTTATAGTGGGAGGACTGTTTAATGCAGGTATTACCAACCTTTATTATTAACACCGGGACCAACTCCTGTGCCAGATCAAATCATGAGTGCTGTTCAACTGCCCATGGTTGAACACCGTTCTAAGGACTTTGAAGACATCGCTAACAATGCATTCAATGGATTAAAACCTATTTTCGGTACTAAAAATGAAGTGCTCGTTCTCACATCTAGTGGCACAAGTGTGTTAGAAGCTAGTATGTTAAATATAGTTAATCCTGATGATCATTTTGTCATTATAGTTTCTGGGGCGTTTGGTAACAAATTTAAACAAATTGCACAATCTTATTATAAAAATGTTCATATTTACGATGTAACATGGGAAGAAGCAGTCAACGTCAATGAATTTATTAATTACTTAAAACAACTTAAAGTTAAAATTTCAGCAATGTTCACGCAATTTTGTAAAACATAGACTGGTGTCTTACATCCCATCAATGCATTAGGACATGCGTTAAAAGAATATGATAACGCAATTTATTTTGTTGTAGATGGTGTGAGCTGTATTGGTGCAGTTGAAGTAGATTTAACTAAATATAAAATTGATGTCTTAGTTTCAGGAAGTCAAAAGCCATTATCTTACCGCCTGGTTTAGCGTTTGTCGCATACAGTGATAGAGCAAAAGAACGCTTTGTCGAAGTACACACACTAAGATTTTATCTTGATTTGAATAAATATATAAATTCTCAAGCACAGAATTCCACGCCTTTTACACCGAATGTTGGATTATTTAGAGGTATCAATGCATACGTAGAACTGGTAAAACATGAAGGTTTTAACCACGTTATTCAGCGTCATTATAGTATTCGTAATGCTTTAAGAGCGGCTTTAAAGGCCCTTGATTTAGACTTATTAGTAAAAGATGATTTGCAAGCCTCTCCTACTGTGACTTCTTTCGTACCTTCAAGTCAAGAAGAACTTCAAGCCATTAAAGATCAGTTAAAATCACGTTTTAATATTACGATTGCTGGTGAACAAGGTCATTTAAAAGGAAAAATTTTAAGAATAGGACATATGGGTAAAGTATCACCTTTTGATATTCTATCAGTTGTTTCCTCTTTAGAAATTATTTTAACTGCAAATAGAAATAAGAGTTATATTGGTAAAGGTATCACGCAATTTATGGAGGTCATTAACCATGAGTCATAAAATTTTAGTTTCAGACCCTATTTCAGAAGTTGGTTTACAAATTATTTTAAATCATAAAGATTTTGAAGTAGACATACAAGCTGATTTAACTGAAGAAGAATTATTAAACATTATAGATAACTACGATGTCCTCATTGTGCGTAGTCAAACTCAAGTGACTGAGCGCATTATCAATCAAGCAACTCAACTTAAAGTCATTGCTAGAGCAGGAGTAGGCATAGATTATATCGATATCAACGCCGCTACTTTAAAGAGAATACTTGTCATCAATGCACCAGATGGCAACACAATTTCAGCAACTGAACATTCAGTAGCTATGTTATTAGCAATGTCACGTAATATTCCTCAAGCACATCAATCATTACGTCATAAAGAATGGAATCGTAAAGCTTTGTTATATGGTAAAACGTTAGGCGTTATTGGAGCAGGTCGAATCGGTCTAGGTGTTGCTAAACGTGCGCAGAGTTTTGGAATGAAAATTCTTGCATTTGATCCCTATTTAACCGATGACAAAGCTAAATCTTTAGATATTCAAAATGCATCCGTTGATGAAATAGCTGAAAAGTCAGATTTTGTTACTGTACACACACCTCTTACACCAAAAACACGTGGTAATGTTAGGGAAGCTTTTTTAAAAAGCAAAATCAAGTTTACAAATTATCAATGTTGCTAGAGGTGGTATCATAGACGAAAGTGCTCTTGTAAATGCTTTAGATGATGGATTAATTAATAGAGCTGCGTTAGATGTTTTTGAACATGAACCGCCAATTGATTCTCCCTTAATTGCACATGAAAAAATTGTTGTTACACCACACTTAGGGGCGTCAACAGTTGAAGCACAAGAAAAGGTAGCTGTGTCTGTATCAGAAGAAATTGTTGAAATATTAACTAATGGTACCGTCAAACATGCGGTGAATGCACCAAAAATGGATCTTAACAATGTTGATGAAAACATTAAGAACTTTGTTGACTTAAGTACGACAATCGGTGAATTCGGTATTCAACTATTAGATGGTACGCCTAGTGAAATTAAAATTACTTTTGCTGGTAATTTAGTTAAAAATGATACAAGTTTAATTACACGAACTATCGTTTCAAATATTTTAAAAGAAGATTTGGGTAATGATGTCAATATTATTAATGCCCTAGCAATACTCAATCAGCAAGGTGTCACTTATAACATCGAAAAGCAGAAAAAACACTCAAGCTTTAGCAACTATATAGAGCTAGAATTATCGAATGACAACAACCAGATTAAAATTGGTGCAACTGTTCTTGCTGGTTTTGGTCCTAGAATTGTGCGTATTAATAATTTTTCTCTTGATTTTAAACCTAATCAATATCAAATTGTTACTTGCCATAAAGACAAACCTGGCATCGTAGATCAAACAGGTAATCTCCTTGGCAATCATGGAATTAATATCGCTTCAATGACTTTAGGACATGATGATGATGAAGGTGGCGACGCACTTATGATTCTATCCATCGATCAGCAAGCTTCTGGTGAAGTCATCAATGTACTAGATTGATACTGGAGATTTTAACAAAATTATTAGTACTAAGTTAACAGTTTCAGTTTAACAACATATTCAAACTTAAAAAGAGGCTGGAACATCAATCATTGTTCAGGTATTTTTCACATATTGGCAGTCGAAGACTGAATTGAAAATGCGCTTATATCAAGCTTTTTTCAACTCTAGTCCTCGTTGCCAGGGGTAAGACAATGAATTCTGTCTCACTCACTTTTTTAATTTTATAAGAGAATATTTCGAATTTTCGTTACATCCTCCACAATATAGTCTGCACCATGTTCTTCTAACTCTGATTATGCTTTGTCCCCTTTCAAGCCTGTTAAAGTACCGATAAACGTAGCTCCTATCTTCTTAGCACTTATTAAGTCTGCTAAAGAATCACCTACCAATAAATACTTTATCCTTGTCTACAATATTTTCTTGTTGTGTACCGTATAAATGATATTTCTGTCTGTTGTTACCATTGAGCGCAACAATATAACTAAATGGATTAGGTTTACCTAATGGTTGAAGCTCCGGATAATCACTTTCAGCATTTAGGACTTCACTCACTGTAACAATGTGATTTTCATCAAAATAAGATTTAAGCTCAAGTGTCTCAAATGGAATAATAGTTTCAGTCCTTGGACGTCCTGTTGCAATCGCCATGTGATAACCGGCTTATTTCAAATGTTGTAACAAAAGTTGAATTTCTTCTTTGGGTTTTAAAATCACTTCTTCATAAATAAAGCCTCTCTTAAAATCTTGCAAAGCATAACCATCTTCTACTTTATTAAATAAATCTGTACCTAGATACCATTCTTGATATGTATCTTTTGCTAATTGCCATAGATTACTCTTCAATCTGAATAAACCTGTATCTTCAATTTTTAATTGTGCTTGAGCATATGCTTCTAAATCTGAATAAATTGCATCTTTACCATTTCTAAACAAATTAATAACGTTTAACGGCTTTTGATAATCAATGTCTGTATAAATTAATTGCTTAGCAATATCAATAAGAAGAATACTAAACACGATAAACAACATATCCCAGTTTGAATTTAAACCAAGTGATTTTAATTGATTCAAAATTTGATCGTTTTGAAATACACGTGCAAGAATCTCTTGAATTTTTTCATCATTTAATTCATCTTCAAAATCTATAAATTCTCCGCACCTTAAAAACGTAAAACTGGTTAATAATTCTTCCACAGTAATTGCTGATACATCAAAACATCGTTCTTCACTTAAAAATACGCCATCTACATCAAATAATACCGACTTCATGCCTTACCTCTTTCCTTTCAGAAAATTCTGTTACAATTTATATTACATGTTTCATCAAAAAAGGGCAAACTCATCATGAGTATGCCCTTTTCTCTCTAATTATTCATTTGTTTTTCAATTTCATCTGCAACTTGTTGAACATGAGTGCCAATAATGACTTGTGTAGAATGTTTACCATTTTTTGTAATACCAATAGCACCAGCATTTTTGATTTTCTGTTCATTAATGATTGAATTGTCTTTGAGTTCCATGCGAAGCCGTGTCGCACAATTTGTTAAGCTATTAATATTTTTAGAACCACCTAAACCTTCTAAAATTTGTGTAGCTGTTTGATAATATTTACCTTTGGAAGATGAATGATGATTCGTATTATTTTCAGTAGTAGTGTTACCGGTTGGATCCTGTAGTTCGTTATCTCCGCGACCAATCGTACTTAAATTGAAGATTCTGATAACCATTCTAAATATAACATAATAAAGCACAAAGAAGACGACGCCTTGAACGAGTAACATCCACGGTTGATTTGACACTGGATTAACAAGAGATAAAGTAAAATCAATGAGTCCTGCACTAAATGAGAAGCCTGCTGTCCAATGGAATACTGCGGCAATAAATAATGATAGCCCTGTTAGAGCAGCATGAATAACGAATAATATTGGTGCAACAAACATAAAGGCAAATTCTATAGGTTCAGTAACACCCACAAAGAAGGCTGAGATAGAACTTGCTAAGAACCATGCATACACCTGTTTCTTTTGACTCGTTTTAGCAGTATGATACATCGCTAAAGCTGCAGCTGGTATACCAAACATCATCACAGGGAAAAAACCTGCTTGATATCTACCTGTAATACCTTTAATCGCATCTTTACAACTTTGGAACTTACCTATATCATTTATTCCTGCTGTATCAAACCAAAATACATTATTCAGAGCATGATGCAACCCAGTTGGTATTAATAATCTATTAAAGAAACCATATAATAATGCTCCGAATGGTCCCATACCTACTATCCACTTACCAAAAGTTACTATTCCATTAAATACAGGTGGCCAAACAAATAACAGAATAATAGCTAGGAATGTACAAAAGAATGCTGTCATGATAGGTACTAAACGTTTACCACTAAAAAATGATAATGCCATTGGTAATTCTGTTTCACTAAATTTGTTATAACAATAAGCAGCAATAAGACCAATTAAAATGCCCACAAACACGTTGCCATTGTTCATTTGTTCAAATGCTACATTCACTTTTGACTCTTTAATCTGTAGTAATGGAGCTAGTTTAACAGGAGACAAAACAACTGTCACAATAAAAAATCCTAACGCAGCTGCTAATGCGACTGCACCATTATTTTTCTTAGCCATACCTATCGCAACACCAATTGCAAATAAAATACCTAATTGATCCAAGATTGCCGTACCTACACTAGTAAAGAACATTGCAACTTGAGGTAAAATGGACAACGCATCAAGTACATGTCCTATTCCCACTATAATTGCTGCAGCAGGTAAAACTGCAACAGGTAACATTAAAGATCTACCTAAATTTTGAAAAAATTTGTACATTAACATCATCCCTCGAAGAAAATTTAAAGTTTACATCAATCTCACATTATAATTAAGTATCCATGTAAAACTAATTAATTTACCATAAAACATGAGTTAATTGACCTTCTAATTATGATAAAATTCAACTATTTCGTGAGTTCATGTCTTTTGCATGTAAACGCTTAATTTATGTGGCTAAAATTAAAGAACGTACATACTATATTTTTCATTTTTGGTATGACGTTCCCTAATCAATTCACTTAGTTGTATAAATGTTCTGAGATTTTATTAAGATCTTTTTGTAATTGAGCTGTACGTCGTTCTATTTCTTTTGTAAGATACTCAACTTTCTCGTTTCGCTTTAAATCTTTAGGAATATCACTCATTTCAATAGGTTCGCCTATTTTAATCAAAGCTTGACCGGTAATTAAACCATGAATTTTTGTAGGACCAACATAAGCTGCAGGTAAAATCGGAGCTTTGCCCAACATTGCGATAGTTGCTGCTCCACGTTTTAGTGGTGCGCCTTCAACTGATGTACGGTGACCAGTTGGGAAAATACCTACTGTTTTATGTTCTTTTAGTAAACTAACAGGTCTTTTTAAAGTACTTGGACCTGGATTTTCCCTATCCACAGGAAAGGCATTTAAAAAAGTGAGAAATTTTCCTGCCCACTTATTACTAAATAATTCTTTTTTTGCCATATAATGAATTTGATTGGGCAGTAAAGCCATACCTAACATTATCACTTCGTTATAACTTTCATGAGTACAAGTCACAACATATTTACTATTTTTAGGAATATTCTCTTTTCCAATCACGTATAATGATTTAGACATTTTGATAAGTATAACGTCTAATATTTTACTTATAAAACTATACATAATGTCACCTGCTTATTTTTTTATAACCATAACGATTTTATCACTATCAATTTCATAGAACAATACAATTCTACTTTTACACGTCAAAATTTTTGATATCACGACATTAATCTGAGTGTTTCGTCTATAAAATTATTACTTTAGCCTTCCTAATACTCTTTGTTAAAACTCAACTCATTTTTTATTAGCAATACTGTTTACCTACCTAATAAAGTCTATAACTAAAAATTTTATGATTGACCAGAAATTTGATATAATCAGTAAATACATGAATTTATTAATTATATGATAATTTTTATTATAAAAGTCACATTCTCACAATTAGTCAGATTATCCTTAGCCGTTATCTACGTCTAAAGTCTGATAGTGATTTACTAGCAAATTTTATCAAAAACTAACATAATTATATTTAAGAGAATATATTTTGGAGGTTAAATATGTCAGAACACAATCAACAGGTATATGACAATCATCAACGATCTTTTCTACATAAAAAACCAAGGTTTCCTTGGTTCAAAACTATACTCGTCGCACTAATTGCTGGAATTGTTGGTGCACTTCTCGTCTTAGGTATTGGTAAAGTTCTTAACCATACATTACTCAATAACGACGGTGCTTCTGTACAAGAAGTATCTAATAGTAAGGGTGGCAATCAATTAGATGGTAAAAGTGATAAGTATAAATCAGTACATGACATGATTAAAGATGTGTCACCTGCTATTGTTGGAGTCATCAACATGCAAAAATCTTCGAATTTAGATGATTTATTAAAAGGAAAATCTTCTAAACCTGAAAAAGCTGGTATAGGTTCAGGAGTCATTTATCGAATTAGTAACGGTTCAGCCTATATTGTAACCAATAATCATGTGGTAGATGGTGCCTCTGAAATAAAGGTGCAATTACATAATTCTAAGCAAGTAAAGGCTAAACTAATTGGTAAAGATGCTTTAACAGACATCGCAGTACTTAAAATAGACAATACTAAAGGTATTAAATCAATTAAATTTGCGAATTCATCTAAAGTTCAAACTGGTGATAGCGTCTTTGCTATGGGTAATCCTCTAGGTTTAGAATTTGCGAATTCAGTTACTTCAGGAATTATCTCTGCTAGTGAACGTACGATTGATGCTAACATGTCTGCGGGTAATACAAAAGTAAATGTTTTACAAACAGATGCTGCTATTAACCCAGGTAACTCAGGTGGTGCACTTGTTGATATTAATGGTAATCTTGTTGGTATTAACTCTATGAAAATTGCTTCTGAACAAGTAGAAGGCATTGGTTTTTCAATTCCCAGTAATGAAGTGAAAGTTACTATTGAACAACTTGTCAAACATGGTAAAATAGATCGCCCTTCAATAGGAATTGGTCTTATTAATTTAAATGATATACCAGAGACATATCGCAAAGAGCTACACACTTCAAAAGATTCAGGTGTTTATGTAGCAAAAGTAGATAATGGAAACCCTATTAAAAAAGGCGATATTATTACTGAAATAGATGGTAAGACAGTAAAAGAAGATACGGATTTAAGATCTTATCTTTATGAAAATAAAAAACCTGGCGAATCGGTAACAATCACAGTAATAAGGGATGGCAAAACAAAAAAACTAGATGTTAAACTTAAAAAGCAAACAAGTTCATCTCAACCAACCCAATCTCAAAGTCAATTTGCACAATAAAATAAGCACTTAATCTCAACAATAAAGACTAATAAGCCAACCAATGATGATGTAAACTCATATTCGCATTAAGCGTTACTATCTACATCTCTCATTGGTTGGCTTATTTTAATTATAACCCAGCAAAGAAATTAATCCACAGAATTAATGTTTATACTCATTTATTTACTCGTAATTAACCATGAAGTATTTTTTCTTACCACGGCGAATAATTGTAAACTCACCTTCAATTCGATCAACATTACTAAGCTCGTAATCCACTGATTGTTGACGTTCACCATTTATATAAATTGCACCATTATTAACATCTTCACGTGCTTGACGTTTTGAAGTAGAAATACCTGTTTCAATTAATGCTTCAATAATATTAGTCGTATCTATAGACAATGTTACTTGTGGCACATCTTTGTAACCTTCTTTGAGTTCTTTAGCTGATAATGATTTCAAATCTCCACTAAATAATGCTTTAGAAATACGTATTGCATCATTTAAAGCCTCTTCACCATGGACAAATTGAGTCACATTTTCAGCTAATGCTTTTTGAGCTTCACGTAAATGAGGTGCTTCTTCTTTAGATTCTTCCAAATGATTAATCTCATCTTTACTTAAGAAAGTAAAGTATTTTAAGAATTTAATCACATCTTCATCTGATTGATTTATCCAAAATTGGTAGAATTCATATGGGCTTGTTTTCTCTGCATCTAACCAAACTGCACCTGATTCAGACTTACCAAATTTTTTACCATCAGATTTAGTAACTAATGGAATTGTTAGACCAAATGTTTCTGTTTGACCATACATACGACGCATTAACTCAATACCACTAGTAATGTTTCCCCATTGATCTGAACCACCTACTTGTACTTTACAATTTAGTTCACGATTTAAATGCCCGAAATCAATTGCTTGTAAAATTGTGTAAGTGAACTCAGTATATGAGATACCATACTCTAAACGTGTTTGAATTGAATCCTTACCTAACATATAGTTCACACCCACATGTTTACCATAATCACGTAAAAAACTAATGAGTGAAATTTGACCTAGCCAGTCTTTATTATTTACTAATACAGCACCTTTATCAGTTCCAAATTCAAATAATTTATGCATTTGCTCAGATAAACCTTTTACATTTATTTCTACTTGCTCTTCAGTTTGTAACACTCGTTCTTCTGATTTACCTGATGGATCTCCAATCATTCCAGTTCCACCGCCAATTAAGACAATTGGGCGATGTCCATGTTCCTGGAAACGTCTCAATGTTAAAAATGGGAGTAAATGTCCGATATGTAAACTGTCTGCCGTAGGATCAGCGCCACAGTATAGGGTCACTTGCTCTTTATTCAATAAATCTTCAATTCCTTGTTCATCAGTTTGCTGATAAATCAAGCCTCTCCACTTTAAATCTTCAATTAATGCATTAGCCATAATTTATATCCTCCTCAAAATTTTAAATTTTCTCATTTTTGAAAAATAAGTCTTCGATAGCGAAATAAATTAATATATTTACCTATATTTATTTCTCAAAGAAATTATAAAAGCAAATAAAAACACCCTTACAGTTGTATACGTAAGGGCGCAAGTGCACGGTACCACCATACTTGAATAAGAGTTTAACACTCTTAGATTACTTTATTAATGAAACGTTCATTAATGAAACGTTGAATAACTGTAAAAAGGTGTATTCACACAAAGTAACTACTAGTTCTCAGCAACCACTAGTTCTCTGAAAGTATACTTCAATGTTACTTCTCCTCGTATTCAAAGCATATCGAATTGAATTTAATTATAATTAACATTACTTTAAAAGTCAACTTTACAAATATGGTATACTATATCTTAAATTAGGAGGTATATAATGCAAGATTATGAGAGTATTCATCAAACTTCAGATAAATACATGCGATTCGAACGTATTTATAAAAAGATAAAACACCTTTGCGTTAGCATCTTTCTCGTCCTAGTGGCAATAGTCATTGTCTTACTCTTAGCATTAGTCTTATACTTCCGCCATTTAACTTCCGAAGCATCGTCCATTAGCGACAATGAATTAAAACATAAAGTACTTCACATACCTGGTGATGAGTTAATTAATCATCAAAGTAGTCATATTCTAAATGAATATGATCATTCACAAAACACTCTAATTGTAGGACCAAAACTCGTTAATCCAAATATCATTGATGCACTTACTTCTTCAGAGGATACGTTATTTTTTAAACATAACGGAATACTACCTAAAGCACTGTTAAGAGCAATGTTTCAAGATGTATTAAACACTAACGAAACCTCCGGTGGTAGTACCATCACACAGCAGTTAATCAAAAACCAAGTATTAACTAATAAAAAAACTTACAGTCGAAAAGCAAATGAAATTATTTTAGCTATGAGAGTCGAAAAGTTATTGTCTAAAAAAGAGATCATTTATACTTATCTCAATATTGTCCCATTTGGACATGATTATAATGGTGCCAATATTACAGGCATTTCATCAGCATCATATAGTTTATTTGGCATATCAACTAAAGAGCTTAACATTGCGCAATCTGCCTACCTTGTTGGTTTACTTCAAAGTCCATATGGATATACACCATACGATAATGAAGGAAATTTAAAAAGTGAAGAAGCTTTGCAATACAGTATTCATCGACAGCATTATGTCTTAAAACGCATGTTAGTTGAGGGTAAAATTTCTAAAAAACAATTTAGTAAAGCGAAAAAGTATCGAATTAAATCTCACTTACTCACTCATCCTCCGCATTAAACAACTTATATCAAATAAGTATATAAGTAAACCTGCGACACCAATCATTGTCACAGGCGTTTTTTACGTATTAGCAGTCAATGACTGAATTGAAAATATGCTTATAAAAAACGTTTTTATAAGTTTATGTTGGTGCTCCAACACAATGATTCTTATAAAGAGAATCTACGGAAAATGCAAATTGGGATTCGAGGCGAAGTTATGAATTTAGAATAAATTCTCACTGACTCATATAACTTATTATAATTAGAATAACCCTATAGCATGTCCATCATCTGTAACATCCATATTAAGTGCAGCTGGCTGTTTAGGTAAACCGGGCATCGTCATTATAGCACCAGTTAATGCTACAACAAATCCAGCACCTGTTTTAGCTTCGAGCTCTCTAATCGTTATTTCAAAACCTGTTGGCGCTCCTAAAACTGTTTGATCGTCAGTAAATGAATATTGAGTTTTAGCCATACAAACTGGATAATTATCCCAACCATTTTCTTTAAACTGTTGAAGTTGTTTTTTTGCTTTACTACTAAATGTAACTTTAGAACCGCCATAAATCTCCCTAACAATCGTCTCAATCTTAAACTCTAAAGATTGATTTAAATCATATAAATGTTTAAATGATTGTGGTTGATCCATCACTTCTAAAACTTGATTTGCTAAATCAATACCACCTGCGCCACCTTTTTCCCAAACCTCTGTAAGCGCAATACGTACCTCATTTTCTTTTGCCCATTGTTTCACACATTCTGTTTCAGCAACACTGTCATGAACGAATGCATTTAGTGCAACTACAGGCTCTAGTCCGTACTTTCTAACATTGTTAACATGACGTTCTAAATTAACAATTCCTGATTTAACCGCTTCTACATTTTCTTCTTTAAGGTTTTCTTGAGCAACTCCACCATGTATTTTAAGTGCACGAATTGTAGCTACAACCACAACTGCAGAAGGTTCAAAACCAGCTTCACGAGATTTAATATTAATAAACTTTTCAGCACCTAAATCTGAACCAAACCCTGCTTCAGTTACAACAATATCAGCTAAATTCCTAGCTGTTTCAGTCGCTAATATTGAATTACATCCATGTGCAATGTTAGCAAATGGACCACCATGAACAAGTGCTGGAGTCCCTTCAATAGTTTGAACTAAATTGGGTTTAATCGCATCTTTAAGTATCATTGCTAAAGCACCGTCAACTTTTAAGTCAGCTACCGTCACAGGCTTACGATCTCTAGTGTAACCAATAGTGATACGACTAATTTTATCTTTTAAATCTTTAATATCGCGACTCAAACACAAAATTGCCATAATCTCTGAAGCAACAGTTATATTAAAACCATCTTCTCTTGGTACACCATTAGTTGGTCCACCCAAACCCACATTGACATAACGTAATGCTCGGTCATTCATATCTAGTACGCGCTTCCATTCAATTCTTCGTTGATCAATACCTAGTTCATTTCCATGATGTAAATGATTATCAATAAAAGCAGAAAGTGCATTATTCGCAGTTGTAATTGCATGAAAATCTCCATTAAAATGTAGATTAATATCTTCCATTGGAAGTACTTGTGCATATCCTCCACCTGTTGCCCCACCTTTAATACCAAAAGTAGGTCCTAAAGCAGGTTCACGTAAAGCTACCATGACATTTTTATTTAAGGCATTAAAAGCATCTGATAAACCAACTGTTACTGTAGATTTACCCTCACCAGCAGGAGTTGGGCTAATTGCTGTGACTAATACAACTTGTCCTTTACTATCTTTCTGCTGAATTTTATTAATATCAATTTTAGCTTTATAATGGCCATATTGTTCAAGCGCATCAGCAGTTATTCCTGCCTTCTTCGCAATATCTCCAATTGGTTTAAGTTCTGATTGATTTGCTATGTCTAAGTCCGATAAATGCTCCAAAATATTCAACCCCTTAAAATTTTACAAAATTATAATTATGTATATCATCTTATAAGCACTATAATAACTGACTCATAATGAAATGTCGAATGATTTTCTTTTTTATACATTTAATGTTCGTTATTTATAGTTGCTTTCATCTAATGAATCATTTTTCTTTTAATAGTAGCCACTACTATTTTACAACATCATTTATCGCCTTTTTAGACTTAATAATAAAACAGACAAATTCTAATGATAAGTCCAAAAAGGTCTTCAATTGTTTACATACTCATTGAATTTGCCTATTCTATAATTATCTTTAATTTAAAGTGACTAACCACACAAAAATATATCATTAATACAAGTGTCAGCTGATATTAAAATTTAATCGTTTCCCTCTTTATCACATTTAATCTTCCATTGTACTTAAATCGCCTGCATCTAAATCAAGTTCCCATGCTTTAAGAACACGTCTCATAATTTTACATGAACGTGTTTTTGGCAATTTATCTTTAAATTCAATTTCTCGTGGCGCCGCGTGTGCAGACAAACCTTCTTTTATAAACTTTCGTATATCTTCTTCTAATTCATTTGTAGGTTTATAACCTTGTCTTAATGATACAAATGCTTTAATAATTTCCCCTCTAACAGGGTCTGGCTTTCCTATGACACCTGCTTCAGCTACGGCTTTATGCTCAACTAGTTTAGATTCAACCTCAAATGGTCCAACTCTTTCACCAGCGGTCATGATGACATCATCCACACGACCTTGAAACCAAAAATAACCATCTTCATCTTTATATGCTGAATCTCTCGAGACGTACCAATTACCTATAAAGTAAGAGTCATATTTCTCAGGATTCTTCCAGATTGTTTTCATCATAGATGGCCAACCTTTCTTAATAGCTAAATTTCCCATTCTATATTAGTGGAAGTTCATTTCCTTCATTGTCAATAATAGCTGCCTTTATATCATATGGCCACCGGTTTCAGTCATCCACCAAGTGTCAAGTACACGTTGATTGTATACATGTTTGGCCCATTTGATAACTTCTGGATTTAATGGTTCCCCAATAGAAAGAATAGAGCGAACTGAAGATAAATCATATTTTTCTACAATATCATCTCCTGCACTCATCAACATACGTAAGGCAGTAGGTGCAGTGTACCACACCGTCACTTTAAATTCTTCAATCATACTATACCACTGTTCTAGTGAAAAACATCCACCAGCTATACAATTAGTTACACCATTAAGCCAAGGTGCAAAAATACCATAAGAAGTACCAGTAACCCACCCCGGATCAGCTGTACACCAGTAGACATCATTTTCTTTAAAATCTAAAACATATTTACCAGAAATGAAATGTAGTAGCATCGCCTGCTGAACATGTAATACACCTTTAGGCTGGTCTGTTGAACCGGAAGTATAAATCCATCATCAGGTTCAAGCCATTCAATATTAAATGCTTCATTAGCATCTTTCATCTCTTTATTAAAATCAACATTATTGTCAACAACAATAGTTTCTAATTTAGGTAGCTTATCTGTAGAAATACGTGATAACAGTGCTTTATTAGTTATGAGCACCTTAGACTCACTATTTTCTAACCTATCTACGGCTGCCTTTTCCATAAACTCTTCAAATAATGGTCCTACGATTCTCCAATCTTTAATATTCCTAAAAATGCAAAATATAATTCAGGTATACGTGGCATAAAAATAAAGACTCGATCGCCCTTTTTAACATCAGCTTTATCTTTTAGCACATTAGCTGCTTGATTCGAAAATTTTTGCAATTCATTGAATGTATAAAATTCATTTCGTCGATAATCTTTATAATTTAATGCAACTTTTTCCCCTTTACCATTATCAACATGTCTGTCAATACATTCATAAGCCATATTCATTTTTCCTGTGTGGTACCATGCGAAAGACTTCTCAACTTCTTTCCAATCAAAATGTACATATGATTTTGTATAATCTTCTAAGTTGTAATTACCTGATTCACTCTTATATACTTTGACCTTCATATTTATCTCCCTCTTTGTATGTAAAAACGCTTTCTTTTAAGCAATTATACAACCCACCCCGGATCAGCTGTACACCAGTAGACATCATTTTCTTTAAAATCTAAA
>ERZ1031010.30-NODE-30-length-18196-cov-33.373188_pt1 | contig 18196 bp, 15 predicted proteins | sample MGYA00518594_ERZ1031010 | MGnify/ENA primary metagenome ERZ1031010 (study PRJEB33718, sample SAMN03159722) | human skin metagenome | collected 2014-05-20 | study: EMG produced TPA metagenomics assembly of the PRJNA266117 data set (Human skin bacterial metagenome... | reverse complement strand
GTAAGGAGTCGTCGGCAGCGTCAGATGTGTATAAGAGACAGCTCTTTATGTCACTATTTATAACTAAATATTAGCAACAAAACGAAGAACGATGATGCTCAATAATTAAAAAAGCTAATTCTAGAGATTTAAAAATCACTAGAATTAGCTTTAAAAAACTTCTTATATTTAATTGCCATTAAAATTAGTGGAATCTCATTCCACCGTCAACGATGATTGTTTGACCTGTAATATAATCTGAATCGCTACTTGCTAAAAAGCTTACAACGTTTGCAACATCTTCTGGTTTAGATAAACGTTTTAAAGCAATTTGATCTGTAAATTGTTTCCAACCCCATTCCATTGGTTGGTTATTTTCTTCAGCAAGTTTTTCGGCTATACCTTTCATCATTGGTGTTTCAACAATACCAGGTGCAAATGCATTAACTGTAATATTTTTCTCAGCTAAATCACGTGCAGCTACTTGAGTTAGTCCTCTAACAGCAAATTTTGTACTACTATATAAAGATAGGCCTTTGTTACCTTCTACACCCGCTTGTGATGTTGCGTTGATAATTTTACCGCCATGTCCTAATTTGTCAAATTGTTCAATTGCAGCTTGAATACCCCAGAATACACCTCCGACATTGACACCAACAACTTTGTTGAATTGATCAGGTCTTACTGATTCAATAGGTGTCATTGGTCCAAGACCAGCGTTATTAACAAGGACATTTAAATCGCCAAAGTGTTCAACGACTTGATTTAAAACGCTGAATACTTGATCACGATCTGAAACATCTGCTTTAAAAGCAACTGCTTCTTGTCCTTCTTTTAATAATTTTGCAGCCGATTCTTTAGCTACAGCTTCATTAAAGTCTACTAGTGCAATACTATATCCATCTTCAAATAGGCGCTCAGCAATTTTTAAACCTATTCCTTGTGCTGCACCAGTTACAACGGCTACTTTTTTAGAGTTACTCAACATAACCACTCCTCAATATTTAATAGATTACATATTTAAATTATCATATTAAATCCTAATTGTTGTGTATATAATGTGAATAAATGCACAATTTTATTAACTTTTAAGTTATAGTAGTTCGATAAATAAAAAATTTATTATGTTCTATTAAATGATATTTATAATTTATCACTCTTGATAATATTTTAAAAATAAATAATTTGTAAAAATACCTTAAATTGCGTTTTTGATAAGACATGTTAAGTATATATGTAAGCGTATTAATTATATTTTATACAAGGGAGTGAATAAATATGTCAGGTATCGTTGAATCATTACATAACGCTGTAAACTCAGGTTTACATGTAAAACAAGATTGGGTAGACATGGGATTCGGTATTGTAGATACAATTGCTAAAATTGTAGACCAAGTTTTAAAATTTGTTTAATTTCCAAATAAAAAACAGCTCTAAGGAGCTGTTTCAGATTGTCGACAGTTTTTTTATGGGCATGTATTCCTTGGAAACAATTTCAGACCAAAATCCTATATAGGTGAATTTGTTAAAGTCTCTAAGGCCTTCAATTAATTAACTGTACCATATTTTTCAACTGTTTCCTGAACAAATGATTTAATATCATCAATTTTCTTTGTCCGTACGAGTAGACCACCCAATACGCCTTTTTCTACTAAATGATTGTCCAAGCGACCACTATATTCATATTCATTGACGAGTAATTTCAATAACTCAAGTGGATATGTTTGATTCTTCGCAAAATCTTGAATTTCATGTTCTTTTAATTTTTCTTCATAGTCATAATAGGCTTCATTAATTGCTATCCCTTCATCTAATTGTGGTATGACACTATCAGTCTGCCTTCAACCTTAATTTATCATCATCTGCATGATTAAGTAATTGATGAATCTGTTGTCGCGCCTGTTCAGTTGAGTGTATATCAGTTAAATCAATTTGATGTAGTAAATCTAAAATGTATTGAACATTGATTAAATCATTCCTTAGAATTTCAAATTCAAAGTCTATATCATTTAATACAGAAACCTTTTCAACATTAGATTTTTTTTACGCACAGCATTATATAGATTTAAATATTTACTTCTAAAGTCATTAAATGTTTGTTCTGCTATGCCTACTCTATCAAACTTAAATTCATCAAATGTTTTAAGCATTTGTACGAGACGTGCCAATTCACGAAATGTAATGACAAATGATTTGATGTCGTCTTCGCGCTCCAAACAATCAACTTGCTCAGGATTATCTGCAATTTGATATAAATTGCATAACTGTTGCTTAAATTTTGTTAAATATTCATCGAATGAAAGACTAAGCACAGCATCAATATTTTTAGTTTGTGAAAACAGCTCAATGGCTTGATCAGTATGATACTTTAAATTTCTATAACAGACGATATTACCATATGGTTTAGTCTCTTTCTCAACACGATTGGTACGTGAATACGCTTGTATTAATGTATGATGTTGTAGATTTCTATCAACGTATAACGTATTTACCTTTTTGCTATCAAAACCTGTTAAAAACATATCTACAATGATTAATATATCAAGCCGCTCACATGGCAGACCCTTTTTAACACGTTGTAATACAACATTGAAAAATGCATCAAACGTTTCTGTGGAAAAATTTTTATTAAACATCAGGTTATAATCTTTGATAACACATTCAAGTTCCTCACGCAAATGAACATGTTTATCGTTTTCATAGTAATCTTCATTTGCTTGATATGAAAAGATTGTCGACACATTTAACGTATGATTATTTTTTCCTTCAATGCTTTGAAAATCTTATAGTATTTAATCGCCATGGGGATACTTTGAACAATAAATATCGCTGTATACATTTGATTACGTGACTTTTTAGAATGATTAGCTATTAAATGTTTCGCTATTTTATTAAGTCGATCATCAGCCATCCAAATCTCATTCTCATCAATTTGGTTTACATACGCTTCCTCTATATCTTTCTTTAATGTTTCAAATGTATTTAAATATTCAACTGAAAAGCCAAGCACATTACCATCACGTATAGCATCTTTAATAAGATATGTATGAAGACATTTACCAAATCTGCTGTCACACGACCGTCTTGACTGGCATTCTCTTCAAAACGTGGGGTACCTGTAAAGCCAAAGTATAGTGCATTTTTAAAATGTTGTTTAATCAAACGATGCATCTCACCAAATTGTGTACGATGACATTCAGCAATAATGAAAATTACTTTACCTCCTTTAAAACGGTCAATCACACAGTGACCAGTTTTAATTGCATTAGCCATCTTTTGTATGGTAGTGACAACCAGTTTCTATGTAGGATCTTCAAGTTGTTGAAGTAATTTACGAGTATGATTAGTAAGATCGACAGAATCATTTTCAAATTTATTAAATTCAGCAAGTGTTTGGCTGTCTAGATCTTTACGGTCAACAAGGAAAATAACTTTATTTATGTTAGGTTCACGAGACAAAATTTGACTTGTCTTAAATGATATCAGTGTTTTACCGCTCCCTGTCGTATGCCAAATGTATCCATTAATATTTTCCGAAAATGATTAACTAACTGCGCGTCATCGCGTATTTTTATCCTTTCATACCCCTGCTTGACTAACTGCTTGATGACCTCTTCTTCTAATGCATATTCGCTTTGATATCCCATATCATCACCTTTTAAATAATTTTATTAAAATATATCATATTTATTAAATTCGTTTCATAGAATGATGGTGAAAAATATCTAGTTGAAATTTTATAAAGCGTAGTAACTATTAAACACATGATTTTAATCTAATGATGTAGAGTCACCTCATTATTGATTGTGATTAATTTTAATATTACAATCAAAGAGTATAAGTAAAGCGTTTTCTTAATTAACTTTTCAAGAGAAGAGAGATAAATCATGATTCACAGACAGATAAAATTAATTCAACTACTACTTAATAATGTAGAAACCTATTTAAACGGTCAAGAGGTCGCTACATTCCTTAATGTCTCAAATAGAACTGTTCGTAATGATATCAAGACGATTAATGCCACATTTCTAGAAGATTTAATTATAAGTACTCAATCTAAAGGGTACCAATTAAACACGAATATTTATGCAACCAAAGAGATAGAATCATTATTAGATGAACGAATGTCTCGGGAAAACAATCTACTAATTACCATCGCTTATAAATTATTTATGGAGCATCACACATATACCCTTCATGAGATTGAATCACTATATCATTTATCGAAAACTGAAGTGATGGATTGTTTAACACGTATTCAAAATTGGGCTACAAAATTTGATGTAGCTGTATCTTTGAAAAAGAAACAAGGCATCATCATTGATGCGACTACAACTAATATCAATAACGCTGTCCTTCATCTCAATCAACTTTCAAATTATGACTTTAAAGTTGAAGATCTTATTGTACAAGAACTCCCCAAGGCGCATACTCAGAAAATGAGACAAATTATTAACCAAAATTTACAGCACTTTAGACTTCAAGCATCTGATAATAAAGTTCAACAATTGCTTGTTCATCTAATCTTACTAATTAAACGTACACAACCTGATTGTCTCGATTGGAAAGCAGATGTAGAGTCTTTAGCTATTGCAAAAAAATGTATCCAAGATATTAATCATTCACTTGGATATCAACTTAACGATGAAACGAGTGAACTCTTTTCCTTTTTTATCAGTTATCACTTTAATAAGTTCGATTTAGGGGTACAACAGTTATTTATTCAAAGTTATATTGATCGTTTAATACAACTTATGGATGAAAAAATTGGTTTTGCGTTCTCACGAGATGCAATTTTAAAACATAATATGAACGTCCACTTTAGTCGAACCTATTTAAGAATTATGCGTAATGTATATCTTAATAACCCATTAACTGCGCAAATAAAAAAACTGTATCCTTTCATATTTAACACTTTATATGAAGCAATACATCAATTATCTCAAGATACAGATATTCAACTCAGTGAAGATGAAATTGCTTTCTTAACGATACATTTTCAATCATCTATTGAACGTACTAAACCTACTCAAATTAACGTCATTATTGCATGCTATTATGGTATTGGTGTATCAACTTTACTCGCTGAAAAAATTAAAAAATTAAACAATGCCATATCCATTGTTGATACCTTAAAGTTAGAAGAACTACAAAGTTATGATTTTAAAAGTATTGATTTGTTAATCACAACTCATGACTTTAATGTAAGCAATATTTCTAATTTACCTAAAGTGATTCAAGTATCTCCTTTGTTTTCAGACGATGATGCAAAACATATCGAATCATTCTTAAAAGTCATTCAAAATCCTATGTCTCATAAAAACGATTTATCACCCATTCAATTTAGTATCGAGTCGGACTTTAAACTTAAAAATTTAACTGACATTCTTTCAATATTTAATAGAACGGAAGAAATTTTGCAACAACATCATGCAACTTTGAAAGGTTATATCGAGAGTGCCATGGAACGTGAAAGACAATCTTCAACATTTATTGGAAATGGCATAGCCATTCCACATGGTAATCCTGAAAAAGTTCTAAAGTCACATGTCATCATATTTAAAGCTCCACAACCCATCCCCTGGAAACAACACAATGTTAAACTTGTATTCTTCTTAGCTATCGCTAAAAAGGATTCACTGATAAATAGAAAAATGATTCAAGCTATTGCTCAATTAGAAGAGGATGATATTAATGAATTATGTCTTTTAGAAGATACACAACTCAAACTCACACTTATAAAACGTTTTAGAGAATAATTGCCACTAATTACGGCAATTATTCTTTTTTTATCTTTTTGCATGCGCTTACAATAAATATGAAGAAAAGGAGTGTGAAAGCTATGAAAATACTTGCAATTACATCATGCCCTAATGGCATTGCTCATACATATATGGCTCAAGAAAAATTAGAACAAGCAGCCGAAGAAATGGGCGTTGACATCAAGATTGAAACACAAGGTGGTGTGGGCGCAGAAAATATACTCACGGCTAAAGAAATTAAAGAGGCAGATGGAATTATCATTGCTGCCGATAGACAGGTCGATTTATCAAGATTTAATGGTAAACGTCTAATCAATGAAAACGTCCGTGAAGGTATCCACCGACCTAAAGAATTAATACAACGCATTATAGATCAAGATGCACATACTTATCATGATAAGAAAGATTCTTCTCTATCGGTATCAACAGAAATTGATGAAGAACACAAAAGTGGTATGCAAATGGTTTATCAACATTTAATGAACGGTGTGTCTTTCATGGTTCCTTTTATTGTTGTTGGAGGTTTGCTTATAGCTATAGCTTTAACCGTTGGCGGGCATGCCACACCTAAAGGTTTAGTGATTCCTGAACATTCATTTTGGAAATCAATAGAAAATATTGGAAGTCTATCCTTTAAATTTATTGTACCAATTCTAGCAGGATATATCTCAGTAAGTATTGCTGATAAACCTGGTCTTGTCCCTGGGATGATTGGTGGTGCAATTGCTGCAGATGGTAGCTTATACGGCAGTATAGCTGGAGCTGGATTTTTAGGTGGTATTGTTGCAGGTTTCTTAGCAGGATATGTAGCTAAATGGATTAAACAAATTAAAGTTCCTAAAGCGATGGCTCCTATCATGCCAATTATCATCATTCCTATTCTTGCTTCATTAATCGTTGGTTTAATTTTCATTTTCATCATTGGTGCACCTATTTCTAGCATATTTGTCGCTCTGACAACTTGGTTAAAAGGTATGCAAGGGGCAAATATTATTATTCTAGCACTCATTATTGGTGCAATGATTGCTTTTGATATGGGAGGACCTGTCAATAAAGTTGCATTCCTCTTTGGTTCAGCACTCATTGCTGATGGCAATTATGCAGTCATGGGTATGGTTGCTGTTGCAGTATGTACACCTCCTATTGGACTAGGATTAGCTACTTTTGTAAGAAAACATCGATTCAATAAAGCTGAACAAGAAATGGGTAAAGTCTCATTTACAATGGGACTATTTGGTATTACAGAGGGTGCAATTCCTTTTGCTGCACAAGATCCATTTAGAATTATTCCTGCCAACATGATAGGTGCAATGATTGCTTCAGTGATTGCCGCATTAGGTGGTGTAGGAGATAGAGTTGCTCATGGTGGACCAGTTGTTGCGGTATTGGGAGGTATTACTCATATTCTATGGTTCTTTATCGCTGTCATTATAGGTAGCTTAGTGACTATGTTTACAATTTTACTTTTCAAACGACACACACTCGTCACAACCAAAATCAATGCTGTGAATGATTCAGCCTTGAAAAATGATAAACCAAGTACAGACAGTCAAACAACAACTCCAAAAACTGAATTTGCACAAAGTGATGTCTTTGATAAAGAACTTATTAAGATAACAAAAGCAGATATGAATAGGGATCAAGCCATCGATACCTTACTGGCAAAACTCGTTGAACAACATTATATAACAAACAAAGAAACAGTTAAAAACGCGATTCTTCAACGTGAAGCTGAATCTACGACAGCTATTGGTATGAGTGTCGCAATACCTCACGCTAAATCTAAGGCTGTTAAACGACCTGTTGTTGCCGTTATGAGTCATAAAAAAGGTATTGAGTGGGAAAGTCTCGATGGTTCCCTACCTCACCTCGTATTTCTAATTGCAGTACCTAATGACAGTAATGATACGCATTTAAGATTATTACAACGTTTATCTAGATCATTAATGCAAGACAATACACGCGATGAACTGATTCATGCTCAAAATCGAAATGAAATCTACGATATTTTAAAAGAGATATAAAGGAGATGTATGAGACATGGTACTCTTTTTAAAGCCGGTATTTCAAGAAAGAATTTGGGGTGGCACTAATCTTACTCAATTTGGGTACGATATTCCTAGTGACTCGACTGGAGAATGTTGGGCGATTTCGGCTCATAAAAATGGCCCAAACATCATTCTTAATGGTAAGCACAAAGGTCAAACTTTAAATCAAGTATGGGATGAAAAGAGAGCGTTATTTGGCGATGATACGAGCGCACATTTTCCTCTTCTCACAAAAATTCTAGATGCACATGATCAATTATCAGTCCAAGTACATCCAGATAATGACTATGCACTTAAAAATGAAGGTGAATATGGGAAAACCGAATGTTGGTACATTTTAGATGCTAAACCAGGTGCTGAAATCATCTATGGTATCAACGCTCAAAGTAAAGAAGAACTCGCACATATGATTGATCAACGCGATTTTGATCACTTATTTAAGCATGTTCCAGTCCAGTCAGGCGACTTCTTTTATGTTCCTGCAGGTACAGTTCATGCCATTGGTTCAGGTATACTTATTTTAGAAACGCAACAATCGTCTGATACAACATATCGTATTTACGATTACGACAGACAAGATAAAAGCGGTAAATTACGTGACCTACATTTAAAACAAAGTAAAGAAGTCATCGATATTTCGACTCAACAATCAAATACGACTTCTCATACGAAAACAGTTAATGGTAACCAATATACTCAATTCGTGTCTAATCAATTCTTTACTGTTGAAAAATGGTCTATCAATAACAAATTAGACTTTAATAAGCCACATGTTTATTGTCTAATATCCATCATTAAGGGGAATGGAACAATCATCATTAATGATGATGATTACAAGATTCAAAAAGGGGATCATTTTATCTTAACTTCTGAAGATCAGATAATTGAATTTAACGGTACTATGGAAGTGATTGTGAGTCATCCATAAATATACACTTCAACTTATTACGTTGTCTCCTGAGCAATTAAAGTTGACAATGAACATAAAACTCCCTCGAATGATTTTGTCTCATTCGAGGGAGTTTTATGTTCATTGGTAGTCGATGACTGAATTAATAATGCGCTTATATCAAACTTTTTAAACTATAATCCGTACTCCCAACATAAAGAACTTCAATACAGACAATACAAGTTAGGGTTAAGCCGATAGAGGTCAACGAATTCTTTCCCAATCCATACTATTATTCAGTTACTCTACTTTCATCGGCTTTTTCTGCAATTTTACGGATAATTGGATCTGTTACAGGTTTTAAACAGTATCCTATGACTATGAATCCTAATCCAAATAGTGCCAATATAATCACTTTGGTAATTAGAATTTCTGGAACGATTCCTCCAACTGTCTCACGTAACGCATCTATTGAATACGTAAACGGTAAATATGGTGAAATGGTTTGGAAGAATTTCGGTGTTGTTTGTATAGGGAATGTTCCTCCACCACCTGCGATTTGTAAAACTAATAAGATAATCGCTACGGCTTTACCTGGGTTTCCTAATAACGCAACTGATGTATAAATAATGGCATTAAATACAAGTGAACTAAAGACTGCAATAGAAACAAACAGGATTGGTGATTCTATAGATGCTTTTAATATCACTAAATCACCTATTGAAACAATCAATGCTTGTATCACTCCAAGTAAGAAGAAAAATCCCGATTTACCAAGATAAACTTGTCTCTTTGTAAGAATAGATTGTAAGTGTTCATGTTTATTATCAACAGACAATAGACTCACCATTAACAGGCCACCTACCCATATAGATAGTGCTGTATAAAACGGTGTCATTCCTGAACCATAATCTTTTACTGGGAAGACATCTGTTGTTTTCTTATTAATCGGATTCGCAATGATATCCGCTTGTTTTTTCAAGTCGTTTTTCAACGTATCAATTAACTTATCGACTGCATCATCTTTGTCTAGCTTTTTGAAGATTCTATTGGCTTTCTTCAAGTCTTTTTCAACATCTGGCAATTTATTCTCAGAGAAATCTGCAAGTAATGCAAGTGCTTCTTTCGCTTGTGGCTGTTTCTCGTTTAATAAATTGACCGCATTATCATAACGGCTAAATAATGATGGAATACTTTGGTTAACTGATTGTGTTACATTCGCTAATTCTTTCTCTAAACCTGGAAGATCATTGCGAACAAAATTAGCTGCTTTCGCAACATCTTTCTTTGCAGTTGGGAAGTAATCTTGAGCTGTTTGCATCGCTCTAATATATGCTTGTTCTATACTTGGTAGTGCTGTTTGAATTGTTTCCAATCGGTTTTTACCACTACTTAATATATCTTGGCCCGCATCAATGACTCGATTAATCGTATTCAATTTCGTTTGAATCGTTGATAATGTACTTTGACCTTTATTAAGTTGATCAGTAATTTCATTAGAAATTGCTAACAAGTTACGATTTAATTCATTCTTAATATATTTACATAGTGAATCCAAGCTATCATTTAAATCAGGTAAACCACGTAAAACTTTAACAGCTTCTGATTGGCCTGAGCCTCCATTTGATAAAGCATCAATTAATTGATTTACGTTACGTAAATTGTCATTGATACGATTATTCGCTTTTTTCACTTGTTTGATTTCATGTGATAAATCAACATTTTCACTTTTTTCTAGCTCTGACAAGATATCTATGAATTGTTGGTTATATTTAGATGCATTTTCTAGTCGAGATTTAACATTATTTAATGGTTCTTTAAATTCTGATGGCTTATCTGAAGCGATAACACCATATGATATGTTTTTCAAAGCTCTGACATCTTGTTGCGTAGCTAGAACTTGTTTATCTGTTTGATTTGATAAGGATAATAACGCTTCAGTTAAAGCTGAATTCATTGACTTGACATCATTTTGAGAAAGTATTGCATTACCATTATTTGAAGTATCTTCCCCATTAGTACTCATTTGCGTCGTTTTATAATTTAAGTAACTTCTACCTTCACTTTTACCTAACTGACTTGCACTTTGTTGAGATTTTGCTGATTGATTTCTTAAATCTTGATTTACTCTATTATTCGCAGATTGTGCACGACCTGCTGCTTCTTGATAATCTCCCACTCTTGCTTTAGCTTGGGCAAGAAATCCTTTCGCATCGTTGAGTTGACTACTTGCAACATCAATACCTTCACTCGCTATATCGACACCTTTATTAATTTTAGGAAATTTAGCAGGAACATCGTTAGCAGCTACGTTTAAAATACGTTCTATATCAGGCATGTAATCATTAAGCGCAAGTATTAATTTTGCCTTCTTGTTAAGTGTTGGTATTGTTGCGTTTGCAGCATTAAGCTTTTCTTGAGCATCTAGGACATTCCCTTTATATTTACCTAGACCTCTAAATTTATCTGCATAAGCATCTAAATCATCTTGATGTTTGTTAAGTTCAATGATTTTATTCGCAAATTGATTAATCTTAGGTAATGAATTATTTGCTTGATAAACGGCATCTTTAATTTTATTAATGGTTGGCACATTATCTTCAATCGATAGACCAACTTTATTCGCTTCTGAAAGTAATGCTGTTGCCACCGTCTTATTAAATTGTTTGTTTGCTTTATCTACAACAAATGATGAGCCGGTGTCTGTTAATTTAGCTGCAACAGCGTTAATTTTTTGGTTAACTTTAAAATCTACATCTGCTTTTTGAGGATGCTTTCTTAGCGTACCTGTAATTTCATGAGTGAATTTCTTAGGTATATAAATACCAGCGTAATATTTACCCATCTTGATCTCGTGGTTCGCCTTTTCTCTACTCACAAATTGCCAGTCAAAACTATCATTTTTCTTTAGTGTATCGGCCATTTTATTACCGACGTTAATTTTTTTACCACGAACTTTATCACCTTTATCTTCGTTAACTACCGCTACTTTAATATGACCAGTATTTCCATATGGATCCCACATCGCCCAAAGATTAAACCACGCATAGAACGAGGGAAGAATTGCTAAACCAGCTAAGATGACCCACACACCTGGTGTTTTAGCAACTCTTTTCAAGTCCGTGATAAATAGTTTCAGTGCGTTTTTCATTGTCACACTCCTATTTATATTCATTGTAATATATTTCAGCATGTTTATGACTTTAAAATTATCATACTCTATATATGAGTTATTTTGTAAAGTCTTTAGTTGTATTTTATTAAAATTTGTTTAAATGGATTTATTTTTTTAGTGTTGGTTAGTATAATGTTTGTATTAAGGCGTAATTTCATTTTGTTGATACTTGTCAACTTTATAAACCATAACGTTTATTATATCAAATCCTCATTTATTATTACAATAACTAAAAATAAATTTCAAGGGAGAAAAGATGAGATGATGAAAAACAAGATTTTAGTATATTTACTGTCAACTGCACTTATCACGCCAACTTTCGTCACACAAACTGCACATGCAGATGATTCATCACATAAAAATAAAAATCAAGACAAAGTTGAACGGCATCAGACTCAAACTAAAGACAGTGCTCAAAGTTTAAAATCACACTCCGACAAAGAAGACAACAAGCAATCAAATGATAATCATGATAAAAAAGATTCAGACAAAACATCTAGTCATTCTTCTAAGGAGAATGGTACTAATTCTAAGAATCAAACAACGACAGATGTAACTGACCAAAATTATAAAGCTAAAAATAATAATTTAGTGAATCATATTTATAATAGTTTTAATCGAAACCAAACCAATCTTTCGAAGTATTGGAAATCAGATAAATATGACGATAGCTTTAGCTTAACTTCACTTATCCAAAATTTATTTAATTTTGACTCTGATATTTCAGATTACGAACAATCTCAAGATCAAGATAAAAATACTACAAATCCCAACAATAGTTCACAACAATCATCTCAAAGTAATAAAGAAGAGCAACCATCTACTTCTCAACAAGACCATGCTTCCCAACATGTTTCAATTGATAATTCAAGCGATGACCAACAAACTTCAGACGGAGATGACGCTAATATAAGTGACAAACTTGGAGAATTGAATAAGGATGACAGCAATAAAGAAAATACTTCAAAGCAACAATCATCTACAACAAATCAACCAAATGATAATCATAAACAGCCGTCTGACAAAAAATATTCAAGCGTTACAGATTCTGCTTTAGATTCAATCTTAGATGAATATAGTGAAGATGCTAAGAAAACTCAGAAAGATTACCATCATAAATCTTCAACTAATGATGCTAAATCAAAGACACAATATAAGAACCAGAAGAATCCACAATTACCATCATTAGATGAATTGAAGCACAAATCCAAACCTGTTCAATCCTTCGAAAATGATGTTAAACAATCGAATACACGTTCAACTAGTCTGTTCCAACAACTACCACAAATTGACAATGGTGAGGTTTCTTCAGACTCATTCAATGTTGTAGATAGTAAAGATACACGTGACTTTATCAAATCTATTGCTAAAGATGCACATAAAATTGGTAAAGAACAAGATATTTATGCTTCTGTAATGATGGCGCAAGCAATTCTTGAATCTGATTCAGGAAAAAGTGCTTTAGCACAATCTCCAAACTACAATTTATTCGGTGTGAAAGGTGCTTATAATGGTCAATCTGTGACATTTAATACACTAGAGGCAGATAGTGGTAATAATATGTTTAATATTCAAGCTAGTTTCCGCAAATACCCTAGTACAAAGGAATCTTTAGAAGATTATGCCGATTTAATTAAACATGGCATCGATGGTAATCTATCAATCTATAAACCAACTTGGAAAAGTGAAACTCTAACATACAAAGATGCAACATCACATTTATCGTATTCTTATGCTACTGACCCTAATTATGCTAAAAAGTTAAATAGTATTATTAAGCATTATCATTTAACAGCATTTGATAAAAAGAAAATGCCTAACTTGAAGAAATATAATCAATCAATAGGAACAGATGCATCTGGTAGCGACTTTAAACCGTTTGTTGAAAGCACTAGTACTTCACCATATCCACACGGTCAATGTACTTGGTACGTATATAATCGTATGAATCAATATGATTCTTCTATTTCTGGTGATTTAGGTGATGCTCACAACTGGAATAATCGGGCTGAAAGCAAAGGTTACAAAGTGACTCATTCTCCTAAAAATCATACAGTAGTAGTCTTTGAGGCAGGTCAACTTGGTGCTGACATGCAATATGGTCATGTAGCCTTTGTTGAAAAAGTAAACGACGATGGCTCGATTGTCATTTCTGAATCTAACGTTAAAGGGTTAGGTGTTATTTCATACAGAACTATAGATGCTGATGATGCTTCTGATTTAGATTACATTCAAGGTAAATAACTATAAATAATATCATCAAATAAACAGCCGACAAAGTTCATTACTTTGCCGGCTGTTTTGATATGTAAAAACCTCAACGGAAGTGGAACAGAATCCAGTATGAATTCGTAATCGTTGGCTCGTTGAGGTTAATTAAATTAATATTTAATTCCCTTGATGTTTCTTTCTACGAGATAGCCAAATAAGTACACCACCTAAAGACATCATAACGATAGCAAGAGAAATCCAATGTTGTTTGATTACTTCACCAGTAGAAGGTAGTGAAATGTTACCATCATCATCAAATAATCCACTTAATAAACCATCATCTGAACCTAAAGATAAATTATCTTCAGGTAAAGGAATGCCTGAGTTTCCTAACTTATCCAGTAAAGATCCCCCAGAATTTAATTTATCTAACAAACTTGGTTCATTTAATAACGAATCTAAACCACTACTTCCATTATGAATTCGATCTAATAGAGATGGTCTATCTTTAATTGGTTCTAAAATATGATTAATATCCTTTTTAGCTTGTTTTACGCGTTTTTCTAATTGCAATAAATCGTTAGCTTTTCCTTCGAGAGCTGAATTAATTAAATCCATGATATCTGCTTTATCAGTTTGGACACGTGCAATAATACCAGCTAATAATCTAGCTTTATCTTTATTAATACGTGTTCTTAATATGGTTTCAATAGCTTTTTTCTTATCCTTAGCATCATTAATAATTCCATTGAGTATATCATCTGCAGTCGCTTTACCTTGAGTATTGAAATGATGTTTCAATTCATCAACAATTTGCGAATTAGATAGATGTTTATCGAGTAAATTCTTAGCAATTTTTGATGCTTTATTATTTCCTAAACGAGTAGATAGTAGTTCTTTAATTAATTTCTCTTTATCTTTAGATTGATCTAACATTGATTTTAAGATATCCTCACCAGAAGTTAATGATAATCCATCTAGCTGTTTAGCAATCTGATTAGCAATATCTTGATCATTATGTCCTTTAGTTTTAATATGTTTCATAATATAGCTAGCTTCATTCTTACTATAGACTCTGTTTAATATATCTTCAGTTGCTTGTGCTTTATTATTTGAATCAACCAGTTGATTCAAAATAGTATCATGTTGACGATTGATACTTTTTTTCGTTTTGTCTAATTGTTGGTTCAGTTCTTGCTTTTTATCTTCTGAAAGTTTTTTATCTTCATTAACTTTATCATCTAAAGCTTTTAAATCTTCTAATTTATTATTCACATAATTTTCAGCATTTAAATTCTTAGCATCTTGTACTTTAGCTAGTGCGTGATCTATTTTGTCACTACCTTTTAAAGATGTTGAAATTGCTCCTAAATCATCTTTAGGATCTGAAGTTTCTTGTTCATCCGTATCTCTGATTTGATTAAGGTCAGATGCAACATGCTCTCTAACTGATTGAGTGTCATCACTTTTATCTTTATTATCGTTTAAGTCTGAAGTGTCACTTGATGATTGAGTTGATGTATCTTGATTAGCATCATCTTTCGATTGTGTTGTACTAGATGATGATGTATTCATATCACTATCACTTGATTGATAACTTGCTTTATCATCTACAAGATCTTTATTAACGCTATCTAATTTGTCTACAATTGTCTTACCTGAATCTTCAGAAGTAGTAGTATTGTCGCTAGAACTGTCATCTTGTTTCTCATTACTCGTACTATTTTCTTTAGCATTATTCCAATCTCTATTGTCAGATTGTGTGCTTGATGTATTATCGCTTTTTTGTTGATGAGTATCAACATTTTTGGCAATTAAATCTAAATCATCTAGCAGTTTATCTAACTCTTTCGTATTATCATCATTTGATGAAGAGGACTTAGATTGGTTATCTTTTAACTGATTATTTTTATCTTTAGCATCTTTAATAATATCATCAATACTCGATTGATCTTTAGCTTTATCTAAACGTTCCCCAAAACTTTTGATATCAGAATCTGAAAGTGCTTGTAAATTTTTAATATCATCTTTAGCTTGCTTTACGCGTTCTGCGATAGTTTGACTGTCAGAAGTATTTTCAACATTTGAGGACTGGCTTTGTGAATCTGCAAAAACATCTTTCGTGAATCCATACCCTACTAATGAACCACTGAGTAACAATGCCGAACATGAAAGTTTTAGATACACACCTATTTTATCTGTTCTCTTCATTTACATATACTCCTTTATAAAAGTTACCAATATTATTCTTTAAACGATTTTACAACATTTAAACAAAGATATACACATCTCATTATAATACATATTTTCATAGATTTGTAGATAGTGTAATCAATTTAATTAAATCTAAAAACAAACTTCTTGTAAAAAGAAGTTACTTGGCATTAAACACTTAATTATTTAACATTTATACTAAATTAAGTGTAATCTAAAAGTTAGGAGTTTTTTATGACTGAACCTCTTTACTTTACAACGATGATTTCAAATGGTGTTCGTGATGGTCTAGTCCTGATTATACATTTGTACACAATCTCGCAACAGCAAAAGAAATGGGTAGTCAAGGGGGGGTATTGATACAAACTCTGAACAGCTCTTAGCAGTTAGTTACAGCGCTTGCTTTAATAGTACGCTATCACATCACTTATTTTGTCTCAAAATAAAGTAAACAATGCAAATCCAGAAGTTGAAATTACTATTGAACTTATCAAAGATGATATAGACAATGGTTTTAAACTTGGGGCAGATATCTTGGAAGTTATTACTCAATAGCACAATATTACAAGAAGAACTTGAGACATTAATCATTATCTCAGGTTGTTTTTACGTATTGGTGTCGATGACTAAATTGAAAATACGTTTATATTAAATTTTTCAACTATAGTCCTAGCTTCAATATAGAGAATTTCGTACAGAAATTCTACAAACAATATAAGTTGAGAGTTACACTGGGCTGGGATAATGAACTCAGTTCCACATTCTTCTCACCATAACCACCATCGCTGTTATAAGCTTTCGCTCTCTTTGTTTATCAATTATCTGGTAATAAATTATTTTATCACTCGTCATTGATGAATGTTGTCATTCCTTTTACTAACGTTTATTGAATATTTTCTTTGATGCGTTAAATCTAATAAAGTTAAATATTGATTGATTATGTCCTGCTCCAGCACCTATATCAACATGACCATGTTCAATATGAATACAATCCTTTTTTAACCTAAATTGAAATTACTGTGATTTTCGAAAAAAGATTTTACAATAACGATTTAAAGGTCAAGTGTTTTATGGAAAATGAACTCATGGTAGCCATGATTCAACATCACCCTCTTGCGCATTATTTAACTTTAACATTCGCTAATATGAAACAATATGACTTTGTCATACATATTAGCGGTTCTACAAGAGAAAGTATTAATGAATGGTGTCATGATAATTTGATTTTTCTTAATATACGCATGCATGCAAATAGCTTAAGTAGTATTTTAGAGACAATACAACATTATAAAATGTAATATGATTTAAATAAATTGAGTGTTTGACATCATCCAAATATTGTATCGTCATTATCCTCAGAACCTAAATCTTTAAGTACACTGTGTTATATGATGATTATCTTTCACTACTTTATCGCTATCAATATAGATTTTCACTAACTTTATACATATAAAGTTAATAATTTTCACACTTTTTTAAAAATCTTCCCACAAATGAACTAGAAAGTTTTAAAATGGGAATAGTAATAACAAATATGTTCGTTTTTCTTCATTAATATAGTGTCAATTATTAAATAAGGAGGACTAAATATGTTTATAGTATCAATCGTCGCTATGATTATAGGTATAGTGCTTATTATATTAAGTCATATCATCTATCATTCAAAAGCCAAAGATGTTAAAGAAAAAATGTTTATTCCTGGTGTTTGCCTCCTACTTATTGGAGCTTTCTGTTTAATTGGCTATTTCGTTAATGCTTCAGTATAGACTTGTTTAAAACGCTCTTAATTTTAAATAATTCTAACATTTATACTCTCCGTTATTTATCTTAACGTTAGGCATAAATGTCTGGTATTCATGCAACTACATATTTGTTGGATAAAATATTATACCGTTGTTATACGCGATAACTTTTAGGC
>ERZ1031010.28-NODE-28-length-19353-cov-29.258421_pt1 | contig 19353 bp, 16 predicted proteins | sample MGYA00518594_ERZ1031010 | MGnify/ENA primary metagenome ERZ1031010 (study PRJEB33718, sample SAMN03159722) | human skin metagenome | collected 2014-05-20 | study: EMG produced TPA metagenomics assembly of the PRJNA266117 data set (Human skin bacterial metagenome... | reverse complement strand
CACGTAAGGAGTCGTCGGCAGCGTCAGATGTGTATAAGAGACAGCTTAACTGTCGTGTGAGTTATTTTTAATTACAGTTAGACTTCTTAAGTGTAATTAAAAAAGTTAGATTATATTGTTAAATAACGTTAAAATCTAACTCTTTTTCAAGATTAAGCTTTTTTATTTTTTGTTACTTCTTGCCCGATTAATCAATACTTTTTTAGCCATTTCTTCTTCAGTGTTGTCTAAAGTTTTTGGTTCAAATGAAATACCTTTTCTTTCACATGCTTTTTCAAGTAAATAGTCAGTCATTTCATGATTCTTAGGTAAAATAGGACCATGCAAATATGAACCTAGCAAGTTTTTATAATGTATACCTTCTTCACGATCTATATCATTATTTCCATAACCATGTATCACATGACCTAATGTATCATAGTCATGATATGTTCTACCACCGTGATTTTCAAAACCTACAATCGTTCCAAAAGTCTCACTTTCTATAACAATATCTCCAGTTAGACGATCAGTTCTTGATTCAGTATAAAAATCCAGAACACCTAGACCTTCAAGTTCTGTACCATCTGGTGTAATATATTTTGTTCCTAAAAATTGATAACCACCACAAATAGTTAAACCTGGCATACCGTCTTCTATAGCATTTTTTAAGGACGTCTTAATCTTAGTTAATTCTTTTGTAGCAAGAGCTTGTTCTCTATCACTACCACCACCAATGAAAAAAATATCGCAATCATCAAATGTAATACCCTCTGTTTCATTAATCTCTTTAACATTAAGCTTAATATTACGCTTCTTGGCACGCTGTTTTAATGCAATAATATTTCCAATGTCACTATATAAATTTAACTTATCTGACATAAAGTGATATACAGTTAATTCGTTCATTTCTATGATTACCCTCCTTCAAACGAGCGATTTAATTGTTCTAGCATTGGTGCTAAAGACGTATAATTAGGGATAGCTACCGTAAATGAAGAATAATTCATAGTTAGAGCTGTAGCCTTATAAATACCCTTTTCGACAATAATAGGCACATTTACTTCAGCAAGTTTTAAGCGCAATTGCAACTCTTCCGCACGGGTACCTGTAACAATGATTGTTTCAATATCCTGATTGGTCAACTTTTCAAAATCAGCATCATAAATCCAAGATGTGTCTCGACCGTCAGCTGCATTATCATTAAGACTAATAACATATACCTTTTTACCTTTAAGGTGCTCACCTACAGACAAACTTGCATTCATACCAGCAGGATTTTTTGCTAAATTAATCATAGCTTCTTTATTACTTTTTGAAAAATACTGCATTCGTCCATTATCAGATGTATATGATTCAAATCCTTTTTGAATTGACTCATCATTAAGACCTAATTCCCTGAGTACTGTATAAGCAGCAATCACATTATATGAGTTAAAATCTCCGGCAATTTTCATATTAAAAGTACTGTTATTAATCGTTATTTTTAGGAATGGCGATACTTCAAAAGTTGAAACTTCGTATTTAGGTTCTTCACGTTTAAAACCGCATTGACAATGATAATGACCAATTTGATTATAGTGTATGTATTCGTATTGCAATAGACGTCCGCAGTTAGGACAATATTTACTTTCATTCATTGTACTTTGTTCAAACTCGTGCGCATATTTTTTCATACCATAATAAACTCGTGAATCACTTGCGATTTTCAAACGACTTACGAACGGATCGTCTGCATTTAAAAGTAGTTTAATTCCTTTGTTACTAATAGATTTAGCTATATTATTTACCATAATATCGATTTCTCCAAAACGATCCATTTGGTCTCTAAAGAAGTTAGTAAATACCATCATAGACGGAGTAACTTCCTTTAAAACACGAAGAATTGATCCTTCATCTATTTCAATCACGGCAATGTGAGTCTCCTTGGAGCTTTGCATAATGAAAGCAGATGTAATTCCAGCTGCCATATTTGCCCCTTCGTTATTATGGATTATGTTTATTTGATTTTCTTTTAATGTATGTCCAATCAAATTAGACGTCGTTGTTTTACCATTGGTACCACTGATAAATACAATATCATCTACTTGTTCCGATAACTTTCTTAGTATATTTTCATCCACACGTCTCGCAATTTGACCTGGCAAATCTGTGCCCTTTTTACCAACAGCGATACTTGCCTTACGTGCTAATTTAGCCATGTGGATTGCAGTCCATTGTCTCATGCGTTTCCTCCTCATCATTCCACTCGCATAATTATAACATGTATAGAGTATAACAAAAAAGATTCTCATTCTGAGTCAGTTGAAATTATATTCTCAATTATAATTATTGTCATTTATAATTGAGAATAGTTCTCTATAGATTAGAATTATTATTATTTACTATAGAGAAAGGATTTGTTATACTCTTAATTAATCTTAATTTATTAATTATTTATACGAGGTGATTGAAGATGTTAAGTAAAGACTTATTAGCAATTTTAAATGAACAAATGAATCAAGAATATTTCGCAGCTCATGCTTATATGGCAATGGCAGCTTATTGCGATAAAGAATCTTATGATGGCTTTGCTAACTTCTATATTGAACAAGCTAAAGAAGAACGTTTCCATGGTAAAAAAAATCTATGATTATATTAATGATCGTGGAGAACATGCCGTTTTTGATACAATTGAAGCTCCAAAAGTAGAATTTTCTTCTATTTTGGAAACATTCAAAGATAGTTTAGCTCAAGAACAAGATGTTACTAAACGCTTTTATAATTTATCTGAGTTAGCGCATAAAGATAAAGATTATGCTACAATTTCTTTCTTAAACTGGTTCTTAGACGAACAAGTTGAAGAAGAATCTACTTTTGAAACGCACATCGATTATCTTACTCGTATAGGTGATGACTGCAACACACTTTATTTATATGAAAAAGAATTAGCTTCACGTTCTTTTAATGAAGAGTAATCATTTTAAACAATTTAGTATGAGTTACCCTTAAATGAATGTTTCTTTAATCATTTAAGGGTGCTTTTTTATTTTTCAGTTTTTGTGGCAATCGCTTTTACTATTCATTAATTGTTAGTTATTATAAAATAATTAAAGCTAATATATTTAATCAAGTGAAATTTTAATGTTAATGAAAGGAATGGCGTAATGACACAAAATACGTTTGTAGCATTAGATTTTGAAACAGCAAATGGTAAACGTACAAGCATTTGTTCGGTTGGTATGGTTAAAGTTGTTGATAATCAAATTACTGAATCGTTTTATACTCTTGTAAATCCTTTTGATTATTTTACTGAAACAAATATTATTGTTCATGGTATTAGACCTGAAGATGTTGAAGATGCTCCTGGATTTGAATATGTATATCCATATATGCTACAGTTCATAAATCAACTACCAGTAGTTGCTCATAATGCTGCTTTTGATATGAATGTTTTACATCAAAGTTTAAAAAGCTTAAACATTGAAACACCTTCTATGACTTATTTTTGTTCTTATCAATTAGCTAAACGCACAATTGACGCATATCGTTATGGTCTTAAGCATTTGATGAATCATTACAAATTAGATTTTCATGGACATCATGACGCCTTAAATGATGCTAAAGCTTGTGCAATGATTACCTATAGATTATTGAAACATTACAACGATCTTCAAAGTATGCTAAATATATATGGAAAAAATCTAAAAGATAAAGGCTGATGGTACAAAAATTGTGCACATCAGCCTTTTTAAATAAAATCATAAATAGTCATATTTTTAAAGCTGAATTGTTCTAAACTCCCTACTGTTACACCAATTAAACGAATGGGAATATAAGGATCTTTCAAATCAGTATATAGTGAATACGCAATATTATAAATATCAGTTTCTGATTGCACAGATTCCCTTAAACTTATTTGTTTAGATAACGTTTCGTATTGATATGTTTTAATTTTAACCGTAACAGTTTTACCTGATTTTTGTAATTTATTGAGTCGTTCTGCTGTTTTACCTGATAAATCTCTTATTTTTCTAAGGATTACGTCATCATCATTTACATCAGTTGAAAAAGTACGTTCTGTCCCAACTGACTTGCGTATACGTGTTGGTTTGACTTCATTATGATCAATGCCTCTCGCTTTGTTATATAATCCTCTTCCTCTTTTTCCAAATAAGCGAATCAATTCAAATTCATCTTTGTTATATAAATCTTGACCTGCAAAAATTTTATGATAATGCATAACCTTTTTAGAAGCTTTACCAACACCGGGAAAATCTCCGATGTCTAAATTCATCAGAATATCATGTACATTGTTATAGTCGATCACGGTTATTCCATTCGGTTTATTCATTCCACTAGCTAGTTTAGCTAAAAATTTATTATATGATACACCAGCTGAGGCTGTTAATTGTGTTGTTTCATATATATCACGTCGAATATAATTAGCGATAGTAGATGCTGGTAGGTCAGGTCTGACCAAATGTGTGATATCCAAATAGGCTTCGTCAAGAGACATGGGTTCAACAATTTCAGTATAACTTCGAAATATCTCCATAATTTGTTGAGATACTTCCCTATACGCTTCGAAACGACTTGTAACATAATAACTGTCAGGACATAACTTATGAGCTTGATACATTGGCATAGCTGAATGCACGCCATATTTTCTAGCCTCATATGATGCTGTAGACACAACACCACGATGACTAGCTTTACCACCAACAATGACTGGCTTTCCTTTCAACTTAGGATTATCACGTATTTCTACTTGAGCAAAGAAATAATCCATGTCGATATGAATTATTCTTCTCTCTGCCATGGTCTCACCCCACTTTTTTCATTCATAAAAAATAGCATTATATTATTATACACTTTAATCAAAAATTTTACATGTATTGTGCACACTAAAAAATTATACCCGAGTCACTTCTAAATTAAGACGCAAAAAACCACTTATCCTATGTTGAGGACAAGCGGTACTTTATTACTCAATATTTGATTGGGTTGGTTTTTGTTGGTACAAATATAAGCCTTCATCATACTTTTGAATGTACTTAAATTTACTTTGTAATGCAAGGGCGACTAAGAAAACATCAATCATACAGTAACTCATATGCATACTAAACATAAAGATTAATGAAGAATAAGAATATGCTTGTAATACTAACAACAGTGACAAACTTATTATAACTAGTGGTGCTAGCATAATAATTGAAAATTGCCAACGATTAAAACATGTATTCGAAAATTGTACAATAATTGAACTTTTTTTATATTTTAATGTTGACTTTTCACCTTTAGAGAAAGCGATAAATAATATTCTGTGAATGAATTCATGAATGATTAATAAAATTACAAAACCAATAAAGCCGTATATGAGATTCATCATGAGATTTTGTTCAATAACATGTGTTGTTGTATAAGCCCATTTATATGTAAATAAGATGGCAAATAGAGCTAATACGATTTGAAAAAGAACAAAACGCTGTATTTGAAATTTACTTTCTGATAAATCAATTTTATGCATAACCAACCCTCTATCTCTTTATTTTCACCCATAGTATACATTTTTACTTAGGTTAAAAAAGACTCTTTTCAAGAAAGTAAGTTGCTTGTAATATAATCTTAACACTCAATATACATTTGCAATTAATTGAGTTCTATTCTTATAATTTTTAGACATCTTGACGTTCAAATAATGCAACTGTTTCAATATGTGTCGTATGTGGGAACATGTCAACAGGTGTTATTTCTACTAAACCGTAGCTTTCTGCTAAGATTTGAGCATCTCTTTGTTGAGTAGATGGATTACATGAAATATATACAATTCTTTTTGGCTCTAATTGAAGTAATGTCGTTAAAAATGTTTCATCGCAACCTTTTCTTGGTGGATCAACCATGACAACATCTGGTTTGATTCCTTGTCTTTTCCATTCTAAGATAATGTCTTCCGCCTTACCACATACAAAAGTCGTATTATTTAATTGGTTTTTAGTCGCATTTTCTTGTGCGTCTATAATAGCCTGAGGCACAATTTCAACTCCGTATACATGTTTAGCTCCTTTTGCCATATAAAGTCCAATCGTCCCAATTCCACAATATGTATCTAAAACAATTTCATTACCTGTTAACTGTGCATAGTTAAGTGCTTGTTGATAAAGCTTTTCAGTTTGAGAAGAATTAATTTGATAGAACGATAAATCTGAAATGTTATATGTTACTTCACTTAGATGATCTTCAATTTTTTCTTTTCCATATAACGTTATAGATTCTTTTCCCATGATTACGTTAGAGTGGCTATTATTTATATTTTGTTTAATACTTGTAATTTTTGAAAAAGTGGTTTTAAGATTTTCAACTAATCTATCAGCAAGTTTAAACGACTTTCCATTTGTTACAAATATAACCATCATCTCATTTGTGTGATAACCTGTTCTTACAACTAGATGACGCATAAGCCCTTTTTTGGATTGCCCATCATAAATTGAAATGTTCAATTCTTTAAACCATTGCTTAACATACTTCATTACTTTTTGATGCTCTTCGTTTTGTATTAAACAACTTTCCATATCAATAATGTCATGACTACGTTGTCGATAGAAACCCATAATAATGTCGTTACTATTATTTTTACCCACCGGAATTTGAGATTTATTTCTATATCTCCATGGACTTTCCATGCCAATTACATCATTTATAGGTGTATCTTTAAATGACCCTTTTCTATAAAATAGATTCACAACTTGTTCTTTTTTCATAGCTAATTGGGCTTCATATGTCATATGCTGTAACTGACAACCACCACATTTATCATAGTATATGCATGGAGGAGTCACTCTATCTTTACTTTCTTTTTTAATTTCTAATAATTTACCTATAGCAAAGTTCTTTTTCACTTTAATTAATTTAAATTTTATGTCTTCATTTATTAAAGCATTGGGAATAAATACAGGATAACGATTAATTTTTACAACACCATGTCCTTCATGTGTTAAGTCAATCACTCGTCCTAGTCGTATATCATTCTTTTTTAAAGATTCCAATTGAATTTCCCCCACATACAAAAAGGTTAGGAATCTTTCGATTGATTTTCCTAACCTTATTATTGATATTTTTAATTCTAAAATAATTGTTTATCCGAAGTAATATCAGGTATAGTTCCATTATCTATTAACTCTTCGTTAAATACATCTTTTGGCGTAAATAATTCAATGTGTCTTTCTAAATTAAGGAAGTTAGCAGGTAATTTCCCTCCATATTCTCCATCAACATTGAGTTGCATTTCAGTAAATGACGAAATATTTATAGATTTTGCTTTAGCATAAATAACTTTTGGATGTTTAGTATGTTCACCACGTGAAGCTAAAGTCATAATGTGACCTAACTCAGCCAAATTTGCTTTCTCAACGATGATTAATGTAAAATAACCATCATCCAATTTAGCATCCGGTACTAGTTTTTCAAAACCAGCCATTGAATTCGTTAACCCAAGAAGAAATAAAAGTGCTTCTCCTTGAAATACATTATCATCATACTCTATGCGTATATCCACTGCCTTCATTTGTGGCAACATTTCAAAACCTTTAATATAATACGCAAATGGTCCAACGATAGATTTAAGTTTACTAGGTGTCTCATAAGACACTTGAGTAAGCTTACCACCAGCTGCTAGATTAATAAAATAGCGATTATTCATTTTACCAATATCAACTTTTGTTGTGTGCCCATCAATGATGACATCAAGAGCCCCCATAATATCACTAGGCAAATGAAGTGCTCGACCAAAATCATTGACTGTCCCCATGGGTATCACCCCAAGTTTTGGACGGTTCGGTTGTTCTGCAATACCATTAACAACTTCATTTAAAGTTCCATCTCCACCAGCAGCAATTAATAAATCATAATTGCTTTTTAATGCTCTTTCAGCTTCAATTGTCGCATCTCCAATTTTCTCAGTTGCAAATGCACTGGTTTCATAGCCAGCCTTCTCTAGTTTGATTAGCACGTCTGGTAATACACGTTTAAACAGTTCTTTTCCTGATGTCGGATTATATATAATTCTTGCACGTTTTCTCATAGTTAATCCCTCGACTTCATATACTCATTCTTTATATTATATGATTTAAACATCAGTTAAAAGTATTTATTGTTATTTCTCTTAACTTATCTGAATTTAAAAGTGTAAAATTTATGTATCCCTTTTAATTTTCGAGTTCCATAAAATTAAAAACTTCTACCACATGTTTAAACAACACACGATAGAAGCATTAAAGAACGATTAATTAAACTTATTGAATTAACGTTTATCTAATTCTTGTTTTAATAAACCATTGACTTTTTGAGGATTTGCTTGTCCTTTAGAAGCTTTCATGATTTGACCCACTAAGTAGCCCATCGCTTTACCTTTACCATTTTTGTAGTCTTCAACAGATTGCCGATTATTATCTAAAGCTTTATTTACAAATTTTAATAATGTTACTTCATCAGAAATTTGTACTAAACCTTTATCCTCCATGATTTGTTTTGCATCTCCACCATTTTCTGCAAGTTCTGGGAAGACTTTTTTAGCGATTTTACTACTCATTGTACCATCTTCAATTAATTTAATCATACCTGCTAAGTTTTCAGGTGTAAGTTGTGTATCTTGCAATTCAACTTGATTTTTATTGAGATACTCATTGACGCCACCCATTAACCAGTTAGAAGTGAGTTTAACGTCAGCGCCATGATCAATTGCACCTTCAAAGAAATCTGACATTTCTTTAGTTAGTGTCAATACGTGCGCGTCATACTGTGGAAGACCCAGTTCATTTACATATTTGGCTTTACGTTCATCCGGTAATTCTGGAATTGTTTTACGTACGCGTGCTTTCCAATCTTCATCAACATATAAAGGTACGATATCTGGTTCAGGGAAATAACGATAATCATCAGAACCTTCTTTCACACGCATTAAAATTGTTTTGCCAGTAGATTCGTCAAAACGACGTGTCTCTTGTCCAATTTCGCCACCATTAAGTAGTTCTTCTTCTTGACGTTTTTCCTCGTATTCTAAGCCTTTTCTTACATAGTTAAATGAGTTTAGGTTTTTCAATTCAGTTTTTGTACCAAATTCTTTTTGACCGTATGGTCGTAATGAAATGTTAGCATCACAACGCAATGAGCCTTCTTCCATTTTACAATCTGATACGCCTGTATATTGAATAATTGAACGTAACTTTTCAAGGTAAGCATATGCTTCTTTGGGTGAGCGAATATCTGGTTCAGAAACAATTTCAATTAAAGGGGTTCCTTGACGGTTTAAGTCCACTAAAGAATAACCTTCTTTATGTGTAGATTTACCGGCATCTTCTTCCATATGAAGACGTGTAATACCGATACGTTTAGTTTCACCATCTACTTCAATATCGATATATCCATTTTCCCCAATAGGTTGATCAAATTGTGAAATTTGATAAGCTTTCGGGTTATCTGGATAGAAATAGTTTTTACGGTCAAATTTTGAATGAGTAGCAACATCCATATTTAATGCCATTGATGCTCTCATAGCCCAGTCTACTGCACGTCTATTCACTACTGGTAGTACACCTGGATATGCTAAGTCGATAACATTTGTATTTGAGTTAGGTTCTGCTCCAAAATGTGCTGGTGATGGAGAGAACATTTTTGAGTCTGTTTTTAACTCAACATGAACTTCAAGTCCGATTATTGTTTCAAAATGCATGTTTTCCACTCCTTATAAATTTTCGTATGCGTCATGTAAATTGTATTGTGTTTCATATTGATAAGCTACACGATATAATGTCTTTTCATCGAATGGTTTACCAATAAATTGTAAACCGATTGGTCGCCCATTCCCATTTGATTGTCCACAAGGAACAGAAATACCAGGTAAACCAGCTAAGTTAACTGGCGTAGTTAATAAATCATTGGCATACATAGTCAATGGATCATCGATTTCTTCGCCTATATTAAATGCTGTTGTAGGAGCTGTAGGACCCACTACAACATCGTAGGATTCAAACACTTTATCGAAATCATTTTTAATTAAAGTTCTAACTTTTTGAGACTTTTTATAGTACGCATCATAATAACCTGAACTTAGTGCAAATGTACCTAAGAAAATACGTCTCTTCACTTCGGCACCAAAACCTTCAGATCTTGACATTTTATATAATTCTTCTAGTGATTGAGCTTCTTTTGAGTGATAACCATATCGTATACCGTCGAAGCGAGCTAAGTTCGCTGAAGCTTCAGATGAAGCAATAACATAGTATGATGGGATACCATATTTAGTATTCGGTAATGAAACTTCATCTACTTCGGCTCCTAAAGATTTTAAAGTTTCTACAGCTTCTTTAACAGCATTTTTGACTTCTTCACTTACCCCTTCTCCAAGATATTCTTTAGGTAAAGCTACTTTAAGTCCTTTAATGTCTTTTCCAATATCGGAAGTAAAATCAACATCTTCAACTGGAGCACTTGTCGAATCATTCACATCAACGCCGGAAATCGTTTCAAGAACTAATGCATTATCTTTTACATTACGAGTGATTGGTCCAATTTGATCTAATGATGATGCGAATGCTACTAAGCCAAAACGTGATACACGACCATATGTAGGTTTCATACCTACAACACCACAATATGCAGCTGGTTGTCTAATTGAACCACCTGTATCAGAACCTAAACTAAAAGGTACAAGTCCTGCTGCAACAGCTGCTGCTGAGCCACCAGAAGACCCACCTGGTACTGCTGTATGATCGAATGGATTTAAAGTTTTTTTGAAATATGATGTTTCAGTTGATCCGCCCATTGCAAATTCATCCATATTTAATTTACCAATGAGTATAGCATTTTCATCATGTAATTTACGCATTACTGTAGATTCGTAAATTGGAACAAATCCTTCTAGTATCTTACTAGCACAAGTTGTTTCTACATCTTTAGTGGTAATATTATCTTTAATTCCCATTGGAATACCAAATAACTTGCCTTCCATTTGATCTTTAGCTTGTAATTCATCTAGTTCTTCTGCGTTCTTAATTGCATTTTCTCTATCTAAGGCCAAGAAAGATTTAATCGTTGGGTCAGTCTCTTCAATTGCTGTATAAATATCTTTAACTACATCAGAAGGTTTAATTTCTTTGTTTTTGATCATTTCTGTTAAATTCTCAACTGATTCATAACGAATACTCATCTTAAGCGTCCTCCCCATTCATGATGGATGGTACTTTAAACTGTCCATCTTCTGTTTCTTTTGCATTTTTTAATGCTAACTCTTGAGGGATGCCCTCGATAGCTTTATCGTCACGTAACACATTTTGTAAATCTAATACGTGATAAGTTGGCTCAATACCTTCAGTATTAGCACTGTCATTTTGTTTCGCAAAATCTAATATACTTTCTAAAGTATTAGCCATTTCTTCTGTTTCTTCAGTAGAAATTTGAAGTCTAGCTAAATTAGCAATATGTTCAACTTCTTCACGTGTAACTTTAGTCATTAAATAAAAGCCTCCTTAATACTCATTCATCACCAAATTGTATCAAATTTCGCTACAAAAATCTAAGTTTTTCTAATGAATATGTATAAAATGAACACCTGATATGTCAGCTTTTATTGACTTTCACTTCATATGTTACTTATTCATATAATTTTTATGCTTATTGCTAAAAAAACAAAATTACAGAGGTTACATTAGATATTAAATAGATATTCATACATTTGTATAGGATAATTCTAGCATAAAGATAACGCTTACTAGACGTATATATAGGTTATATTTAATAATAAACCAAAATTTTTACTTTTCTGAACATTTAACTGTATTGTATAATATTACATGTAACTAATTTAAAAAATAACTAAGGGAGTGTTGATTATGTTTACATTAGGCACTGCACTCAGTGATCAAATTGATGCCAATTGGCAGATCTATATTATGATTATTGTGTATTTTATTATTCTACTGGTTATAGGATTTTACGGCTATAAACAAGCGACAGGTAACCTAAGTGAATTCATGCTTGGTGGTCGAAACGTAGGCCCATATATAACAGCTTTATCAGCAGGTGCATCAGACATGAGTGGTTGGATGATAATAGGACTTCCAGGCTCAGTATATAGTACCGGACTTTCTGCTGTATGGATTACGATTGGCTTGACTTTAGGCGCTTATATTAACTACTTTGTAGTAGCCCCTAGATTACGTGTTTACACTGAAGTTGCCGGTGACGCAATTACTTTGCCAGACTTTTTTAAAAACAGATTAGACGATAGGCAAAACATAATAAAAATCATTTCTGGACTCATCATCGTTATATTTTTCACTTTATATACTCATTCTGGCTTCGTTTCAGGAGGGAAATTATTCGAAAATGCGTTTGGATTGAATTATCATTTTGGACTTATTTTAGTCGCTATTATCGTCATTTTTTATACTTTCTTTGGGGGATACCTTGCCGTATCCATCACTGATTTTTTCCAAGGTGTGATTATGCTTATCGCTATGGCCATGGTTCCAATTGTAGCAATGATGAAATTAAATGGATGGGATACATTTCAAGATGTAGCAGAGATGAAACCAACAAACTTAGATTTATTTAGAGGAACTATTGTACTAGGAATTATTTCTTTATTCTCGTGGGGATTAGGTTATTTTGGTCAGCCACATATTATCGTTCGTTTCATGTCCATTAAATCACACAAACTATTACCTAAAACACGTCGTCTAGGAATCAGTTGGATGGCAATTGGTTTACTAGTCACAATTGGTGTTGGCTTAACTGGAATAGCATTTATCTCAGACAACCACATTCAATTAAAAGATCCTGAAACGTTATTTATAGTTATGAGTCAAATCTTATTTCACCCTTTAGTTGGCGGATTTTTAATAGCCACAATTCTTGCTGCAATTATGAGTATCATTTCTTCACAGTTACTTGTAAAGTCAAGTTCATTAACAGAAGACTTTTACAAATTAATTAGAGGAACCAAAAAAGCCTCAACACATCAAAAAGAATTTGTGATGGTAGGACGTTTATCAGTTCTAATTGTTGCAATCGCTCTTGCTTGGCATCCTAATGATACTATTTTAAATTTAGTAGGTAACGCATGGGCAAGTTTCGGAGCAGCATTTAGCCCTCTCGTTCTTTTTTCATTATATTGGAAAAACCTTACACGCACGAGCTGGCGCAATCAGTGGAATAGTTGCTGGTGCCTTAGTCGTTATTATTTGGATAGTTTGGATTAAGCCCCTTGCTACGATTAATGAATTCTTTGATTTATATGAAATCATCCCAGGTTTTATTATAAGCGTCTTAATCACTTATGTTGTGAGTAGAGCAACCAAAAAGCCTGGATCATTTGTAAACAATGATTTACAAATTGTAAAGCAAATGATTAAAGAATAATATTAAATAATAGCATTCAACAAAAGCGTCTACGACATAGTAATTAGTCGAAAACACCTTTGTTTATTAATTGTGATATATATGAACTTGTGGTTCTTTGTCCTCTTTAGATTTACTAATAAGAGCGCGTGGTGTATTACCATCTTTAATGCGAATTTCATACTCATCGATGTTATCAAAATACTTTTCTGCTTGTTCAGTAACATATTGAGTAATTCCAATAGTTTCTGCTTGACCATAATAATCAATTGGCAAGTCTACAGTTAACTGTTTGGCTTTTTTATTTACAAATTTAACTTTGCCAACAGCCTGTGTAAAGTTAGAGAAATACGATTGTAAATTATCGTTAAACTGTTTAAAATTATTATTCAACGTTTCGTTATAGTCTGCCGTTGTCGAAGAAGGAAGTAAGGCAGATTTTTCTTTGATGGTATCCCATTCATTAATTTTAGTTTTACCATCCTCTACAGTAGTACCAGCAATAAATTCTCCTGGTGTTATTGAATCTTGACTCGATTGTTTATAAATCGCAAAGTGAATAGGTATATCTTTTAAATTGCTATTTTCGCGTAAACGAGATAACATTTCACTAGCCATTTGTTTACCTTGCTTTTCAATGTCTTTATCATCTAAATCTTTACTGTAAGTTTCACCATTTTTTTCTTTTTTATAGTAATAGGCACTATTCATAGCTAAACCAATCGTCATACCTTTAATATTTTTCCCTTTAGAATCACTGCTACCATAGAAATCTTGTTCAAGAATATTTGAAAGATACGCTGGTGAATGATCTGCTATTTTCTCTTCGTCAGTTTCACCATTATGAGAAGGATTCAAACCTAAATTTTCATTTGCATTTTTACTTTTCTTCTCTTTTTCACTCATCTTATCAATTTCTTTTTTAGTATATTTAGAATCTAAATACGCATTGATTGTTTTTTTGTCTAAATATTGTCCATCTTGATAAAGATATTTATCTGTTGGAAATACTTCTTTACTTAATTCCAATAAGCCACTTTCAAAGTCCTCACCATTATAACTATTAGACATATTGTCTTGTAATAAACCACGGGCTTGGCTTTCTTTAAAAGGTAAAATTGTTCTGTAGTTATCTCCTTGAACATTCTTATCCGTTGCAATTTGTTTAACTTGATTAGTGTTATTATTATCCTTACTTTCGCTTTGATTTTTACCAGATTGATTATCTTTTTGTCCATTATTACAAGCAGTTAATAAAAACAGTATCGAAATGAGTAAAATTATTGTTCGCTTCATTCACGTACTCCTCTAATCATTAAATTCATTTTGTTTGTTAGCAAATTCTTCTTCTGTCCAAATATCAGTACCTAGTTTTTCCGCTTTAGTCAATTTTGATCCAGCATCAGCACCAATAATGAGTATATCTGTACTCTTAGTTACACTATTAGTAACTTTTGCACCTTGTAATTCTAACCATTGAGTTGCTTCATTTCTTGTCATCTTCTCAAGTTTACCTGTTAATACTATCGTTTTGCCACTAAAATCAGGGTGACCTTCGATTTCAGCCTTTTTTATGCCTTTATAATTCATATTAACATTTTTATCTTTCAATTTTTGTATTAAAGCACGAATGTCATCATTTTCTAAATAAATTACAACTGATTGAGCAAGCTTGTCTCCAATATCATGTATAGCAACTAATTCCGCTTCAGTCACTTCTAATAAATGATCCATTATCTCATACTTTTCAGCTAAAACTTGACTAGCTTTAACACCTAAATGCCTGATTCCTAAACCAAATAACAAATGCTCTAATGAATTATCTTTAGCTTTTTCTATAGCTGTTAATAAATTTTTAACTTTCTTTTGCCCCATTCTGTCAAGTGGTAATAAATCTTCTTCTTTAAGATAAAAAATATCTGCTACATCTTTGATTAATTTATTTTCATAGAGTTGTTGAATAATTTTTGTACCTAGTCCATCTATATTCATGGCTTGCCTAGATACAAAGTGGATTAACCCTTCTATAAGTTGAGCTTGACATTTAGGATTGATACAACGTAATGCTACTTCACCTTCAATCCGTACAAGTTCATGACCACATCTTGGACAATGTGTTGGCATATGGTATATTTCAGCATTTTGAGGTCGTCTATCTGGAATACTTTTGACTACTTCAGGTATAATATCCCCAGCTTTTTTAACAACTACACTATCACCTATACGTATATCTCTTTCATGAATTAAATCTTCATTATGCAACGAAGCTCTTGAAACAGTTGTGCCAGCAACTTTCACAGGTTCTAAAATCGCAGTTGGGGTTACCACACCTGTACGACCAATACTTAATTCAATATTTAATAACTTAGAAACAACTTCTTCTGCTGGAAATTTATAAGCGATGGCCCATCTAGGTGATTTTTGAGTATATCCCATCTCTTCTTGTTGAGATAAATCATTGACTTTAATCACGATACCATCGATATCATATGATAAAGATTCTCTTTTATCAGTCCATTTTTTGATGTACTGGATTACACCGTCAATATTCGAAACACGTTTACGTTCTTGGTTTGTTTTAAAGCCTAATTTATCGAGTTCATTTAGCGCATCACTTTGAGTTGTTGCGTCAAAATCAGTGAAATCATTTACACTATATAAGAACACACTTAATTTTCGTTTGGCTGCTAATTTAGAATCCAACTGTCTTAAAGAGCCTGCCGCTGCATTTCTAGGGTTTGCAAATGGTTGTTCTTCATTTAATACTTTTTCTTCGTTTAAATTAATAAATGAACGACGAGGCATATATGCTTCTCCTCGAACTTCGAAATTTAAAGGTGCCTTAATTTTTAACGGTATTGCATAAATTGTTCTTAAATTTTCAGTAATATCTTCCCCTGTTGTTCCATCACCACGCGTTAAACCTTGAACAAATCGACCATTTTCATATTTTAACGAAACAGCTAAACCATCAATTTTAAGCTCACACATGTATTCAACTTCACCGATATTATCTCGAACGCGTTGATCGAACTTTCTCAAGTCATCCTCATCAAACGCATTTCCAAGGCTTAACATAGGTGTATCGTGATTCACTTTTTCAAATGAAGACTGAGCTTCACCACCTACTCTTACTGTGGGTGAATCTGATGTTTTATATTCTGGATGTTGAGCTTCGATATCAATAAGTTCGTGTAATAATTTATCGTATTCACTATCCGGAACAGAAGGATTATCTTGCACGTAATATTCATAACTATATTGATTTAATAAATCATGTAATTCATTAACACGTTTTTGTAAATCTAGCATCCCCGATTAATCCTCCTTCTTCTCAATAGGTGCAAATTGAGCTAACAATCGTTTTGGACCTTCTGATTTAAAAATAATATCTAACTCTAGTGATCCATTTTTGGCATTTACATTGCTAACCATTCCTTCACCCCATGCTTTATGAATGACTTTATCTCCCACTTTCCAATCAGATGAAACAACTTGTTTCTCAGAAGAAGTTGTACGTTTACTAAAGCCTCGCTTTTGATGAGGTTTAGCTTTAGGCTGAAGAATGGATTGTCTTTGGCTTCCAGTATGACTTTCTAATAGGTCTTCAGGTATTTCCTTTAAGAAGCGAGATGGCATATTAGATTGAGAACGTCCAAAAAGCATCCGAGTTGTCGCATTGGTAATATATAATAGTTCTTCAGCTCTAGTTATAGCTACATAACATATACGACGTTCTTCTTCCATTTCATGATCATCATCACTCTTAATCGCACGAATATGTGGAAATAAAGATTCTTCCATTCCCATTATAAACACAATTGAAAATTCTAAGCCTTTCGCAGAGTGCATTGTCATCATTGTTACACCACTTTGTGTGTCTGCTTCATCTATATCAGCAACTAATGATAAATCAGTTAAAAAGTTAACTAAAGATTGCTCCTCTAGAGGTGTGTTTTCTTCATAGTCTTTAGGCACTGACATAAATTCATCTAAGTTTTCCAATCGACTTCGTGATTCTATACTTTGTTCTCTATCTAGCATTTCACGATAGCCAGATTTTTGTAACACCTCTTCAACAATTTCACTCACTTCTAGAAACTCTTGCTCTTTGATTAGATTTTGAATCATTTCATAAAAACTCATACATTCTTCAGTAACCTTTTTCGAAAGTCCAATAAAATCAACTTCTGCTAATGCATCGAACATACTAATATTATTTTGAACCGCATAGGTTTGAATTTTTTCTACTGAAGATGGACCAATTCCTCTTTTTGGAACATTAATAATACGTTGTAAACTGATGTCATCATTACTATTAGCAATAACGCGTAAATAGCTTAGTAAATCTTTAATTTCTTTACGATCATAGAACTTTTGACCTCCAACCATAGTGTAAGGAATATTCGACTTCATAAACGTCTCCTCAAGTACACGAGATTGTGCATTTGTTCTATATAGAATGGTCATATCGCTATATTTTTTACCATTACGTTGATGTTTCATGATTTCTTTTACTACATACTCAGCCTCGTCGCGTTCAGTCATCGCTTCATAGTATTGAATCTTATCCCCGCCTGTGTTCGCAGTCCATAATCCCTTAGGTTTACGCTCAGAATTGTTTTTAATTACTTCATTTGCTGCATTAAGTATGTTTTTAGTAGAACGATAATTCTGTTCTAAAAAAATAGTTTTCGCTTCAGGATAGTCCTCTTCAAAAGATAAAATATTTTGAATATCAGCACCACGCCAACCATAAATTGATTGATCTGAATCGCCGACAACACAAAGATTTTTAAATTTCTTTGCTAGTAATTTAATAAGCGTGTATTGTGCTTTGTTTGTATCTTGATATTCATCTACATGAATATATTGAAATTTATTTTGGTAACATTCTAATGCGTCTGGCACCCGTTCAAACAAATGAATTGTAGTCATAATTAAATCGTCAAAGTCTAAAGCTTCATTTCTAGACAATTGTCTTTGATAGCCTTTATATACTGTAGCTACCATTTGTGAATGAAAATCATTTGCTTCTTTTTGTGCATCATCAGGTGTTTTTAATTCATTTTTCAAATTACTAATTGCACCAATAAACATTCTTGGTTCGAAACGTTTGCTATCAATGTTTTCATTTTTCAAAACATCTTTTATTACTGATTTCTGGTCTGTTGGATCAATAATTGTGAAGTTTCTCTCAATGCCAATTCTATCAGCATCACGTCTTAGAATTCTCACACACATTGAATGGAATGTAGACATCCAAATGACTTGAGCTTCTTCGCCTACAAGTTGTTCAACACGTTCTTTCATTTCTTTAGCTGCTTTGTTTGTAAAAGTAATTGCTAAAATATTGTAAGGAGAGACATCCTTTTCATCTAATAAATATGCAATTCGATGCGTTAACACACGTGTTTTACCTGATCCTGCACCTGCCATGATAAGTAATGGGCCTTCAGTCGTTCTTACAGCTTCACTTTGTTCTTTATTCATATTCTTAACTAGCGAATTCATTTATTAGACTCCTTTATTTTTACTGTTTTTAAAGCATTTTTTATATCTGAGTAGACCGCGTCGCCTACAATAATTGTATCTGCAATACTAGACATTTCTCTGGCTTCACTTAAATTTGTAATACCGCCACCATAAAATAGTTGTGTTTGAGTAAGCATCTGAGATATAGCTTTAACCTTCTCGATTTCACCGTACTTACCACTATATTCTATGTACATAACTGGAAAATGATAAAGTTCATTGGTCATTTGTGCATATGCCTCTACATCTTCTAAATCGAGTTGAGTATTTGAGTATGTTCTTTTAGCCACTTTACTTTCAGAATTTAATACCAGATATCCCTCAAAAATGACTTCACTAAAGTCAATTACATGACCATATTGTTTGAGTACTTTAAGCAACATACCATTATGATATAAAGTATCCTCACTGTTCATAACTGTAGGTATAAAATAATAATCAAATCCTGGCATAACACTCTCTACG
>ERZ1031010.27-NODE-27-length-19721-cov-26.426218_pt1 | contig 19721 bp, 22 predicted proteins | sample MGYA00518594_ERZ1031010 | MGnify/ENA primary metagenome ERZ1031010 (study PRJEB33718, sample SAMN03159722) | human skin metagenome | collected 2014-05-20 | study: EMG produced TPA metagenomics assembly of the PRJNA266117 data set (Human skin bacterial metagenome... | reverse complement strand
ATCTACACGTAAGGAGTCGTCGGCAGCGTCAGATGTGTATAAGAGACAGCAGTCTAATAGTAAACTTATATCAAGTTTAAAAGTTAATATTAGAACAGAGACTGGGAGATTTCTACACGCTATATATTTTGACGTAGGAGTCTCCCTGTTTTTGGGGAGGAATTTATATGAATGCATATTTGGCAGAGTTTTTAGGTACTGCAATCCTAATTCTTTTCGGGGGAGGAGTTTGTGCAAACGTTAACTTGAAGAGAAGTGCGGGTAATGGTGCAGATTGGATTGTTATCGCAGCAGGTTGGGGATTAGCAGTTTCAATGGGAGTTTACGCTGTTGGTAAATTCTCTGGAGCACATTTGAATCCAGCTGTAACAATTGCTTTAGCAATGGATGGAGGATTTAATTGGGCACAAGTGCCTGGTTATATTATTTGTCAAATGTTTGGTGGTATTGTAGGTGGCGTGTTCGTTTGGTTGATGTATCTTCCGCACTGGAAAGCCACTGAGGATCCAGGTGTTAAGCTTGGCGTATTTTCAACTGCTCCTGCAATTAAGAATTATTTTGCTAACTTCTTAAGTGAGATTATTGGTACTATGGCCTTAACATTAGGAATTTTATTTATCGGGGTTAATAAAATTGCTGATGGTTTAAATCCACTTATCGTTGGTAGTTTAATTGTTGCAATTGGGTTAAGTTTAGGTGGAACAACTGGTTATGCAATTAATCCTGCTCGTGACTTAGGCCCTCGTATTGCGCATGCAATTCTACCTATTTCAGGAAAAGGCGGATCTAATTGGTCATATGCAATTGTTCCAGTGTTAGGACCAATCGCAGGTGGTATGTTAGGTGATATAATTTACGAAGTATTTTATAAACAAACGTTTAATGCAAGTTGTTTAGTTGGTGTGATTGTACTGATCATTACGCTCATTTTAGGTGTGATTTTAAATAAAGCATCTAACTGCAATGATATCGAATCAATATACTAAATGCACTACATAATTTAAAAGGTTAAAATGATTTAAAAATCTTTATTACGTGTATAAATATAATGTTAAATACTTCGCGAATTTAATTGAGGTAAATTAAGTAGCGCATACACTATTTGCCATTAATCATATTAGAAGGAGTCAAAACCTATGGAAAAATATATTTTATCAATAGATCAAGGAACAACAAGTTCTCGTGCAATTCTATTTAATAAAGAAGGAGAAATTAAGGGTGTTTCTCAACGAGAATTTAAACAACACTTCCCGCATCCAGGCTGGGTAGAACATGATGCAAATGAAATTTGGACATCAGTTTTATCAGTTATGGCAGAATTGATGAATGAAAATAATATCAATGCTGATCAAATTGAAGGTATTGGTATCACTAATCAACGTGAGACAACAGTGGTGTGGGATAAAAATACTGGTCGTCCGATTTATCGCGCAATTGTTTGGCAATCTAGACAAACACAAGAAATTTGTACTGAATTAAAGGATCAAGGCTATGAAGAAACATTTAGAGATAAAACTGGTTTACTTTTAGATCCCTACTTTGCAGGTACAAAAGTAAAATGGATTCTTGATAATGTAGAAGGAGCCAGAGAGAAAGCTGAGAATGGTGACTTGCTAATTGGTACTATTGATTCTTGGTTAGTTTGGAAGCTTTCAGGAAGATCAGCACATATCACTGATTATACAAATGCGAGTCGTACTTTAATGTTTAATATTCACGATTTAAAATGGGATGATGAATTATTGGAAATCTTAGATATTCCAAAACGAATGCTCCCAGAAGTAAAAGAATCTAGTGAAATTTATGCTAAAACAATTGATTATCACTTCTTTGGTCAAGAAGTACCTATCGCAGGTATTGCAGGAGACCAACAAGCAGCTTTATTTGGACAAGCTTGTTTTGACCGTGGTGATGTTAAAAACACTTATGGTACTGGCGGATTCATGTTAATGAACACAGGTGAAGAAGTAGTAAAATCAGAAAGTGGTTTATTAACAACAATCGCATATGGTTTAGATGGCAAAGTTAACTATGCGCTAGAAGGTTCTATTTTCGTTTCTGGTTCTGCGATTCAATGGTTAAGAGATGGTTTAAGAATGATTAATTCTGCGCCACAAACTGAAAATTATGCTTCAAGAGTAGATTCTACTGAAGGTGTCTACATGGTACCTGCATTTGTCGGTTTAGGTACACCATATTGGGATTCAGAAGCAAGAGGTGCTTTCTTTGGTTTATCACGTGGTACTGAAAAAGAACATTTTATTCGTGCAACTTTAGAATCATTATGTTATCAAACACGTGATGTAATGGAAGCAATGTCTAAAGACTCTGGTATCGAAGTCCAAAACTTACGTGTCGATGGTGGCGCTGTGAAGAATAATTTCTTAATGCAATTCCAAGCTGACATTGTTGATACTGCTGTTGAACGACCTGAAATTCAAGAAACAACTGCATTAGGTGCTGCATATTTAGCTGGTTTAGCTGTAGGGTTCTGGGATGATAAAGAAGACATCAGAGATCGTTGGAAACTTGAAACTGAATTTGAGCCAGAAATGGATGAAGACAAACGTAAGAAATTATATAAAGGCTGGAAAAAAGCCGTTGAAGCAACACAAGTATTTAAGCTAGAAGATTAAGATAAATATTTTGCATTTATGAAACTTTAAATGGACTTGATTTTCTTTACTATGTTATACTTGAGACAAGTTAATAAGAAAATCGAGAAGCGAGAGATTTGTTCGTACAAAACAATTAAATGTTATTGTGTGGATAAATTTCTCGTTTCTTTATTTATAACTAGGAGGCGTTTAGATAATGTCATTATCTACTTTAAAAAGGGATCATATTAAAAAAAATTTAAGAGACAAGGAATACGATGTAGTCATTGTTGGTGGAGGTATTACTGGTGCAGGTATCGCACTAGATGCAAGTAAACGTGGAATGAAAGTTGCATTAGTAGAAATGCAAGACTTCGCACAAGGTACAAGTTCTAGATCTACTAAACTTGTGCATGGTGGTTTAAGATATTTAAAACAACTGCAAGTAGGGGTAGTTGCAGAAACTGGTAAGGAACGTGCAATTGTATACGAAAATGGACCACATGTTACAACTCCTGAATGGATGCTTTTACCAATGCATAAAGGTGGTACATTTGGTAAATTCTCCACGTCAATTGGTTTAGCTATGTATGACCGTTTGGCAGGTGTTAAAAAATCTGAACGTAAAAAAATGTTATCTAAAAAAGAAACTTTAAATAAAGAACCTCTAGTTAAACAAGATGGTCTTAAAGGTGGCGGTTACTATGTTGAATACCGTACAGATGATGCTCGTTTAACCATTGAAGTAATGAAGAAAGCTGCTGAGTATGGTGCTGAGATTATTAACTATACTAGATCTGAACATTTTACTTATGATTCTAAGAAAAAAGTAAATGGTATTGAAGTATTAGATATGATTAACGGAGAAACGTATGCTATTAAAGCTAAAAAAGTTATTAATGCTTCAGGACCATGGGTTGATGAAGTGAGAAGTGGAGACTATGCACGTAATAATAAACAATTACGTTTGACTAAAGGTGTTCACGTTGTTATTAATCAATCTAAATTTCCACTTGGTCAAGCAGTTTACTTTGATACTGAAAAAGATGGACGTATGATTTTTGCAATCCCACGTGAAGGTAAAGCTTATGTAGGTACAACAGATACGTTCTATGATAATGAAAAAGCTTCCCCGTTAACAACTCAAGAGGATAGAGATTACTTAATCAAGGCGATTAACTATATGTTCCCAAGTGTCAATGTTAAAGATGAAGATATCGAGTCTACTTGGGCTGGTATTCGTCCATTGATTCTTGAAGAAGGTAAAGATCCATCTGAAATTTCTCGTAAAGATGAAGTTTGGGAAGGTGAATCTGGTTTATTAACAATTGCTGGTGGTAAATTAACCGGTTACCGTCATATGGCATTAGAAATTGTAGACTTATTAGCTAAACGCTTAAAACAAGAATATGGTCTAAAATTTGAACCATGTGCAACTAAATATCTAAAAATTTCTGGTGGTGATGTTGGCGGAAGTAAAAACTTCAAGCAATTCGTAGAGCAGAAAGTTGATGCTGCTAAAGGATTCGGTATTGATGAAGATGTTGCGCGCCGCTTAGCTAACAAGTATGGTTCAAATGTTGATCAATTATTTAATATTGCTCAAACTGCGTCATATCACGATAGTAAATTACCTTTAGAAATCTATGTTGAATTAATTTATGGTATTCAACAAGAAATGGTTTATAAACCAACAGACTTCTTAGTACGTCGTTCAGGTAAATTATACTTTAATATTAAAGACGTTTTAGATTATAAAGATGCAGTTATCGATGTAATGGCTGATATGCTTAATTACACTGATGTTCAAAAAGAAACTTATACTAAAGAAGTAGAACAAGCTATCGACGAAGCACGTATTGGTAATGATCAACCAGCTACTAAAGATTAATCAATCGCACACTGTTCTCAATTTGAGTTAAATATTAAACTACTTGTAGATTTATGGAACCATCCATGTATTTATGAGTAGTTTTTTAATTTGCATGTTCTAAGTCCTATAAGGATATTATTTAAATACAGCGTTATGCATACGATTTGATAAGACAAAATTCGCAAGGTATATTAATAATTAAATAGTATTTAATAGATGAATTTACTTATTATGACTTTAAAAATGTAAGGGGGCATATGTGATGAGTCAGAATCAATTTAAGATTACAGTAAAAGATGGAACGATGATAGAAGTTAAAATTGAAAAGGCAAAGAAAAAAACGATAGGCATCGTACATCTTTTTCATGGTATGGCTGAGCATATGGACCGTTATAATGAATTAGTAGAAGCATTAAATATACAAGGATATGATGTACTAAGACATAATCATCGTGGTCATGGCAAAGATATTGACGAAAAAGAACGTGGACACTTTGATGATATGTTACAAATTGCAGATGATGCTTATGAAATCGTTGAAATAATATACGGTACACAATTTAATATGCCTTATATTGTTTTGGGACACTCTATGGGGTCTATTATTGCTAGACTTTTTGTTGAAAGATATCACAAATTTGCACAAGGACTTATTCTAACTGGTACAGGTATGTTTCCCAAAAGGAAGGGAGTCCCTGCTACAATAGCTTTAAAAATGATAACTACTGTGTTGGGAAAAAGAAGTCGTGTTAGATGGGTTAATAATTTAGTGAATCAATCATTTAATAAACGTATTGATCATCCAAAAACGGAGAGTGATTGGATTTCTACTCGGCGTGATGAAGTCGAAAAATTTGTTGAAGATGACTATTGTGGCTTTCGAGTATCGAATCAATTAATTTACCAAACCGTCAAATATATGATGCAAACAACTAAACGTAAAAATTTAGATAAATTAAATAAGAACCTACCTATTTTGTTGGTTTCAGGAAAAGAAGATCCGTTTGGTGATTATGGCAAAGGCATTAAACAATTGGGAAAACTGTATAAAAAATCTGGAATTAAACATATCACTGTTCAGTTATATAAAAATAAAAGACATGAGATATTATTTGAAGAAGATTATCAAAAGACATGGCAACATATGTTTGAATGGATAGAAAAACAAATTTTGAAAAAACATAAAGTGAGTGAGTAAAGGAATGACTAAAGTCGAAAAGCCATTTTTAATTGTTATAGTTGGACCAACAGCTTCGGGTAAAACAGAATTAAGTATCAAAGTGGCAAAAAAGTTTAATGGTGAAATCATTAGTGGAGATTCAATGCAAGTTTATAAAGGAATGGATATAGGTACAGCAAAGGTTACAAAAGAAGAAATGGAAGGAATACCTCATCATATGATTGATATTTTATCTCCTGATGAGTCATTCTCAGTTTATGAATTTAAAAAAAGAGCAGAAACTTGTATTAACGATATTACACAAAGGGGAAAAGTACCTATTATTGTCGGTGGAACTGGATTATATATACAGTCTTTATTACATAATTATGCATTTGAGGATGAATCTGTTTCTGAAGAACAGTTACATCAAGTCAAAATAAAATTAAAAGCGCTTGATCAATTAGCTAACGATGAATTACACCAATATTTAGCATCGTTTGATAATGAATCTGCTCAAAATATTCACCCTAACAACAGAAAAAGAGTATTGAGAGCTATAGAATATTATTTAAAAACAAAAAAACTTTTAAGTTCTCGCAAGAAAGTACACCAATTTACTGAAAATTATGATACATTATTATTAGGGATTGAAATATCGCGCGAAACATTATATTTTAAAATAAATAAACGTGTTGATATTATGTTGTGCCACGGATTATTTAATGAAGTGCAACATCTTGTAGAACAAGGTTTTGAAACGAGCCAAAGCATGAAAGCCATAGGGTATAAAGAACTTGTACCTGTCATTAAAGGGAATGTAAGTATAGACGTTGCTGTAGATAAATTGAAACAGCATTCTCGACAATATGCCAAACGACAATTGACTTGGTTTAAAAATAAAATGAATGTTCACTGGCTAAATAAAGAAACGATGTCACTTCAAATGATGTTAGATGAGATTACAACCCAAATAAATAAAAGGAGTTCTAACCATGATTGCAAACGAAAACATCCAAGATCAAGCACTAGAGAACTTTAAGTCAGAAAAAACTGAAGTCACGATTTTCTTTTTAAATGGCTTTCAAATGAAAGGTATTATCGAAGATTTTGACAAATACGTTGTCAGCTTAAATTCTCAGGGCAAACAACATTTGATTTACAAACATGCGATCAACACTTTCACAGTTGATAATGAGTCATCTGATGCAACAGAAGTGAAAAGTGAAGAATAACAGTTGTAATCAAAGTGCATTAAAAATGCATGTTCACTTATAGGATAACTTTAAAGTGAATGACATTAAATATTGAAGTTAATGTTTTAAACGTAGCACTTTAACACAAACCAAGGAAATGTTTGTAATAAAAATATGCTTCATGCAATGTTTATATTGAAATGTATAGTTACAATCAATTTACATTACATGAAGCATTTTTCTATGTTAAATATAAAAGTTTTAGAGACATATTTATAGCAATTTCTCAATTTCTCCTTTAATCTGGTTAGGTTTTTTCTGAGGTGAAAAACGTTTAATCACATTACCTTCACGGTCTACTAAAAATTTAGTAAAATTCCATTTAATTTTCTCGTTAATCATTCCTTTAGCAGCATCTGTTAAAAAACGGAATAATGGATGTTGATTGTCTCCTTTAACATCAATCTTTTCATGTATAGGGAAAGTTACACCGTAGTTAATCTTACAATTTTGTGCTGCCTCCTCACCTGAACCAGGTTCTTGGCCACCGAATTGATTACAAGGGAATCCTAGAATAATAAAACCCTGATTTTTATATTCATCATATAAGTTTTGTAAACCTTCGAACTGAGGAGTAAAACCACATTCACTAGCAGTGTTTACGATGAGCATAACATCGCCTTTATATTGCTCTAATTTATAATTTTCACCATTATTTTTTTGTACTACAAAATCATAAATGCTTTTCATCTTATCACCCTTTCGTTATATATCTAATTTAACACAATATGTGTAGATAGTCTTTGTTAACACTCTATGATAAAATATTTTGAGTAACTTTTAAAAGGAGATGTATGACGTGGCACAGCAATTTACTTATGATACAAAGAAGAAACTAGAAACTGCTGTATTAATCGGTGTACATGCTCAAATGGATCATCAATTTAACTTTGATTCTACAATGGAAGAACTTAAAGCTTTATCACAAACATGTCAACTTAATGTTAAAGGTCAAATTGCTCAAAATAGAGAACACATTGATCATAAATATTATGTAGGCAAGGGTAAACTTGAAGAAATTAAGGCTTTTATAGAATTTCATGATATAGATGTTGTCGTGACCAATGATGAACTAACGACAGCACAATCTAAAACTTTAAATGATAATTTGGGCATTAAAATCATCGATAGAACCCAATTAATTTTAGAAATCTTTGCTTTAAGAGCTAAAAGCAGAGAAGGTAAACTACAAGTTGAACTTGCACAATTGGATTATCTTTTACCAAGATTACAAGGGCATGGTAAAAGTCTTTCACGTTTAGGTGGCGGTATAGGAACAAGGGGGGCCAGGTGAAACAAAATTAGAAATGGACCGTCGACATATTAGAACTAGAATGAATGAAATAAAACATCAATTGCAAACTGTTGTTGATCACCGTGAAAGATACCGGAGTAAAAGAGAACAGAACCAAGTCTTTCAAATTGCATTAATTGGTTATACAAATGCTGGTAAGTCTTCATGGTTTAACGTATTAGCAAATGAAGAGACTTATGAGAAGGATTTACTCTTTGCTACCTTAGATCCTAAAACACGTCAAATACAGATTAATGAGGGCTTTAATTTAATTATTTCTGATACTGTAGGTTTTATTCAAAAACTACCTACGACATTAGTGGCTGCCTTTAGATCTACACTTGAAGAAGCTAAAGTGGCTGATCTTTTGCTACATGTGGTTGTTGCGAGTTATCCAGAGTATCGAACACAATATGATACAGTTAATCAACTCATGAGTGATTTAGGTATGGAACAAATACCACAGGCAGTGATATTTAATAAAAAAGATTTATGCCATCATAATATTGAAATACCTGTGTCTAAATCTACTCATGTATTTGTATCAAGTCGAAATAAAGATGACAAAGACAAAGTGAAACAGCTGTTAATACAAGAAATCAAGCACAGTTTGTATTACTATGAAGAAATGGTTGATAGCACGAATACAGATAGATTGTACTTTCTTAAGCAACATACACTAGTAAGTGAACTTCACTTTAATGAAGACGACGCAACATATAGCGTGAAAGGTTATAAAAAACAGTAAAGAAGGAAGACTAATTATGCAAGACATTACCAATTTAATCGAAGAGGTAGAGGAGACATTAAGTTCGTACTTTAAGGAAATAGAAAAAAATGCATTATTTAATCAAGAAAAGGTGTTAAATGCTTTTCATCATGTAAAAGCTACAGAAAGTGATTTACAAGGCTCTACGGGCTACGGTTATGATGACTTTGGAAGAGATCATCTTGAAGAGATTTATGCGCATACATTTAAATCTGAAGATGCACTTGTTAGACCACAGATTATTTCAGGTACACATGCAATTACTATAGTACTACAAAGTACCTTGAAATATGGAGATGAGTTATTGTATATCACAGGGAGCCCATATGATACGTTATTAGAGGTCATAGGAATTAACGGTAACGGTATCGAAAGTCTTAAAGATCATGGTATCCATTACAATGAAGTGAAGTTAAATGAAGGTCATATCGATGTTTCTCGAGTCATTGAAGCCATCAACGACCAAACAAAAGTTGTCGCTATTCAAAGATCGAAAGGTTATGATCAACGTCCATCTGTACTAATTAGAGAGATTGAAAAGGCTATTACAATAATTAAATCAGCTTATCCAGATGTCATTGTATTTGTTGATAATTGTTATGGCGAATTCGTCGAAGACAAAGAGCCTATTGAAGTGGGAGCAGATATTATTGCAGGCTCATTAATCAAGAACCCGGGCGGTGGTTTAGCTAAAATTGGTGGTTATATCGCAGGACGACAGGACATTATTGAGCGTTGTGGTTATCGTTTAACAGCACCTGGCATAGGTAAAGAAGCAGGTGCTTCACTGAATTCCCTACAAGAAATGTATCAAGGTTTCTTCTTGGCACCGCATGTTGTAAGCCAAAGTTTAAAAGGCGCATTATTTACAAGTTTATTATTGGAAAAAGTAAACATGAAAACTTCACCTAAATATAACGTGAAGCGGACTGATTTGATTCAAACAGTGCAATTTGATACGAAGGAACAGATGATATCCTTCTGTCAGAGTATTCAACATGCTTCACCAATTAATGCACACTTTAGTCCAGAACCAAGTTATATGCCTGGTTATGAAGATGATGTGATTATGGCAGCTGGAACATTTATTCAAGGGTCATCTATCGAGCTATCTGCTGATGGCCCTATACGTCCACCATATGAAGCATATGTTCAAGGTGGCTTAACGTATGAACATGTTAAAATAGCAGTCACACGTGCAGTTGAGAATATGTGCGAGCAAAATTTAATATAATGATTGTAAACTCTTTAAACGGGTATTTGTTTAGAGAGTTTTAATTTTTAGATTGCAAAAGTTATCAGAAAATTTTAAAATTATTTTAAGTCATTGACGAAAATTTTAGATTCTATGAGTGTTTTTGCGTTGAAAATCCTTGATATTACAGTATTTATAAATAGTGTGTTAGAAAACCTCACATACTTTTGTATTCTTTGTAAAACTATGCTAAATTAATGACAAGTTCAAAAGTAGAGGAGAGGTTCAAGTGAAGTCTAACGATTCAATCAGACGTAACATGGCCGTATTCTCTATGAGTGTGGTAAGTAAATTAACTGAATTAAGTCCAAGGCAAATTCGTTATTATGAAACGCATGAACTTATTACACCTGAAAGAACTGAGGGTAACAAAAGATTATTTTCGATGAATGATTTAGATAGACTTTTAGAAATTAAATCTTTTTTAGAGAAAGGGTTTAATATTAAAGGTATAAAACAAATCATTTTTGATGACCAAGATCACTTATCTACAGACGAACAAGAAACTAGAAAGAGAATGATTGTAGATGCGACGCAGAAACCACGTAGCGAAACATTACCAATAAACCGTGGTGACCTATCACGATTTATTAAATAAAATTTGGAGGATTTAAACCATGCCAAAACGTAGCTTTACAAAAGATGATATTCGTAAGTTTGCTGAAGAAGAAAACGTAAGATATTTAAGATTGCAATTTACTGACATTTTAGGTGTCATTAAAAATGTTGAAGTTCCTGTTAGCCAATTAGAAAAAGTATTAGACAACGAAATGATGTTCGACGGATCTTCTATCGAAGGATTCGTTCGTATTGAAGAATCAGATATGTATTTACATCCTGATTTAGATACATGGGTTATTTTCCCATGGACAGCAGGGCAAGGTAAGGTTGCTCGTTTAATTTGTGACGTATTTAAAACAGATGGTACGCCATTTGAAGGTGATCCACGTGCAAACTTAAAACGCGTCTTAGGTGAAATGGAAGAAATGGGTTTCACTGATTTCAATCTAGGACCTGAACCAGAATTCTTTTTATTCAAGTTAGATGAAAAAGGTGAACCAACATTAGAACTAAATGATGATGGTGGGTACTTCGACTTAGCACCAACTGATTTAGGTGAAAATTGTCGTCGTGATATCGTATTAGAATTAGAAGATATGGGATTCGATATCGAAGCAAGTCACCATGAGGTAGCACCTGGTCAACATGAAATTGATTTTAAATATGCGGATGCTGTGACTGCATGTGATAATATTCAAACATTTAAACTTGTTGTAAAAACAATTGCGCGTAAACATAATTTACATGCAACATTCATGCCAAAACCATTATTCGGTGTGAACGGAAGCGGAATGCACTTCAACGTGTCATTATTTAAAGGTAAAGAAAATGCATTCTTCGATCCTGAAGGTGAGATGCAATTAACTGAAACTGCATACCAATTTACAGCTGGAGTACTTAAAAACGCACGTGGATTCACTGCAGTTTGTAACCCATTAGTTAACTCATATAAACGTTTAGTTCCTGGTTATGAAGCACCTTGTTATATTGCATGGAGTGGTAAAAACCGTTCTCCATTAGTACGTGTACCTTCATCAAGAGGATTATCAACTCGTATCGAAGTACGTTCAGTTGACCCAGCAGCAAACCCTTACATGACTTTAGCAGCAATTTTACAAGCAGGATTAGACGGAATTAAAAATAAACTTAAAGTTCCAGAACCAGTAAACCAAAATATCTATGAAATGAATCGTGAAGAACGTGAAGCAGTGGGTATCCAAGACTTACCATCAACATTATATACTGCGTTAAAAGCAATGCGTGAAAATTCTTCAATTAAAAATGCTTTAGGAAATCACATTTACAATCAATTTATTAATTCTAAATCAATTGAATGGGATTATTACCGTACTCAAGTATCCGAATGGGAAAGAGAACAGTACATGAAGCAATACTAAGCGCTAAACAAATTCAGGGGAAATTTAATAGGGGTAAGAAGTTGAGGAATGTTGCCTTAACTTCTTTTTTGTTTTAAAAGCTATGTTTTGTCAATCATTTCATAATGAGTAGGGTATTTGGTCGAAAAGTTCTTAAAATGTAATCTTAATATACTTTTTATCGATAAATCTTAAATAGATCAACAAGTCATTGATGATTCAATCTAATGGAATTTACTGAAGATTTTGTGATGAGACAAACAAGGCACTCAAGCTTTATAACTTGTCTATGAAAGTATCTAGAGAAAAGTTATTAAAACAGCAGTTAGATTTGATAGTCAAAGACTCCACTTTAGATATTCAAGATAAGATAGAAAATAAGTTAGTTGATGCAGTTGATAGAGAAGTTGAAAGACAAGCACATATACTTGGTAAACATGTGAAAATTGATGAAACTGATGTAAAAGCTGTTGTGAATAGTAACTTTAAAGGTGTGAAGTGGTTTACAAGATTATGGCAAGATATGGCTGTAAATCAAAAAGAAGTAGAAAGAACGACGAGTAATGTATTACTTAGAGGTAGACATCCCAATGAGTATATAACGGATTTTAAGAAACAAACTAACACAACTACTTATAATGCAAGTAGGTTATTAGTTACTGAGTCAGCAAGAGTACAAGCAGAGTCGAAAAAAAAGAACTGGGCGAATATGGAGAATATAAATACGTTGCTAAAATAGATAAGAAAACGTCTAAAATATGTCATTCTTTAAACGGTAAAGTATTTGAAGTTAAAGATATGATACCTGGCATTAATGCGCCACCAATGCATCATTGGTGTAGAAGTACTACAGTACCACATGTGGGAAACTGGAGAGATCAATTCTTTAGAGAACGTAAAGGTAAGTACCGAGTTGAGGATAAAGAATTAGAAAAAGAAAAAATACAAGAAAAAGCAAAAAAAGAAATGCTTGATATGATACGTAGTGGTAAAATAAAAATAGATATAAACCCAGAAAAGCAAAATATACATCGTAATAATCATAAACTTTTTGAAGAAAGTAAATTGAAAGCCATTAAAAATAATTATATGCTTCCCAGTTATACTACAATACCTAATCAAGAATTGAATAAATTACTTATGGAAAAATCAAATACTGGTTTATTGTTAATAGTTAACAATAAGTTTAATAAAAAAGAAATTATAGACTTTGGTGTTGTAATTGGAAAAGCTTTTGTAAATGGTCATTATATCAATACTAAATTTGGGAAAGTACATTATTCTAAGACAGGAACACATGTAGTTCCCTATGTTAAAAAGGAGATGAAAAAATGAGAATAGCTAGGTCTTATGGTCATGTAGTAAATGTAGTTTTAAATGATAATAATAAACTTTATGGCGATGTAATAAACTTTGAGAATCCATATGAAAGTGATACAGGAAATTTCGTAATGGATTTAGAAACTGAAGTAGGTATTTACTCTATTGATGACTCTGAAATTAAAGAAATAAGAATAATATCTTAATAGCATCCTTTCTATACAGATAAATAGAAAGCGATGCTATTTTTATACACTATTTTGACCTTCTAAGGAAGGTTATTTTTTATGTCCAAAACGTGCTGATGACGTTATAAAAGCAAGTATGGAATACGCAGTCGACAGACTATAAACGGAGGTATATCTCATGGAGAACAATCAAAGTAATATTACTGAAGAAATGAAGCACAATGACAATTCAGAAAAATTCATGAACAATCACAACAGAAGGAGAAAACATTTTCTCAAGAAGAAGTATCTCAAATGATTAAGGATCGTCTAGCTAGAGAAAAAAGAAAATCTGATGAACGTATTAAAGATGCAATTCAAGAAGCTGAGAAACTGGCCAAAATGAATAAAGATCAAAAGAGTCAATATGAAATCGAAAAGCTTTTGAAAGAGAATGAAGAACTTAAAGCAGAAAAAGCTTTATCTCAAATGAAAAATGGGACTCGTTCAATGCTCAATGAGTCAGGTTTAGAAAGCTTCGATGATCAAATTATTATATTAGTAAATACTGATGCTGAAAAAACAAAGAAAAACGTTGAATCATTTACTAACTTACTTAATCAAATAGTAAAAATTAATGTTGAAAAAGCATTAAGTCAAGAACCACCAGTGAGCACTCAGTCAAATAAGATGACATTTTGGCAATAAAAGATGATACACAAAGACAAGCTACTATTGCAAAAAATAATAATTTATTTTCATAAATTAGGAGGTAATATTATGACAGCAGAGTATAATTTAACAAATACAGAAAGCTTGAGCCAAGCAAAGTCTATTGATTTTGCAAATAAGTTTGGCAATAATATCAATAAATTATTAGAAATCTAAGGGATAAGTAATAAACGGCCTATGAATGTAGGCTCTAATATTAAAATCTATCAATATAGTGTTGAAGAATCTGATTATCCCTGTGGCAGAAGGTAAGTAAATAAAAAACTCAAATGTACAAAATCCTACTCTATAATAATTGAACGGACATTTGAGCGCTAACCTATCAGGAGGGGGAATCCCCTCCTACATACTAATAGTAATACCTCTATGCAATAAAAATATTTTTTAAAATAGGTAAAACTAACAAAAAAGAGAAATTGGAATTCTTGTTCGGGGTTTTTGCTATTATTATGATAATTGTGATATTTAAATTGGTGATATAAATGAATGACTTTAATGAGATACACTTAACTTTAGAAAAATTGATTGATTCAAATATTATAGCTAATGTACTAATAATTCATTAAGGGCATAAACACAAATTGATAAATATAGTTAAAAAGTGGTCCATAAAGATGTTGAGAAAAAATAGGATGAATTAAATAATATTAGTAAAAAGCTGACACCAATGTTAATTTTAAATGAAAGAAGCGTCGTGAATAAAAAGATAAGAGTATTTGCCAAAAGATAATTTAAAAGAGTGAAAGTAATTGTAACTTTAAAAATTTTATGGTTACTGGATTTATATTCTATTGAGGTCATATTTATATGAATGTATTAAAGGTTTGCTTTCGATTAAGAAAACAAACCTTTAATGTTAAAACTCTCGTTTTCAATGATTATCTATCTAAATGATCCATTGCATATTGCGCTTCTTCAGGAGTAAATCCTTCTCCATTTTCTGAAACGAGTTAATTATATAATACTTGATTAGAAATGTTCATGTTTTTTACGTAACTTTTTACTAATCTAAGTGCATTCTTTTTATAGTCCACACTAATATGATAGACAACATACTGGGCTATGTCTGATGGAAATTTCTCTCCATATTCCGAAGTTAATTATCTGTATAAATTTTTCTTAAATATCGGTAATGTACTTGCATATGACTTCGCTTGAGCTATAGCTGCATTTTGTTCACTTGTTGCATAGTATAACCCTCCTGACTACATTCTGAGATCCCTTTAGCGATACGGTTTTTATAACTTCATTTTGCATTTTATATTAGTTCTAGTAGTTGATTAACATTTTCTTCTGTTGTTGCCCAGCTTGTTGCAAAGCGGACAACACGATGTTGATCATCATATTTCTCCCAAACTGCGAATTTTACCTTTTGTTTTAGTTCTTCAATTTTATCATTGCTTAAAATAAAAAATTGTTGATTTTTTGTTGATTCAAAATAGACTTGATACCCTTTATCTATAAATCCCTTTTTTACTTTTTCAGCCATTTTAATAGCGTGTCGACTTATATCAAAATATAAATCATCTGTAAATAATTCTAAAAATTGTATACCAGTTAAACAACCTTTCGCTAATAAAGCACCATGATGTTTTATGATTGTAGTGAAGTTTTTAGGTTCATTTTGTTTAGTGAATACGATTGCTTCACCACAAAGTGCTCCAATCTTCGTACCACCTATGTAAAACACATCACAGTATTTTGCAACATCTTCGATAGTTACATTAGTTTGATTGCTCATAAGACCATAGCCTAAACGTGCACCATCCATAAATAGTGGAATGTGATATCTACGGCAAACTCTAGATAAAGATTGTAATTCCTCTTTAGTGTATAAAGTTCCGTATTCAGTTGGATGTGAAATATAAACCATCCCTGGAAATACCATGTGTTCTTTTTTAAAATCACTTTGAAATGTTTCTAAATAATCTTCTTCAACACCTTGTGCAGAAATTTTACCTGCATTAGATGAAATAGTTAACACTTTATGTTCACTGAATTCTATCGCGCCACCTTCATGTACTGCCACATGGCCCTGTATCAGTAGATATGACACCTTCATAACTATCAAGCATAGAATTAATGACGACTTGGTTGGTTTGCGTACCACCTACCTAAAATCGGATGGTTGCCTCCGGACAGTTAATTATTTTACGTATTTTGTCTGCTGCTTGTGCTGAAAAGTCATCGAAGCCATATCCGGCAGCTTGTACTAGATTTGTTTCAACTAATCGATTTAAGACTTTTTCATGTGCACCTTCTAAGTAATCATTTTCAAATGAAATCACAGACTTTCCCTCCAATATTTAATCGATATTTTAAATTTTATTCGATGATTCGTGTTGATTGAGTGTTAATGAGATAAAATTTCTCTACAAAGAAATGGGTAGTATAAGAGAAATTTAACTAGTAACTACTAACTGTAGATAGATAATTCTGAATATTCAATCGAATGTAGTTATTATACATCAAGACTATTTAAAATTAAATAAATTCCGTCCAACCTATTGAGTGATTAAGTTCTAAAAAGCATTTATTTCTTTAATAATTGAAATTTTCTATGAAAAGTTCTATCATTTAATCAACATAAAGAAAGGGGAATGGATGATATGCAACAAATAAAATTTAAAACATTAACTGAGGAATCACTTGAAAGTTTAGAAAAAAGTGTTAATGAATTTTTAAAATCTCAAGAAGGAAACGGCTACAAATTGTTAAATATCACTATTAAACAAATTGAAGAAAGAGCTTTTCCGAATAATGAAGAAGATTTTAATGCGGTTATAACATTAGTTACTGAAGCGTAATGATTTTAAACAATCTATAGTTAACAATATTGCTTGTGTTAGGATTTATCATTAACTAGTACTGGCTTTTGTAATTATCTTTTTAGAAAGAGATCGACGTAGTGCAAGTGCTACTTGGGCTTGGCTATTTGTTCTTTTTGTAGGGTTTAATTTTATATTTATTCTTAGGTTGTACTATGTCTAAAAAGAAAATGGAAAGAAATAACCGTGATGAGTTACGCGCTTTTACAGATTTAGTTAAAGACCAAGTTGATAGTTTTGACAAGAAAAATTATGGTTATATAAATGATCAAGTTCAAAAACATCATGATCTCATTCGCATGTTGCTAATGAAACAGGATGCGTTTTTAACTGAAAATAACAAAATTGATTTATTTACAGATGGCCATGAGTTATATGACAAAGTTGTAGAAGATATCTATAACGCGAAAGATTACATTCATTTAGAGTATTATACATTTGAACTTGATGGTTTAGGTAAGCGTATTTTAGATGTCCTTGAAACAAAACTTAAAGAAGGTTTAGAAGTTAAACTATTATACGATGATGTAGGTTCAAAAAAAGTAAGATTATCTAAATTTAAACATTTTAGATCACTAGGCGGAGAAGTTGAGGCATTCTTTCCATCAAAACTTCCTTTGATTAACTTTAGAATGAATAATCGTAATCATAGAAAGATTATTATTATTGATGGTCAAATAGGTTATATTGGTGGTTTCAATGTAGGTGATGACTACTTAAGTTTAGGTAAACTAGGATATTGGAGAGATACACATACACGTATTCAAGGTGAAGGTATTGATACATTACAACTTAGATTCATTTTAGATTGGAATTCACAATCTCATCGTCCTCAATTTGAATTTGGCCAAAAGTATTTTCCTAAGAAAACAGGGAAAAAGGGGATGTAGCACTTCAAATTGCATCGAGTGGCCCTGCATTTGATTTACATCAAATTGAATATGGTTATACTAAAATGATTATGAGTGCTCGAAAGTCTATTTACCTTCAAAGCCCTTACTTTATACCAGATCAATCGTATATTAATGCTTAAAAATGGCGGCAAATAGTGGTGTTGATGTCAATTTGATGATTCCATGTGAGCCAGACCATCCATTTGTATATTGGGCTACTTTTTCAAATGTAGCAGATTTACTAGATAGTGGCGTTAATATTTACGCATATCAAAATGGATCTATACATTCTAAAATTCTGATGATTGATGATGAGGTATCATCAATAAGAAGTGCAAATATGGACTTTAGAAGTTTTGAACTGAACTTTGAAGTGAACGCATTTATCTATGATAAGGTGATTGCTAAGCAACTGCGTGAGGCCTTTGAAGAAGATATTACTAAGTCCAATTTATTGACGAAAGAAAAATATGAAAATCGTCCTTTATCAATTAAATTTAAAGAAGACTTAGCTAAATTAATTTCACCAATATTATAATTTTCAACCTCAGCTCTCGCTTAATAAAGCGGGGGCTTTTTGTATGACAATAAATATGTTATGTAAACTTTTAATATTATATGACAAATGTCATTACTAATTAATGACATTCGGTACTTATTTCATTATCTTGACTTTGCTAAATTATAAGTAACATAAATCAAAGGTGTGACGATAATGATTGAGCTTCGACATATATCTAAATCTTTTAAGAACCACAAAGTTTTAGAAAATATAAGTATTGATATAAAAAATAAACGTTGTACAGCATTAATCGGTAAAAATGGAGCAGGTAAGTCAACGTTAATAGATATTATTATTGGAAATAATCAATATGGTAGTGGTCAAATCGTTGATAAATCAAATTTGCTAAATAAGCATAAGATGGGCATTCTTTTTCAAAAAACACAGTTTCCTAAGTACATAAAGGTATGCGAATTATTACAATTATATCAATCCTTTTATCAAACGTTTATTTCTATTTATCAATTTAAAGAAATTACACAATTTAGCGACCGACAAATGAATCAAATGGTATGTAATTTATCAGGTGGACAACAGAGGATTTTAGATTTTGCTTTTGCATTGGTAGGTAAACCTGAACTGTTAATTTTAGATGAGCCTACGTCAGCTATGGATATAGAAATGCGTCAACATTTTTGGAGTATTATCGAAAAATTAAGAATGAATAACACTACGATACTATATACCTCTCATTATATTGAAGAAGTTGAGAGAATGGCTGATCAAGTAATGATGTTAGATAAAGGTAAAATTTAATTAAATGATTCACCTGAAAATATAAAAAGGAATCAAAGTTATTCTTTAATTCGAATTCCTTGTAAGCATCAAGAACTTATCAATCAACTGAAACATAAATACGAAATTAAATTAATAAAAAATAGATATGAAATAAAAACAACTGATGTGAGTGATGTTTTACAATTATTGAAACAACATCATGTCAATTTCAATAAGATTGAAATTCTTAAAACGTCCTTATTAGAAGTCGTGTTTTCTAATGAAATGTCTAAAGGAGTGAATTACCAGTGATCTGTCTCTTATACACATCTGACGCTGCCGACGACTCCTTACGTGTAGAT
>ERZ1031010.24-NODE-24-length-19840-cov-21.911347_pt1 | contig 19840 bp, 25 predicted proteins | sample MGYA00518594_ERZ1031010 | MGnify/ENA primary metagenome ERZ1031010 (study PRJEB33718, sample SAMN03159722) | human skin metagenome | collected 2014-05-20 | study: EMG produced TPA metagenomics assembly of the PRJNA266117 data set (Human skin bacterial metagenome... | reverse complement strand
TAGCGTAGCGTCTCGTGGGCTCGGAGATGTGTATAAGAGACAGCTGCATATAGTTTTAATATCACAGACACTTCTATTCTATTTCTTAATATAGAAAATGTCATTACATATGATAGAATAATTAAAGAGAAGGAGGATCATGCATGGAAGTTACATTTTTCGGTACGAGTGCAGGGTTACCGACTAAAGAAAGAAACACACAATCAATCGCTTTAAATCTAGAACCCTTTTCAAATTCAGTTTGGTTATTTGATGTAGGCGAGGGCACACAACATCAAATTTTACGTCACTCTATTAAGTTAGGAAAAATTGATCACATATTTATTACCCATATGCATGGTGATCATATTTTTGGTCTTCCTGGATTGTTGACAAGTCGTTCTTTTCAGGGTGGAGAAAACAAACCACTCACTTTAATCGGACCTAAAGGTATTCAAAATTTTATCGAAACATCCTTAAAATTATCTGAATCACATCTTAATTATCCAATTACATATATTGAAATTAACCAGCAATTAACTTATCATCATAAAGGCTTTACAGTACAAGCTGAATTACTTAATCACGGTATTACATCATATGGTTATCGAATTGAAGCACCAACCACACCTGGTACAATAAATGCTGATGCTTTAAAAAATATCGGTTTGGAACCTGGACCCAAATATCAAGAAGTAAAGCTACAAGATACATTTGAGCAAAATGGTTTTATTTATAAGTCTGATGATTTTAAAGGTAAGGCTAAACCTGGACCTATTATTAGTATATTTGGAGATACCAAACCATGTGAAAATGAAAATGTCATAGCCAAAGATGCCGATATTATGATTCATGAGGCAACTTATATAGAAGGTGAAAAGACACTTGCAAATAATTATCACCATAGTCACATTGATGATGTCTTTAAATTAATCGAACGTGCAAATGTAAGCAAGAGTCTTATTACACATATTAGTAATAGATATAACATGGAAGATGTTGAACTCATTTATAATGATTTAAAGTCAAAGTCTGGTATACCTCAGTTTTACTTTGTTAAAGACTTTGATACTTATAAGATTTAAATAAACGCTTTTCTCCCTTATAATATGAGAGAGAAAAGCGTTTTTTAATTTATTCATTGTCTCTATTTGATAACTCAACACTACGATTGACAGCTGCACTTAAACAATCTTCAAACATAGATACAATATCATATTGTGATAATGCATCTAATCCTGCCTGAGTTGTTCCGCCTTTAGATGTAATATTCTTCCTTAATTGCGCCATACTTAAATCTGACCGTTCAATCATTTTACTAGTTCCTATAATTAAATTACGTATCGATTCTTCAACTTGATCTTGTTCCAAACCTAATTCTGTACCTGCTTTTACATATTATTCGAAAACATGATATAAAAATGCTGGACCGCTTCCTGTAATTGCTGTTACTTGATGTAAATGGTCTTCTGATACTTCAATAACAGAACCAAATGCGTGAATTAATTCATTCACTTCATCTTTTGATTTAGGTCCAAAATTATTAGAATAGCTAATTCTTGTAACTGAATGACCAACTTGCGCATTTGTATTTGGCATGATACGAGCTAATGGAGTATTAGTATTTAACTGTTGACGTATATAATCTATAGAAAGTCCTGCCACGATAGAAATAAAACGATTATCTTTAGTAATATAGTCTCTAATGCGGTCTGCTAAATCTTCAAAATCATGTGGCTTCGTACCTAAAAATACATAATCTGCATTTTTTAACAAAGCTTCATCATCATAGCTATAATTTACACCTAACGCATCAGCAAAGTTTTTTAAAGCCTACTCGTTAGATTTATTTGTTAAATAGATATCATTAGGATTTAGATTATTCGAATTAATAATTCCAGTAAAAATTGCTTGTGCCATATTTCCAGCACCATAGAATACAAGTTTCATATTAACGACATCACCCTCATTTTTGATTATTCAATTATATTCGCTTAAAGTTATAGTTATGTGTTATAACACATATCATAAATAAGTAATATTACACACTCGCATTAAAATTTTACGCTTATTTTTAAAGAAAAAGGAGTTCACTATGATTGGTAAACATTTTGTTGTTATAGGTGGCACAAGTGGATTAGGCTTAGCTATTGTTAATCAGTTACTAAAAAAAGATGCTCGAGTCACATTGCTCGTTAGAAATGTCGAAAAATTTAAACAACTTCATTTCACTTATTCAAACCTAAATCAGATAAATGTTCTTTATTGCGATTTACAAGTTAGAGAAGATATCAATCAAATCGCACCCATGATAAAAAAACCTATCGATGGTTTTATTTATAGTTCAGGCGGTGGCTATTTTAAATCTTTAGATAACCATACAAGTGATGAAGTGATAGAAACCTATAATGTTAACCTTTTGAGTTTTAACTTACTGTATAAGGTTTTGAAACCGCAGTTTGTTAAACGTGCACATGTGGTCGGAATTTCCAGTCAGGCAGCGTTTGTTACCCAAGCAAATGCAGCACATTACGGTGCATCTAAAGCTGCATTTACCGCAGTTTTAAATACTTTAAGACTTGAAGAACCATCTTTCAATGTCTTACTATACATCCAGGCCCTATTAGTAGACCATTTCATAAAAAGGCAGAACCAACTTTAACGTATTTTAATAAATATAAACACCTTATGATTCAACCAGAACAATTGGCTCAACAAATTGTTGAAGGTATACTTAAACATAAAATTGAAATTAATCAACCACAATGGATGTATCATATGCTTAAATTTTATCAACTTGTCCCAAGAACATTAGAAAGGTTGTTACCGAGGCTATTTAGAAATAAATCATTAGTGATTCTAAATAATTTAAGACTCATTGTTTTTATTACCTAAACTCATAATTTCTGTTTCTTCTTATTTATAGCTTATAGCAAGGTTAAAATTGACTTTTAATGAATATACGAATCCCCATTAAATAAGATTTATTTACTCATTTAATGGGGATATAACACTAAATTCATAATATATAATTATTTTAAGTGTTGATTATATTCTAAATTTTTCACTCTATCTCGTGCTGATTTAATCTGATCTAAGCTAATATCTGTATAATAATTTCGTACATTTTCTTCTAATTGTTCAACACTGCTTGCACCCGCTATAATTGAGCCCATTGCGTCGTGAGAAGTAAGGTATTTAAAAGTGAGGGCAGTTAAATTGCTTTCTAATTCTTTAATCGATGCTACCGTACTACCTAATTCATCATGTGTATAATCTAGAATCCCATCTTTAAATTTTTGGTCAAGAATATCAACACTATTTGAAGTTAATAACCCCTTAAATATAGGACCCCGAGCCAAGACCTTCACTTGTTGATCATGCACTCGATCTAACAAACACTCAGGTCTATTATCTATTAAATTGCGACATTAGTGTTTCAATTTGACTGTGTTTTAAATAATAATCTATGACGTTAGGGCGTATCGAAGAGATACCATATGCACGAATAAGACCTTCTTGTTTCAAATCATCAAATGCACTAATCGTTTCATCCAGAGGATCGTCAATTGTACCACCGTGTAGTTGATATAAATCAATATAGTCTAATGCTAAACGTTTTAACGATCCTTTAATTCCCTCTTTAATATGTTTCTTAGAAGGATCCCATGTAATGTTTCCAACGTCAGTTAGTCGATTACCAACTTTCGTACCGATTACGATATCATCACGATATTGATATTTTTTTAAAGCCTTTCCTATAATTTCTTCATTAATACCCTGATCATAAATATCTGCTGTATCAAAGTATGTAATACCATTCTCAATCGCACTTTCAATGATAGGCTGTGCTTTATTAAAGTCCGTACCTAAACTCATACAACCTAAACCAAGTTCAGAAATTTCGATACCACTTTTTAAAAAATTTTTTTGCATGTCTTGTCTCCTTTCGATACACTTTAACTGACGAATTTAGTTTATCAATTTATGAATATAAATCAAAGGAACGTGTTTATACTATGAGATTATTTGAAAAAACAATTGATAGAACAGTTATTTATAATGGCAAAATTATTGGTTTAGAAGTACACGATGTTGAATTACCCAATGGAAGTACATCTAAACGTGAACTTATTTACCATAATGGCGCAGTGGCTGTTTGTGCAGTTACACCTGAAAATGAAGTTCTTTTAGTGAAACAATTTAGAAAACCTATTGAAAAACCTTTGCTTGAAATTCCAGCAGGAAAACTTGAAAGTGGTGAAGACCGGATAAAGGCTGCTAAACGTGAATTACAAGAAGAAACAGGATATATCGCTTCAGACTTAGAGTTAATCACTGACATGTATGGATCTCCAGGATTTTCAAGCGAAAAGTTAACTATCTACTTTGCAAATCAGTTGACTGAAGGAGAAATGAATTTAGATGAAGACGAGTTTGTCGAACTACATAAATTACCAATTAAAGACGTTAAATCAATACTTGATAATAAAGAAATTGCAGATGCAAAAACAATACTTGCTTTACAACACCTATTATTAAATTATAATCATTTTAAATAAGTGTCAATTCTCCTTGCTTTTTATTGAGAATACTGATACTTTATTTAATGTATCATATATTAAATTAAAATGATTATAATTCTTAGTAGAGGAGTGAGGCTTCCGTGGAAGAACGTTTAAATCGCGTGAAGCAACAATTACAACAATCATCATATAAGTTAACTCCACAACGAGAGGCAACAGTTAGAGTCTTAATTGAAAATGAGAAGGATCATCTTAGTGCAGAGGATGTTTACCTAAAAGTAAAAGATAGAGCACCAGAAATTGGCTTAGCTACAGTATATAGAACATTAGAATTATTAGCAGAAATTAAAGTGCTCGATAAAATTAATTTTGGAGATGGTGTGGCTCGATTCGACTTAAGAAAAGAAGGAGCTAAACATTTTCATCATCACCTTGTATGTATGGAATGTGGTAAAGTTGAAGAAATAGAAGAAGACCTTTTACCAGAAGTTGAAAACCGTGTTGAGAATGAATTTAATTTTAAAATATTAGATCATCGTTTAACTTTTCACGGTGTATGTTCAGAATGCCAAACTAAAAAGAAAGGCTAATATCTTAAGTATAAAAGCATAATAAACAAGTATAAAAGAAGCCACCGCTTCAATAGAGGTGCTTACATGGATACGATTATAGAAGAATATTTAAACTTTATTCAAATAGAAAAAGGGTTGAGTAGTAATACTATTGGTGCTTACCGAAGAGACTTAAAAAAATATAAAGAATATTTAGAAGAGAGAAAAATATCACATATCGATTTTGTAGATAGACAATTAATTCAAGAATGTTTAGGACACCTCATTGATATGGGACAATCTTTTAAATCTCTTGCACGATTTATTTCAACAATTCGAAGTTTTCACCAATTTGCTTTGAGAGAAAAGTATGCTGCAAAAGATCCAACAGTTCTCATTGAAACGCCTAAATACGAAAAGAAATTACCTGATGTTCTAGAAGTAGAAGAAGTAATTCAATTATTAGAAACACCTGACTTGAACAAAAACAATGGCTATCGAGATCGTACGATGTTAGAACTTCTTTACGCAACAGGTATGCGTGTATCAGAAATCATCCATTTGGAAGTAGAAGATGTTAATATAATGATGGGATTCGTGAAAGTATTTGGTAAAGGGAGTAAAGAAAGAATCGTACCGCTTGGAGATACTGTTATAGAATATTTATCCATCTATATTGAAAATGTAAGACCACAATTACTAAAACAGACTGCGACAAAAGTGTTATTTCTTAATTTGCACGGCAAGCCACTGTCTCGTCAGAGTATTTGGAAAATGATTAAACAATATGGTATCAAAGCAAATATTAATAAAACTTTAACTCCTCATACATTAAGACACTCGTTTGCAACACATCTTTTAGAAAATGGTGCAGATTTACGGGCAGTACAAGAAATGTTAGGACATTCCGATATTTCTACAACACAATTATATACACATGTATCTAAATCTCAAATTAGGAAAATGTATAATCAATTTCATCCTAGAACATAAAATTTAATTACGATTAAAAAGACCTTTGCGTATATTTTTCAACATGAAGTCATATACTCATTGGTCTTTTAATGTATTATTGGACGTCTTCAGTTGATTTCGTCTTAAAGACTTCGCTCTTTCTCTTTCATGAATTACCGATGTACGATCTCTTTTCAGATGGTGATGAACAATATAAGGTTTGGAGACAATAAAAGGCGTAAACCGATAATCTGAATATACATGTTTAATTTGATCATTAAACATTTTATCTACAGGTAATTTCACAGGTATAAAAGTACGATTTTCTTTAATTGCCGCAATTTCACTTTTTATTAATTGCCGATAAACATCAATATTGAGATGCAATCGTTGACTTTCTTTTGCATGATGAATAATTTCTAAAGCCTTTTTAAGTGACTTTAATGCACCTTTTGTATTCCTCGCCGGTAATGATAATTCGCTGTTGTAAATAAAATTAAGCTAACTATAGCATCCCTTTTGGAAAAGTAGGCTGACCTTTCCAAGCTTCTTCTAAAATGTCGTGACATAAAAAATAATGTTGCTGTTTATGAAATTGATAATAAAAAGTTATTAAAAAATCTTCCATTCCATTTCACCCATATTTTAAAAGTTATATGCATTCATGCTATAATACTTTTGTGAAATATGCACTTGAGATGCAACATGATATTGAGGTAGATAAGATGTATGAAGTAAAACTTGATGCATTTAACGGTCCATTAGACTTGTTACTGCATCTAATCCAAAAATTTGAGATTGATATTTATGATATCCCAATGAAAGCTTTAACTGAACAATACATGCAATATGTTCATGCGATGAATCAACTTGAAATTAACATTGCAAGTGAGTATTTAGTCATGGCATCAGAATTATTAATGATAAAAAGTAAATTGTTACTACCTCAAACGAGTGTAGAAGATGATATTGAGGATGATCCTCGAGAAGATTTAGTGGGTCGATTAATTGAGTATCAAAACTATAAAGAATATACTAAAATTTTGAAAAATATGAAAGAAGAACGCGATCATTATTTCACAAAACACCCAACCGATTTATCTCATCTTGAAACTGATGAATCTTGGGATCCAAATCAAACGATTGAACTTACGGACCTCATCGTTGCATATCAAAGAGTAAAAAATAGAGTTGAACTCAATACATCTAAATCTGTAGAGATTAAAAAAGAAACATTTACGATTCGACAAGCTACAGAACAAGTCAATGAGCGTTTAAAAGACAATGAGTCGTTTAATTTCTTTAGTTTATTCACTTTTCATGAACCAGTTGAACAAGTAGTGACACACTTTTTAGCAATTTTAGAAATGTCTAAAGTAGGCATTGTTAACATTAGTCAACGAAACCAATTCGATGACATTGATATCATTAGAGGAGTGAATTACAACATTGGATAATCTCGAAATATTAGAAGCACTACTTTATACTTCTGGTGATGAAGGTTTAGATCAACAGCAAATCATTAATATTCTCGATATTAATGTAAAACAACTTGATTGTTTAATTGATTCTTATGAATCTCGTGGATTAGTTATTCAAAAATTTGGTACGACGATTGTTTTAACTACTAAAAAGGAAGCTTCATCATACATAGAACAATTAATTCAACAAAAATCAAAAATGAAGTTATCCCAAGCAGCAATGGAAACTCTCTCAATTATTGCTTATAATCAACCATTAACTCGTGGTGATATCGAAATGATTCGTGGTATTAATTCAGACGGAGCTGTTAAAACATTGATTGCAAGAGGCTTAGTAGAAGCTAAAGATGTTGATTATTCTAGAAGTCATCATCTTTTAACTACTGATTTATTTTTAAATGTATTTGGAATTACTAATTTAGATGAATTACCAACGACTGAAGAAGATGATGCAGAAATGGATGAATTCTTTAGTCTTTTAGTTAATCAAAAGGGAGATTCAAATGAGTAAAGAACAAGAAAGATTACAAAAGAGAATAGCTAATAGTGGCTACACGTCACGTCGTAAAGCTGAAGCGCTGATTTCTGAAGGTAAAGTTAAAGTTAATGGTAAAATTGTAATAGAACTTGGTACTAAAGTGAATCCATCAGATAACGTCGAGGTTGAAGGCATCAAAATAGAACAAGAAGATAAAATATATATTTTATTTTACAAACCTACTCAAGTCATTACTAGCGTCTCAGATGATCGTGGACGTAAAGTTGTGACAGACTATTTTGAAGATATTGAGGCACGAATTTATCCTGTAGGTCGGCTTGATTATGATACTTCAGGTGTTTTACTCTTAACTAATGATGGAGCATTTACTAACTTAATGACCCATCCACGTTATCATATTAAAAAGAAATATGTGGCAAAATTAAAAGGTTATTTAATGAGAGAAGAAGTTAAAGAATTAGAAAAGGGTATTGAACTAGAAGATGGATTTACACAACCAGCACAAGTAAAGATTAAAAAGCAAGATAAAGAGAAAAATACAACATTAGTTGAAATTACTATTAGTGAAGGAAGAAATAGACAGGTTCGACGAATGTTTGAGTATTTCGGGCATCAAGTCAATAAATTAACACGTATACAATTTGGCCCATTGGATTTAAAAGGTCTAAATGCAGGTGAAGGCCGAGTGCTAACACCTCATGAAGTAAAAACGTTGAGGCATATGGCAGAAAATGGTAAATAAACACTAAAAATATGTTTTTACCATTTATATTGATAATTTTTTCACAAGGTTTTATTTAAATAACACTCAATTTGTTTAACCTATGCTATAATAACAAATGGATTTTAACAGCATGTGTAGGAGGTATTAGAAAATATGGCTAACGAAATTTTAATCGTTGATGATGAAGATAGAATCAGAAGATTACTTAAATTATATCTAGAGAGAGAATCTTTTGAAATTCATGAAGCAAGCGATGGCAAGGAAGCTTATGAACTTGCTATGGAAAATAACTATGCGTGCATTCTTTTAGATTTAATGCTTCCTGAGATGGACGGCATCGAAGTAGCTTCTAAACTCAGAGAACATAAAGATACACCAATCATTATGTTAACGGCTAAAGGTGAAGAGACAAATCGCGTTGAAGGATTTGAATCTGGAGCTGACGATTATATAGTTAAACCATTTTCACCTAGAGAAGTCGTATTAAGAGTTAAAGCTTTATTAAGACGTACTCAAAGTGCAAACTCAGAACAAAGTGAACCACATGCACGTGATATCATTGAATTTAATCATTTAGTTATAGACAATGATGCACATAGAGTACTCGCTGATAACGAGCAAGTTAATTTAACGCCTAAAGAATATGAATTACTTATTTATTTAGCTAAAACACCTAATAAAGTGTTTGATCGTGAACAATTACTTAAAGAAGTTTGGCACTATGAATTTTATGGTGACTTGCGTACTGTTGATACGCACGTAAAACGGTTAAGAGAAAAACTTAATCGAGTATCAAACGACGCTGCTCAAATGATACAAACTGTTTGGGGCGTGGGCTACAAATTTGAGGTTAAAGCTAGCGATGAACCGACTAAATAGTGTCGTTATAAAACTGTGGTTAACTATTATTTTAATAGTGGCGACAGTTTTAATTTTATTAAGTGTATCTTTAATTACATTTATTCAATATTATTTTACGAAAGAAACGGAAAATTCCATTAAAGAAGATGCCAAAAGAATTAGTTCACTTGTAGAGGAATCTAAAAACAAATCCCTTGCTATTCAAAATAGCCAAACACTTATTGACAATCAAGGCGGACTTATTATTATGAGCGATATGGACGACAAACCAGATTCATCATATAAAAATACTAAAATTCAAATGTTTAATGAAATTAAAAAAAGCAGTAAATTTAAAAAGATATTTGACAAAGGTGAATATGAAACTCAAAACGTCACTATTAAAACTAATAATAATTCCCAATCTTATATACTTTTGGGTTATCCAATGAAAGCTCAAAAAGATTCTCATAGTAAATATAGTAGTGTTTTTATCTTTAAAGATTTAAAATCTATCGAAGATACTAATAATGTCATTACTATTATCATACTAATTACAGCTATAATTTTTATTACGGCAAGTACGATTTTCGCGTTCTTTTTATCCAACAAAATCACTAAACCTTTGAGACAATTAAAGACTCAAGCTCAAAAAGTCTCTGAAGGTGATTATAGCCAAATTTCATCCGTTACAACTAATGATGAAATAGGCGACTTATCGCGTGCTTTCAATAATATGAACTACGAAATTCAAGAACATATTGAGGCACTTTCTTCCTCAAAAAATATCAGAGATACATTGTTAAATTCTATGGTAGAAGGTGTCTTAGGTATCAACAACCAAAAAGAAATTATTTTATCTAATAAAATGGCTGATGATATTATTCAACATATTGATGATTTTTCAAAAGAATCCATCGAGCAACAAATTGAAGCTACATTTAAGTCTAAGGAAACCGAATTTTTAGAACTAGAAATAAATACAAGATATTATGTATTTATTTCTAGTTATATCGGCCGTATTCAGCCTAACGGAAGAAGCGGTATCGTAATGATTATCCGTGATATGACAAATGAACACAATTTAGATCAAATGAAAAAAGACTTTATAGCGAATGTATCTCATGATCTGCGCACACCCATTTCATTATTACAAGGTTATACTGAGTCTATTGTAGACGGTATTGTCACTGAACCAGATGAAATTCGTGATTCATTAGCTATCGTACTAGATGAATCCAAACGTCTAAATCGCCTGGTTAATGAATTGTTAAATGTTGCCCGAATGGATGCTGAAGGTTTATCTGTTGAAAAGGAAATTTTACCTATACATCCATTACTTGATAAAATGAAATCTAAGTACCGAATGCAAGGAGAGGATCTCGGCTTAGCCATGAATTTCGATCCTGGAAATGAAGAGCAACTATGGGAATATGATATAGATAGAATGGATCAGGTATTAACTAATTTAATTGATAATGCCTCCAGGTATACTCAATCAGGAGATACTATATCTGTTACTACAGAAACTGATTCAGAATACAACATACTTTATATTAGTGATACTGGTACTGGTATTGCTCCTGAACACCTACAACAAGTATTTGACCGTTTTTATAAAGTTGATGCTGCACGTAAGCGCGGTAAACAAGGAACTGGTTTAGGTCTCTTCATCTGTAAGATGATTATCGAAGAACATGGCGGTTCAATAGAAGTGGAAAGTGAATTAGGTAGAGGAACTACATTCATAATTAAATTACCTAAACCTAAGTTAGAAAATTAATAAAATATCAATAAAAAACAGGATGAATTCATCATAACGTATTCATCCTGTTTTTTAGTAATATTAAGCAGAGTAATTGAGTTTACTACGTTAATCGTGTAAAATAAATTTTAAATAAAATCATTACAAATTCATCTTCGAGGTAGGGTGCAATTCCCAACCGGCAGTAATTAAAGCCTGCGACGATATACGAATGTAAATTTCATACGTATTTCTTGATTCAGTGAGAGTCTGAAGCCGACAGTATAGTCTGGATGGGAGAAGATGGAGGTCTTTTGTTGTGCAAATTTCCTCCTTTTCTGAACAAGATGAATGAAAGGAGAAAATTGAATATATGCAACAAAATAAACGCCTTATGACTACTAGTATGTTAAGTGCGGTCGCGTTCGTGTTGACTTTTATCAAATTTCCACTACCATTTTTGCCACCGTATTTAACACTTGACTTTAGTGATGTTCCAACTTTACTTGCTACTTTTATCTTAGGACCTATAGCAGGTGTCATTGTTACTCTCATTAAAAATATTTTGAATTTCTTATTTAACATGAGTGATCCTGTAGGACCCGTAGCAAATTTCTTAGCAGGTATGAGTTTCTTATTATCTGCATATTTTGTTTATAAAAACAAAAAATCCACGCAAGCAATGATTTATGGATTAATTATTGGAACAATTGTAATGACCATTGTACTAAGTATCTTAAATTATTTCGTTTTATTACCTTTATATGGCATGATTTTTAATTTAGGAGATGTACTTAAAAATATAAAAATAGTCATTGTTTCAGGTGTAATTCCGTTCAATATCATCAAAGGTATTGTCATCTCAATTATTTTCGTACTTTTATATCGTAGATTAAAAAGTATATTAAAATAAATAAACACTCTCAATCCCAAAGTTCATCAACCAAGAGTATTGGGAGTGTTTGTTTCACTAAATGTATAATGCTATATTACATATTTAAATACATTTATCATTAAAAAGAATTGAGACTAGGCATTGTCTCAATTCTATACATTATTCAAATTTAAGAGCGTCACCATCAAATGGTTCTTCTTCAATTTTAATCGAATCAGTTGGACAACCTTCTAGTGCATCTTCCATATCTTCATATAACTCTTCAGGCACTTCAGCAGTCCCTTGGTTATCATCAAGGATTACGTATGCAATACCTTCATCGTCGTAATCGTAAATATCTGGAGCAGCTGCACCACACGCACCGCATGCTATACAAGTATCCATATCAACGATTGTATATTTAGCCATTTTCATTCGCCTCCTTTAATAAAAATGCTACACTAGTATTGCAAATACAATTGTAATTATCGACAATTTACATTTCAATATATTCGTTTCATAGAGTGAGGGTTTAATTTGTATCATATATTATCATATGCCATCAATCATGCATTTAACTATAAAACAAATAAAAGCATTTATAATATTTTAATAGGCAAGAAATCACATCAAACGTTTTTCGATGCTTCAAGCCAGCAACTTTTGTCATTATATCATAGTTTGCCCAACTTAAAGTATGCAACTTTTGAGCAATTTATACTCCAAAAGGATGATTTTAACAATCAATTTCCAATAAAAACTCATCCACGTTATACATATGATAGTTTTGCTCAAACTTTCAGTTGCATTCAATTGCTCATTCAAACTTTATCAAACATACGTAAAGGTACATTTAAATTTATTCCAGTCGTACAAAACACTTTCATTCAAAAAAAAGTTAAGCATCTCTATGCTTCAGTTAAAAAAACAAATTTAGAAGGTGCGCTAATTGAAGAAGTTTATAAGCTGTTTGATGCTTTAGATACAAATAGCGAACATAGTTATCTTCACTATTATTTACAGGGTTACGAAGAGCCTATGTATACACGCCAACAAATTAGTTTGATAGAAGGAATTAAACAGTCTGAACTTTATGAATTAGAGATGAATCAACTCATAGATGTCGTAAATGAAATAGAGGATAAATCTAAATATCCAATTTTATCACAAACGATTATCTTACCGCCTTTACTCAATCAAACATACATAAGTTACCAAAAGTTATCTTCAGGTATCAATATGAAAGATATTTCAAATCTTCAAAACGTTAAATTAAATACTATTGAAGACCACATACTAGAAATTTTTATAAAAGGATATTCAAATCATTATTATTCCTATATAGAGGAATCTTGGCTGCAACTATTTAAAAATTATTATCTTAATCATAAGGGTGAACGATTAAGAGTCTATAAAGATAATTTTGAGAACTTGTCTTATTTTCAAATCAAGTTAGCAATTGTCGGAATAGAACGAGGTGAGTTAAATGCTCAATGATAAGCTAAAACAGTGGTTTGGGTTTGATACTTTTAAAGATGGACAAGAGGAAATTATTCAAAGCGTTATTGATGGTCATCATACATTAGGTATTTTACCCACAGGCAGTGGTAAAAGTTTATGTTATCAACTTCCAACATACATTTTAGAAAAACCGACTTTAGTGATTTCACCGTTAATTTCATTGATGGATGATCAAGTGATGCAAATGAAATTAAATGGTGAAAATCATGTAACTTATGTACATTCAGGAATGGATGAAGTTGAAAAAAATAATAATATCAAACGCATTCCCCACAGTCGTTTTATTTATTTAAGTCCTGAATATTTATTACAATCTCAAAATTTCAAGTTAATCTCAAACATCGATTTCGGTTTAATCGTATTGGACGAAGCACATTGTTTATCAGAGTGGGGGTATGATTTTAGACCACATTATGCTCTAGTAGGTAAAGTGATTGACCATTATAGAAACGCAACGGCTCTCGCTTTAACTGCCACCGCACCACCGCATTTAGAAGAAGATTTATCCGATATTCTAAATGTAAAGCTTAATGTAATAAAGAAAAGTATGAATAGAGACAATATCAACTTACAGCATATGAATTTTAGTGATGATAATGAAAAAATTGATTGGCTCATTCCTTTTCTCACATACTCTGGTCCTACAATTATATATGTATCATCAAAAAAGAGATGCTTAGAATTAGCAAGGCTCATATACGAAGCGGGATTTTTAACAGGAATTTATCATAGCGATTTAAGTTATCAAGAACGACAGACAGTACAACAACAATTTTTGAATAATGATATACCGGTCATTGTTGCTACAAGTGCCTTTGGAATGGGCATTAATAAAAAAGATATATGTACAGTCATTCATTTTCATTTATCTTCAAGCCCATCAAACTATTTGCAAGAAATTGGTCGCGCTGGTCGTGATAGCATTCAAAGTCAAGCAATTAGTTTGTATCAACCAGATGATAGGTTTATTTTGGAAACATTGTTATTTACCGATATGATTACAGACGAAGATATTTCCATGTTTGAACTCGGAAACTTTTTACCACCTGATAAGAAAGATATTTTGCAAACCCTATATTCCAGATTTAACATTGCAAAATTAAGAGATATTTTTAAAAAGTCTTATCATCGTAAACGAATGGGCTACACTAGAATGATAGGTTATACTAGTTTAGATCAATGCCGGCGTCAGTATTTACTTGAGTTTTTTGGTGAATATCCAATTAAACCAAAACAATGTTGTGATAAAGATACACAACTTGAACAAATCAAAATATTTAATCATAAAAAGGTGAAACGTCAACTTACTTATAAAGAAAAGCTTCAAAATTTATTTGAAGTCTAGCTATCGCTTTACTTAAAGATTTTTAACAAGCTATAATCAATATGTAAACCCAACTTAAAAGTGCTAAATAATTTTAAAATTAATACATATTTACACATTTCGAGGGTATATAAAATATTAAGTTATTAAAAATTTAAAAAATAGAAAGGATGATGCTTGTGTCTAACAATAATTTTAAAGATGATTTTGAAAAGAATCGTCAATCAATCGATCCAGAAGAGCATAATAAACACTTAAATGAAGAACAAGAAACAAATGAAAATAATAATGATGTAGAGGATAAATCTAACCAACATTTCCCACCTAGAAATGCACAACGTCGTAAAAGACGAAGAGACACCGCTACAAACCAAAACAAGCATCACGAAGATAATCAAGCACAACGCGATGATAAATCAAGAGAACATGAAGGTTCTTTAGATGACCGTTATGACGAATCTCAACTACATAATAATAATTATCATGATTTAAATCATGATAATCATAAACATCACCAAAGTCATTCACAGGATGATAGAATGTCAACTGGTGAAGATGCTACGATTGCAGGCGGAGCTGCTAGTGCTGGCTCTCAACACTCAACTGAAGCTAATCAAGGGCAACGTAGACCGGGACCTAAAACTGATAACATACAATATGATGATAGTAATAAAAACAATGGCAGTCAAAAATGTTTACATCAAGATGAAATTATCAAAGATTCACAACAACCATCAGAATCTCATGATTTACGAGACAACAATTCCAAATCTAACAAAGGTAAGAAAGTGGCAGGTGCGGCTGGTATAGCTAAACATCATCACGATAAAAAGGACAATCAGCAAGATGCGCATCAACGAAAAGAAGACCATCATAATCATGATAAAAAATCAGATAAAAGTAAAAAAGCTACAGCTGTAGGTACAGGTGTTGCAGGTGCGGCGAGCGCTGCTGGTGTAGCTAAACATGAGCACAATAAACATAAAAATTCTAATCAACACAATCATAGAAATTTAAATCGTGATGAACATGACTATAATCATAGAAGCAATGATAATAACGATAAGAAAAAAGACGGATTAATGAAGATTTTGCTACCTCTCATTGCAGCAATTCTTATTCTCGGAGCAATTGCAATTTTTGGTGGTATGGTGCTTAATAATCATCATAATAGCCAGAACGATGAAAACAAAGTATCTGATCAAAGTAAAAAAGACTCAGATAAAAAGAATAATGAAAAAGATAAATCTACTAGCGATAAAAATAAAGATAAACAATCTTCTTCTGATAAAAACGAATCAAAAGACTCTAATGCTAATAACACTAATAGTGGAACAACAAGTAATGATACAAATGGTGGCGACTCTACAACTAACGCTAACCAAAACAACACAACAAATAACCAAGGTCAATATAACCAACAAAACAATGGTAATGCTAACCAAAATACAAATGGTCAACAAAGAAATCAAGGACAACAATCACATATAGTCAATGGTCAAGAAAACTTATATCGCATCGCCATCCAATACTATGGAGCAGGAACTCAAGCTAATGTAGACAAAATCAAACAAGCAAATGGATTAAGTAGTAATAATATTCATGATGGACAAACATTAGTAATTCCACAACAATAAGTTTAATTAAGACTGATTTTATTAAATGCCTCAGATGGATGACTATATATCCGTCCTGAGGCATTTTTGTATAACAATAAATCTCATATAACCATTAAATACTTTTCACTTAGCTAAAAGACGTAATAACTGATATAATAATTTGGTGATTAAAGGAGGGTAAATCATGCAAAGAATAGAAAGCATAATTATTGGTGGTGGTCCATGCGGTTTAAGTGCAGCTATTGAACAAAAAAAGAAAGGCATAGAAACACTAGTTATAGAAAAGGGAAATGTAGTTGAATCTATCTATAATTATCCGACACACCAAACATTCTTTTCTTCAAGTGATAAATTAAGTATTGGAGATATTCCGTTTATAGTTGAAGAAAGTAAACCAAAAAGAAATCAAGCACTCGTTTACTATAGAGAAGTGGTCAAACATCATCAACTTAACATCCATCCATTCGAAGAAGTTTTGACAGTGAAAAAAATAGATAATAAATTTACTATTACTACCACTAAAAATGTTTATGAATGTAAATATCTAACAGTTGCTACAGGTTATTATGGTCAACATAATACACTCGAAGTTGATGGTGCTGAATTACCAAAAGTATTCCATTACTTTAAAGAAGCACATCCATATTTCAATCAAAATGTGGTTATCATTGGAGGTAAAAACTCTGCAGTAGATGCTGCTTTAGAATTAGAAAAAGTTGGTGCTAATGTTACTGTTTTATACCGTGGAGAAAGATATCCTAAAGCAATAAAACCATGGATATTACCCAATTTCGAATCATTAGTAAATCATGAAAAAATAATTATGGAGTTCAATGCTAATGTGACCCAAATTACTGAGGATACCGTAACTTATGAAAAGAACGGTCGTACCATTAAGATTGCTAATGATTACGTATTTGCAATGATTGGTTATCATCCTGATTATGATTTCTTAAATTCTATGGGTATTGAAATTAATACTAATGAATATGGAACTGCACCTGTATATAATAGAGAAACTTACGAAACAAATATAGAAAATTGTTACATTGCCGGAGTTATTGCGGCGGGAAATGATGCTAATACCATTTTCATTGAAAATGGTAAATACCATGGGGGTATTATTACTCAAAGTATTCTTAGAAAAAAACAAACACCACTTGAATCTTAATATTTAATGTAAATAAAAGAGTAGCTTGCTTAAAACCGATTTTTAATGAGATTTTAATACTGTCCCTAATACTGTATTAGAGAAACAGGCTCTTAAACAACATTATTCGAATAAAATTTCGTTTTTGTTCTAAGCCTTATCAACCAATCTTATTAGCCTAAGTAAGCTACACTTTTTTTATTACTCAAAGTACTCTTTTAATTGCTGGTGTGTCATATGTTGACTTAGGCCTACAAGTAATTTCAGTCTTGCTTTTGGTCCATTTAAACCATTTGAGAAGATAACTCCGTCATCAAATAAAGCTGCGCCTCCACCTTCATATGCATAAACCGGGCTAACAATTCCATTAAAGGATCTTGAAACTAATACAATAGGGATTCCTTTATCAAGACATTGCTTGAGTCCACTTAAACAAGTCATAGGCAAGTTCCCTTGGCCTAAAGCCTCAACAACTAATCCATCTATATTTTGTTGTGCGTAAAATTCAAAAAGATCACTTTCCATACCCATATAAGCTTTAATTAGTGGAACACGTAACTGTTCATCTATATCTCGAAAAGCGATTTGACGATAGGGATGATGATGAAATTGAACTCTCTCATTAGTTAGTACGCCAAGAGATCCATGATTGGGACTTTGGAACGTATTAATATTCGACGTGTGTACGACCAGTGTGAATTTCATCATTGAAAACCACCATCACTCCTTTTTGAGATGCATCTTTAGATGAAGCAACTCTAATAGCAGAGATAAAGTTATATAAGCCATCAGACCCAATTTCATTTGATGACCTCATCGCACCTGTGATAACAACAGGTTCATTAATATCTAGTAATAAATCTAATAAAAATACAGTCTCTTCTAAAGTATCTGTTCCATGCGTAATCACATATCCATCGTATCTATGTGTGTGAGCGCGTTGATTAATCTTATCTCTAAGTTTTATTACATTTTTTATCGTCATACATGGAGACGGAACATTTAACAAATTTATTTCATCGACATTAGGCATATTGCTTAATAATATCTTGATGTTGTGAAATTGGATTTTCTTTATTAGTAATCACTTTATTCAAGGAATCTTGAGACATACTCATTGTTCCACCAGTATGTATAACAAGGAGTTGTTTCATTGACTTTCCTCCTATTAATTTTTTACTTTTTTATGATAAAATAATATTTATAAAATAACAAGGAAGGATATTGAATAATGAGTTCAATCAATATTGCATTAGACGGTCCTGCTGCTGCCGGGAAAAGCACAATAGCTAAACAAGTAGCAAGTCGTCTATCTATGATATATGTAGATACAGGAGCCATGTATCGTGCCATTACATATAAATATCTTCAAAATGGCAAACCAGAAAACTTTAATGAGTTAATCAATAACACTTCATTAGAACTCACTTATGATGAACAAAAGGGGCAACGCATATTATTAGATGAGCAAGATATTACTGATTATTTAAGAGAAAATGATGTTACAAACAACGTGTCTTACGTCGCTTCTAAAGAGCCTGTTCGTTCATTTGCGGTTAAGCTTCAAAAAAAATTAGCTGCTAAAAAAGGGATTGTGATGGATGGTAGAGATATTGGGACCGTTGTTTTGCCTAATGCTGAACTAAAAGTATACATGATTGCATCAGTAAAAGAACGTGCAGAACGCAGACAAAAGGAAAACGAATTACGTGGCATTGATTCTAATTTAGAACAACTTAAACAAGAAATTGAAGCACGCGATCATTACGATATGAATCGCGACATTTCTCCATTAAGAAAAGCTAATGATGCATCTACTTTAGACACGACAGGTAAATCCATTGAAGAAGTAACACAAGAAATTTTAGATATGGTTAATCAAATTAAATAACGACTGTAATATAGATGAAGACTACACTGTAGTATAAGCGGTTTATGCTTACAATAGTAGTCTTTTTTACGAGCATATCATTTTAACTAGCTAATAAAACTTTATATAATTATTACTGTCTCTTATACACATCTGACGCTGCCGACGACTCCTTACGTGTAGA
>ERZ1031010.23-NODE-23-length-19899-cov-34.387825_pt1 | contig 19899 bp, 36 predicted proteins | sample MGYA00518594_ERZ1031010 | MGnify/ENA primary metagenome ERZ1031010 (study PRJEB33718, sample SAMN03159722) | human skin metagenome | collected 2014-05-20 | study: EMG produced TPA metagenomics assembly of the PRJNA266117 data set (Human skin bacterial metagenome... | reverse complement strand
CTACACGTAAGGAGTCGTCGGCAGCGTCAGATGTGTATAAGAGACAGCAATAACCAAGTATGTGTTAGACAAAATATAGAACATTATTGAAAAACCTTGATTTATCAATGTTTTTCATGTATCATTTCTAATGTTGTACTTTAAGAAAGCGATGAAGCGAAAGGTTACTGACACACCCGGCCGCTTTGCCATGGCGTTGTGTGAGATAGTTTTCGTGGAGAAGTCTATCACTTAAATGTAGACGAATAAGGAGGGAAAATTATGGCAAAACAAAAAATCAGAATCAGATTAAAAGCTTATGATCATCGCGTGATTGATCAATCAGCAGAAAAAATTGTTGAAACTGCAAAACGTTCTGGTGCAGATGTTTCTGGACCAATTCCGTTACCAACTGAAAAATCAGTTTATACAATTATCCGTGCTGTGCATAAGTACAAAGATTCTCGTGAACAATTCGAGCAACGTACTCACAAACGTTTAATCGATATTGTTAACCCGACACCTAAAACAGTTGATGCTCTTATGGGCTTAAACTTACCATCAGGTGTAGACATCGAAATTAAATTATAATAGAAAATTTTAGGAGGTGGACTTTCTATGACCAAAGGAATCTTAGGAAGAAAAATTGGGATGACACAAGTTTTTGGTGAAAACGGTGAATTAATCCCTGTAACTGTAGTAGAATCAAGCCAAAATGTTGTATTACAAAAGAAAACTGAAGAAGTTGATGGATACAATGCAATTCAAGTAGGATTTGAAGATAAACAAGCATATAAAAAAGGTTCTAAATCTAATAAATATGCAAATAAACCAGCTGAAGGTCATGCTAAAAAAGCTGACACAGCACCTAAGCGCTTCATTCGTGAGTTCCGCAACGTAAATGTTGACGAATACGAAGTAGGTCAAGAAGTCTCAGTTGATACATTTGAAACTGGTGAGATCATTGATGTTACTGGAGTTTCTAAAGGTAAAGGTTTCCAAGGTGCTATCAAACGTCATGGACAAGCACGTGGACCAATGGCACACGGTTCTCATTTCCACAGAGCGCCAGGTTCTGTAGGGATGGCATCAGATGCTTCAAAAGTATTTAAAGGGCAAAAAATGCCAGGTCGCATGGGTGGAAACACTGTTACTGTTCAAAACTTAGAAGTCGTTCAAGTAGACACTGAAAATAGTGTGATTTTAGTTAAAGGTAACGTACCAGGACCTAAAAAAGGTTTAGTAGAAATCACAACTTCAATCAAAAAAGGTAATAAATAATTTAAAAAGCGAAAGGAGGAAATTGCATAATGGCTAATTATGATGTTTTAAAAGTAGATGGATCTAAATCCGGTTCTATTGAATTAAGTGATTCAGTATTCGCTATCGAACCTAATAATAGAGTTCTATTCGAAGCTATTAACTTACAACGTGCGTCATTACGCCATGGTACTCACGCTGTCAAAAATCGTTCAGCAGTACGTGGTGGTGGACGTAAACCATGGAGACAAAAAGGAACAGGGCGTGCACGTCAAGGTACAATCCGTGCACCACAATGGCGTGGTGGTGGTATCGTATTTGGACCAACACCAAGAAGCTATTCTTACAAAATGCCTAAGAAAATGCGTCGTTTAGCATTGCGTTCAGCATTATCTTTTAAAGTTCAAGAAAATGGATTTACAGTAGTAGATACTTTTGATTTTGATGCTCCAAAAACAAAAGAATTTAAAAATGTTTTATCAACTCTTGAACAACCAAAAAAAGTATTAGTTGTAACTGAAGACGAAGATGTAAACGTTGAATTAGCAGCTCGTAATATTCCTGGTGTGCGAGTTACAACTGCACTAGGTCTTAACGTTTTAGATATCACAAGTGCTGACAGTATTGTAATAACAGAAGCAGCTGCCAAAAAAGTTGAGGAGGTGCTCGCATAATGGAAGCAAGAGATGTTCTTAAGCGCCCCGTAATCACCGAAAAATCTTCTGAAGCAATGGCGGAAGATAAATACACTTTTGATGTAGATACCCGTGCAAATAAAACACAAGTTAAAATTGCTGTTGAAGAAATCTTCGATGTCAAAGTTGAAAATGTGAATATCATTAATTATAAACCTAAGAAAAAACGTATGGGCCGTTACCAAGGTTACACAAACAAAAGAAGAAAAGCGATTGTTAAATTAAAAGAAGGTTCAATCGACTTATTTAACTAAAAATAATTTACCAATAAGGAGGTAAGCGACAATGGCTCTTAAAAAATATAAGCCAATTACAAATGGTCGTCGTAATATGACTACTTTAGATTTCGCAGAAATCACTAAAACAACTCCTGAAAAGTCATTATTACAACCGCTACCGAAAAGAGCGGGACGTAACAACCAAGGTAAATTGACTGTTCGCCATCATGGTGGAGGACATAAACGTCAATACCGTGTTATCGATTTTAAACGAAACAAAGATGGAATCACTGCAAAAGTTGATTCAATTCAATACGATCCAAACCGTTCAGCAAATATTGCATTATTAGTTTACGCTGATGGTGAAAAACGCTATATTATTGCACCTAAAGGATTACAAGTAGGCCAAACAGTTGAAAGTGGTGCTGAAGCAGATATCAAAATTGGTAATGCTTTGCCATTACAAAACATTCCTGTAGGTACTGTAATTCATAATATCGAGTTAAAACCAGGAAAAGGTGGGCAACTTGCTCGTTCAGCTGGTGCTAGCTCACAAGTATTAGGTAAAGAAGGTAAATATGTATTAATCAGATTAAGATCTGGTGAGGTACGTATGATCTTATCTACATGCCGCGCTACAATAGGTCAAGTAGGTAACTTACAACATGAACTTGTTAATGTTGGTAAAGCAGGACGTTCTAGATGGAAAGGTGTCCGTCCTACTGTTCGTGGTTCTGTAATGAACCCTAACGACCACCCACATGGTGGTGGTGAAGGTCGTGCTCCAATCGGTAGACCATCTCCAATGTCACCATGGGGTAAACCTACTCTTGGTAAGAAAACTCGTCGTGGTAAAAAATCATCAGACAAACTTATCGTTCGTGGACGTAAGAAAAAATAATATAAAAAACTTATTTGGGTGTGCGGCTTAAAAGCTGCACGCACACAATAAGAAGGGAGGCGCCCAAATGGCTCGTAGTATAAAAAAAGGACCTTTCGTCGATGATCACTTAATGAAAAAACTAGAAGCTCAAGACGGAAGTGAAAAGAAACAAGTAATTAAGACATGGTCTCGTCGTTCTACAATTTTCCCAAATTTCATCGGTCATACTTTCGCAGTATACGATGGACGTAAACATGTACCTGTATATGTAACAGAAGATATGGTAGGTCACAAATTAGGTGAATTTGCTCCAACTCGTACATTCAAAGGACATGCTGCAGACGACAAAAAAACTAGAAGATAATTTTAATAAGTAGAGGAGGAAATCCTGATGGAAGCAAAAGCGGTTGCTAGAACAATAAGAATCGCACCTCGTAAAGTCAGACTGGTTCTTGACTTAATTAGAGGAAAAAATGCTGGAGAAGCTATTGCTATCTTAAAAGTAACAAATAAAGCTTCATCGCCAGTAATTGAAAAAGTATTAATGTCCGCCTTAGCAAATGCTGAGCACAACTATGATATGAATACAGATGAATTAGTTGTTAAAGAAGCATATGCAAATGAAGGACCAACTTTAAAACGTTTCCGCCCACGTGCACAAGGTCGTGCAAGTGCAATTAACAAACGTACAAGCCACATTACAATCGTCGTAAGTGACAGTAAAGAAGCTTAATAACTTTCTAAGGAGGGAATACTGTGGGTCAAAAAATTAATCCAATCGGACTTCGTGTTGGAGTTATCCGTGACTGGGAAGCAAAATGGTATGCTGAAAAAGATTTCGCTTCACTATTACACGAAGATTTAAAAATCCGTAAATTTATTGATAATGAATTAAAAGAAGCATCAGTTTCTCACGTTGATATCGAACGTGCTGCTAACCGTATCAACATTGCAATCCATACTGGTAAACCAGGTATGGTTATTGGTAAAGGCGGTTCGGAAATTGAAAAACTTCGCAACAAATTAAACACTTTAACAGATAAAAAGGTACACATTAACGTAATTGAAATTAAAAAAGTTGATATTGATGCACGATTGGTTGCAGAAAATATCGCACGTCAATTAGAAAATCGTGCTTCATTCCGTCGTGTACAAAAACAAGCTATCACAAGAGCTATGAAAAATGGTGCTAAAGGTATTAAAACTCAAGTATCAGGTCGTTTAGGAGGAGCTGACATTGCTCGTGCTGAACAATATTCAGAAGGAACTGTTCCACTTCATACATTACGTGCTGACATTGATTACGCACATGCTGAAGCCGATACTACTTATGGTAAATTAGGCGTTAAAGTATGGATTTATCGTGGAGAAGTTCTTCCTACTAAGAATGCTAGTGAAGGAGGAAAATAATAATGTTACTACCAAAACGTGTGAAATATCGTCGTCAACATCGTCCAAAAACAACTGGTCGTTCTAAAGGCGGTAATTACGTAACATTTGGTGAGTATGGTTTACAAGCTACTACAACGTCTTGGATTACATCTCGTCAAATCGAATCTGCTCGTATTGCTATGACACGTTACATGAAACGTGGTGGGAAAGTTTGGATTAAAATCTTCCCTCATACACCATATACTAAAAAACCTTTAGAAGTACGTATGGGTGCTGGTAAAGGTGCGGTTGAAGGCTGGATTGCAGTTGTTAAGCCTGGTAGAATCTTATTCGAAGTAGCTGGTGTACCTGAAGAAATTGCTCGTGAAGCATTACGTTTAGCAAGTCACAAACTTCCAGTAAAAACTAAGTTTGTAAAACGTGAAGAATTGGGTGGTGAAACAAATGAAAGCTAAGGAAATTAGAGACTTAACCACTTCAGAAATCGAAGAACAAATTAAATCTTCAAAAGAAGAACTTTTTAACCTACGCTTTCAGTTAGCTACAGGTCAATTAGAAGAAACTGCACGTATTCGCACAGTAAGAAAAACGATTGCACGTCTAAAAACTGTTGCTCGTGAAAGAGAAATTGAACAAAGTAAGGCTAATCAATAATAATTGAAAGAGGAGGTTACAAAAGTGAGTGAAAGAAACGATCGTAAAGTTTATGTAGGTAGAGTTGTTTCAGACAAAATGGATAAAACAATTACAGTTCTAGTAGAAACTTACAAAACTCACAAATTATACGGTAAGCGAGTAAAATACTCTAAAAAATATAAAACTCATGATGAAAACAATTCAGCTAAATTAGGAGACATTGTTAAAATTCAAGAAACTCGTCCTTTGTCAGCAACAAAACGTTTTCGTTTAGTTGAAATTGTTGAAGAGTCAGTAATTATATAATCAAGAATAGAGATAAGGGAGGTTTAACGAATGATCCAACAAGAAACACGTTTAAAAGTAGCAGATAACTCTGGTGCTCGTGAAGTTCTTACAATTAAAGTATTAGGTGGATCTGGTCGTAAAACAGCGAATATTGGCGATATAATCGTGTGTACTGTTAAAAATGCAACACCAGGTGGCGTTGTCAAAAAAGGCGACGTTGTCAAAGCTGTTGTAGTTCGTACTAAATCAGGTGTTCGCCGTAACGACGGTTCATATATTAAATTTGATGAAAATGCATGTGTTATCATCCGTGATGACAAAGGTCCACGTGGTACTCGTATCTTTGGTCCTGTTGCTCGTGAATTACGTGAAGGTAACTTCATGAAAATCGTATCATTAGCACCAGAAGTACTATAATTAAAAATCAACCAATCATACTATTTAAGGAGGTGCCCACATGCATATTAAAAAAGGTGACAACGTAAAAGTTATCGCAGGTAAAGACAAAGGTAAAGAAGGTAAAGTAGTTGCTACTGAACCTAAGAAAGACCGTGTCGTTGTGGAAGGTGTTAACGTTATTAAAAAGCACCAAAAACCAACTCAATTAAACCCTGAAGGTGGAATCTTAGAAACAGAAGCAGCAATCCATGTTTCTAATGTACAATTATTAGACCCTAAAACGAATGAACCTACTCGTGTTGGATATGAAACAGTTGATGGTAAAAAAGTTCGTGTTGCTAAAAAATCAGGCGAAGAAATTAAAACTAATAATTAATAACTAGGTGAAAGGAGGATCCACTTTGAACCGTTTAAAAGAAAAGTACAATTCTGAAGTTACAGAGAACTTAGTAAAGAAATTTAACTATAGTTCAGTAATGCAAGTACCTAAAATTGAAAAAATCGTAGTGAACATGGGTGTAGGTGACGCAGTTCAAAACTCTAAAGTATTAGATAATGCGGTAGAAGAGTTAGAACTTATCACTGGTCAAAAACCATTAGTAACTAAAGCTAAAAAATCTGTTGCAACATTTCGTTTACGTGAAGGTATGCCTATTGGTGCAAAAGTAACGCTTCGCGGAGAAAGAATGTATGAATTCTTAGATAAACTAATTGCAGTTTCATTGCCTCGTGTTCGTGACTTCCAAGGTGTTTCTAAAACAGCATTTGACGGTCGCGGTAACTATACATTAGGTATTAAAGAACAATTAATTTTCCCAGAAATTGACTATGACAAAGTAACTAAAGTTAGAGGAATGGATATTGTAATCGTAACAACTGCTAACACTGACGAGGAAGCTCGTGAATTGTTAACAAACTTCGGTATGCCATTTCGTAAATAATCTCTAAAAAGGAGGCTAATTAAGTGGCTAAAACTTCAATGGTTGCTAAGCAACAAAAAAAACAAAAATTCGCAGTTCGTGAATACACTCGTTGTGAACGCTGTGGTCGTCCACATTCTGTATATCGTAAATTTAAATTATGCCGTATTTGTTTTCGTGAATTAGCTTATAAAGGCCAAATTCCTGGCGTACGTAAAGCTAGCTGGTAATAATTAAGAGTCTGAAAGGAGGCAACAATCAATGACAATGACAGATCCAATCGCAGATATGCTAACTCGTGTGAGAAACGCAAACATGGTTCGTCACGAGAAGTTAGAATTACCTGCGTCTAATATCAAAAAAGAAATTGCTGAAATCTTAAAAAAAGAAGGTTTCATTAAAAATGTTGAATATGTTGAAGACGATAAGCAAGGTGTTATTCGTTTATTCTTAAAATATGGTCAAAATAATGAACGTGTTATTACAGGTTTAAAACGTATTTCTAAACCAGGTTTACGTGTTTATGCTAAAGCTAACGAAGTGCCTAAAGTATTAAATGGTTTAGGTATTGCACTTGTTTCAACTTCTCAAGGTGTTATCACAGATAAAGAAGCAAGAAAACGTAATGTTGGTGGAGAAATCATCGCATACGTTTGGTAATAATTAATAAGGAGGTGCCATAACATGAGTCGTGTTGGTAAGAAGATTATTAACATTCCTAGTGACGTAACAGTAACTTTTGATGTAAGTAATGTAACTGTTAAAGGTCCTAAAGGTGAATTAGAAAGAACTTTAAACGAAAGAATGACATTTAAACAAGATGAAAACACTATAGAAGTTGTAAGACCTTCTGATTCTAAAGAAGATAGAACAGATCATGGTACAACTCGTGCTTTATTAAATAATATGGTACAAGGTGTTTCACAAGGTTTCGAAAAAACACTTGAACTTGTTGGTGTAGGTTACCGTGCTCAAATGCAAGGTAAAGATTTAGTACTTAATGTTGGATACTCTCACCCAGTTGAAATTAAAGCTGAAAATGGCATTACTTTCGCTGTTGAGAAAAACACTACTGTTAAAGTATCTGGTGTTTCTAAAGAATTAGTTGGTGCTACAGCATCTAACATCCGTTCAGTTAGACCTCCAGAGCCTTATAAAGGTAAAGGTATCCGTTACCAAGGTGAATATGTTCGCCGCAAAGAAGGTAAAACAGGTAAATAATAGATAAATCTCTAAAGAAAGGAGTATTGAAATGATCAGTAAAATTGATAAAAACAAAGTACGTTTGAAAAGACATGCACGTGTTCGTACTAAATTATCAGGTACAGCTGAAAAACCACGTTTAAATGTGTATCGTTCAAACAAACACATCTATGCTCAAATTATTGATGACGTTAAAGGCGAAACTATAGTCCAAGCATCATCTCAAGATAAAGACATTGCAAGCGAATCTGCTTCAAAAGTAGACTTAGCTACTACAGTTGGTCAAGCAATTGCTAAGAAAGCAAACGACAAAGGTATTAAAGAAATCGTATTTGACCGTGGAGGCTATTTATACCATGGACGAGTTAAAGCATTAGCAGATGCTGCCAGAGAAAGCGGATTAGAATTTTAATTTAAAGGAGGGACACATTCATGGCTCGTAGAGAAGAAGAAACTAAAGAATTTGAAGAACGCGTTGTAACGATTAACCGTGTTGCTAAAGTAGTAAAAGGTGGTCGTCGTTTCCGTTTCACTGCATTAGTAGTTGTAGGTGATAAAAATGGTCGTGTAGGTTTCGGTACTGGTAAAGCACAAGAGGTACCTGAAGCTATCAAAAAAGCTGTAGAAGCTGCTAAAAAAGATTTAGTAGTTGTTCCACGTGTTGAAGGTACAACTCCACACACTATTACAGGTCGCTATGGTTCAGGTAGCGTATTTATGAAACCGGCTGCACCTGGTACTGGGGTTATTGCTGGTGGACCAGTTCGTGCCGTATTAGAATTAGCAGGTATTACTGATATCTTAAGCAAATCACTTGGTTCAAATACTCCAATTAATATGGTTCGTGCGACTATCAATGGTTTACAAAACTTAAAAAATGCAGAAGATGTTGCTAAATTACGTGGCAAATCTGTAGAAGAATTATACAATTAAGGAGGGAAAATAAGTTATGGCTAAATTACAAATTACCCTCACTCGTAGTGTTATTGGTCGTCCTGAAACACAACGTAAAACTGTTGAAGCATTAGGTCTCAAAAAAACTAATAGTTCAGTAGTTGTTGAAGATAACCCTGCAATCCGTGGGCAAATTAACAAAGTTAAGCATTTATTAACAATTGAAGAAAAATAATTAAGGAGGTGTCGAAATGAAATTACATGAGTTAAGAGCAGCTGAAGGATCACGTCGTGTACGTAATCGTGTAGGTCGTGGTGCTGCAACTGGTAACGGTAAAACAAGTGGTCGTGGGCAAAAAGGTCAAAAAGCACGTTCAGGTGGCAAAGTAAGACCAGGATTCGAAGGTGGACAATTACCTTTATTCCGTCGTCTGCCAAAACGTGGTTTCACTAACATTAACCGTAAAGAATATGCTATTGTTAACTTAGACCAACTTAATAAATTTGAAGATGGTACTGAAGTAACTCCAGCTTTATTAGTAGAATCTGGTGTTGTTAAGAATGAAAAGTCTGGTATTAAAGTACTAGGTAATGGTTCACTAGATAAAAAATTAACAGTGAAAGCTCATAAATTCTCAGCTTCAGCAGCAGAAGCTGTTGATTCAAAAGGTGGAGCACACGAGGTGATCTAATGTTTCAAACGCTTGTGCGTTTCTTTACAACAAGAGAAGTGCGTAACAAGATTTTCTTCACTCTAGCAATGTTAGTTATTTTTAAAGTAGGAACGTATATTCCAGCTCCAGGAGTTAATCCTGAAGCATTTAATCATCCACAGGGTTCTCAAGGTGCCACTGAGTTATTGAATACTTTTGGTGGCGGTGCCTTGAAACGTTTCTCTATATTTGCTATGGGAATTATGCCCTACATCACTGCATCCATTGTTATGCAGTTATTGCAAATGGATATTGTACCTAAGTTCACAGAGTGGGCTAAACAAGGTGAAATGGGTAGAAGAAAAATTAATAATGTAACACGTTATTTCGCTATTATTCTAGCTTTTATTCAATCAATAGGTATGGCATTCCAATTCAATAATTATCTCAAAGGGCAACTGATTATGGAAAAATCAGTTATGAGTTATTTATTGATTGCAGTTGTTTTAACAGCAGGAACAGCGTTCTTAATTTGGCTTGGTGACCAAATCACTCAGTTTGGTGTTGGTAATGGTATTTCTCTTATCATCTTTGCTGGTATTTTATCTACTTTGCCTTCAAGCATCGAGCAATTTGCACAATCAGTTTTTGTAGGCCAAGATGATAATTCATTGGCTTGGCTAAAAATTGTTGGATTAGTCGTTTCATTAATCTTACTAACTATTGGAGCAATTTTTGTACTTGAAGCCAAACGTAAAATTCCAATTCAATATGCAAAGAAACAATCTGCTCAACGATTAGGTTCACAAGCAACTTATCTACCTTTAAAAGTTAATTCGGCCGGTGTTATTCCAGTAATTTTTGCGATGGCGTTCTTCTTGTTACCAAGGACTTTAACTTTATTCTTCCCTAAAGCAGAATGGGCACAGAATATTGCTGATACTGCCAATCCTTCAAGTAATATTGGAATGATTGTTTATGTTGTATTAATTATTGCTTTTGCATATTTCTATGCATTTGTTCAAGTTAATCCTGAAAAAATGGCTGACAATCTAAAAAAACAAGGTAGTTATGTCCCAGGTATTAGACCTGGTGAACAAACCAAAAAATATATTACTAAAGTACTTTATCGTCTAACATTTGTAGGTTCTATTTTCTTAGCAGCAATAGCAATTTTACCGATTATTGCGACAAAATTTATGGGATTACCACAATCAATACAGATTGGTGGTACAAGTCTTTTAATCGTTATCGGTGTTGCAATAGAAACTATGAAAACTTTAGAAGCACAAGTGACTCAAAAAGAATATAAAGGCTTTGGTGGTAGATAATTTGTAGGAGGGCATTTATGAATATCATTTTAATGGGTTTACCTGGCGCAGGTAAAGGAACTCAAGCGAGTGAAATTGTTAAGAAATTCCCAATACCACATATTTCTACTGGCGACATGTTCAGAAAAGCGATTAAAGATGAGACAGATTTAGGTAAAGAAGCTAAATCATACATGGATCGTGGAGAATTAGTTCCTGATGAAGTTACTGTAGGTATCGTTAAAGAAAGAATTTCGGAAGACGATGCCAAAAAAGGATTCTTACTAGATGGCTTTCCAAGAACAATTGAACAAGCTGAGGCATTAAATCAAATCATGTCTGAGCTCGATAGAGACATTGATGTTGTCATCAATATTGAAGTTCCTGAGGAAGAATTAATGAATCGTCTTACAGGTCGTCGTATCTGTGAAAAATGTGGTACAACATATCATCTTGTATTTAATCCTCCAAAGGTTGATGGTATCTGTGATATCGATGGTGGAAAGTTATATCAACGTGAAGATGATAATCCAGAAACAGTATCAAATCGTTTGAGCGTTAATGTTAAACAATCAAAACCTATTTTAGAGTATTACAATGATAAAGGTGTTTTGAAAAACATTGATGGTTCAAAGGATATCGAAAAAGTAACTGATGATGTCATTGGTATCTTAAATCATTTGTAATAGATCAACGCTTTACGATCTATTTTTGTAGTGAATATTAGAGAAAATTGAATAGAATGAGTGACAAATAACGATAGTTAATTCCCGTATTTTTGTTAAACTTATATTATTTAATCACGAATAGATTCGTATCGTTAAGTTGTCTATTGACGATTACCTTACTATTGCAAGAAGGGGGAAGTTAATCAATGGCTAAACAAGATGTAATTGAATTAGAAGGTACAGTATTAGATACTTTACCAAATGCAATGTTTAAAGTAGAATTAGAAAATGGTCATGAGATTTTAGCACATGTAAGTGGTAAAATTAGAATGAATTACATTCGTATTCTACCTGGCGACAAAGTAACTGTTGAGATGTCTCCGTATGATTTATCGCGTGGTAGAATAACTTATCGTTATAAATAATCGTCACTCCATAATATAGGGAGGTATAAAAATGAAAGTAAGACCATCAGTAAAACCAATTTGCGAGAAATGCAAAGTCATTAAACGTAAAGGTAAAGTAATGGTAATTTGTGATAATCCTAAGCACAAGCAAAGACAAGGTTAATAAAAGAGAGGTGTAATTTAATATGGCACGTATTGCAGGAGTGGATATCCCACGTGAAAAACGCATTGTTATCTCATTAACATACGTATATGGTATTGGTACTTCAACTGCTAATAAAATCGTTGAAGAAGCAAACGTATCAGCAGATACACGCGTTAAAGATTTAACTGACGACGAATTAGGTCGTATCCGTGAAGTTGTAGATGGATACAAAGTAGAAGGTGACTTACGTCGTGAACAAAACTTAAACATTAAACGTTTAATGGAAATTTCATCTTATCGTGGAATTCGTCATCGTCGTGGCTTACCAGTTCGTGGACAAAAAACTAAAAACAATGCACGTACACGTAAAGGCCCAGTTAAGACAGTAGCTAACAAGAAAAAATAATAGGTAAAGGAGGCAAAATAATGGCACGTAAACAAGCATCTCGTAAACGTAGAGTGAAAAAGAATATTGAAAATGGAGTAGCACACATCCGTTCAACATTCAATAATACTATCGTAACTATCACTGATGAATTCGGTAATGCATTATCTTGGTCATCAGCTGGTGCATTAGGATTCAAAGGATCTAAAAAATCAACTCCATTTGCAGCTCAAATGGCTTCAGAAACAGCTTCAAAATCAGCTATGGAACATGGTTTGAAAACAGTAGAAGTAACAGTTAAAGGACCTGGTCCAGGCCGTGAATCAGCTATCCGTGCATTACAATCTGCAGGACTAGAAGTAACTGCAATTAGAGACGTTACTCCAGTACCACACAATGGTTGTCGTCCGCCAAAACGTCGTCGCGTCTAATTTATGATTGTATTGTTACAGGTCACTGAGCAAACAGTTTAAATCTAGTCGACGTATTTAAGGAGGATATTTGTAAATGATAGAAATTGAAAAACCTAGAATTGAGACAATTGAAGTTAGTGAAGATGCTAAATTCGGTAAATTCGTTGTTGAACCACTTGAACGTGGCTATGGTACTACACTAGGAAACTCCTTACGTCGTATCCTACTATCTTCATTACCAGGTGCAGCCGTTAAATACATTGAAATTGAAGGAGTTTTACACGAATTCTCAGCAGTAGATAATGTTGTTGAAGATGTTTCAACTATTATTATGAACATTAAGAAAATCGCATTAAAAATTTACTCTGAAGAAGATAAAACTCTAGAAATCGATGTTAAAGATGAAGGCGAAGTTACTGCAAGTGACATTACTCACGACAGTGATGTTGAGATTTTAAATCCAGAACTTAAAATCGCAACTGTGTCTAAAGGTGGACATCTTAAAGTGCGTCTTGTTGCTAATAAGGGTAGAGGTTACGCATTAGCTGAACAAAATAATACTAGTGATTTACCAATTGGTGTAATTCCTGTTGATTCACTATATTCACCTGTAGAACGTGTTAACTATACAGTTGAAAATACACGTGTAGGTCAAAGTAGTGATTTTGATAAATTAACTTTAGATGTTTGGACAAACGGTTCAATCACACCACAAGAGTCAGTCTCATTAGCAGCTAAAATAATGACTGAACACTTGAATATCTTTGTAGGTCTAACTGATGAAGCTCAAAATGCTGAAATCATGATTGAAAAAGAAGAAGATCAAAAAGAGAAAGTACTTGAAATGTCTATTGAAGAATTAGACTTATCTGTACGTTCTTATAACTGCTTAAAACGCGCAGGAATCAATTCTGTACAAGAGTTAGCTGATAAATCTGAAGCTGACATGATGAAAGTGCGTAATTTAGGTCGTAAATCTTTAGAAGAAGTAAAATATAAATTAGAAGATTTAGGATTAGGATTAAGAAAAGAAGATTGATAAAGGAGGTTAACTCATGGGTTATAGAAAATTAGGTCGTACTTCTGATCAACGTAAAGCAATGTTACGTGACTTAGCTACTTCACTTATTGTTAGTGAACGTATTGAAACTACAGAAGCTCGTGCTAAAGAAGTTCGCAGTATCGTAGAGAAGTTAATCACTCTAGGTAAAAAAGGGGACTTAGCTTCTCGCCGTAATGCAGCTAAAACTATACGTAACGTTGAAATCTTAAATGAAGATGACTCAACTCAAACAGCTCTTCAAAAATTATTTGGTGAAATCGCTGAACGTTACAATGAACGTCAAGGTGGTTACACTCGTATCCTTAAAGTAGGCCCACGTCGTGGTGACGGTGCTGAATCAGTATTTATTGAATTAGTTTAATATATAAGAGTAGGGCTTTAATCTAGTTTTTATGAACTAGATTGTTTATTCTAACTCTTCACCTTAATAAATACACTTACTACTTATATATAAAGCAAATGAGTGCAATGATAATGTTTGCCACATACAAATATTGTCTAGCTCAGAGTACCCCATCTAACTTAATATTTTTTAAAGCGTGAACTCAACATTTTGATGGGGTGCGCGCTTTTTTATTTAAGCTATAGTCAGTTATGCTATAGCTTTTTTTGATAACTTAATGTTAAAATGTATTATTCATACATATCCGATATACAGACAAATTGAATTATTGTAAAATATTAGAGTAATATAAAATATTAAAAATGAGGAGTGTTTAATGTGAAGGAGCTTAGCAACATAATAGAATTTCAAAATGTATCATTTCAATACCAAAGTGATGCTGCTTTCACATTAAATCAAGTTTCTTTTACAGTACCTTTAGGACAATGGACTTCAATTGTTGGTCATAATGGATCTGGTAAGTCTACTATTGCAAAGTTAATAGTAGGGGTAGAAGAAGCCAGTGAAGGAAAAATCCTCTTCAAAGGAAATACTGTAGATTCATCTAACCAGCACGAGGTTAGAAAACACATAGGCATCGTATTTCAAAATCCGGACAATCAATTTGTGGGCTCCATTGTGAAATTTGATGTTGCTTTTGGACTTGAAAATCATCAAGTTCTTCATGATGAAATGATTAACATAGTCGATACAGTTTTATATGAGGTTGATATGTTAGATAAAGCTGACTATGAACCTCAATCTCTTTCAGGAGGTCAGAAGCAACGTGTTGCAATAGCAGGAGTATTGGCACTTAATCCAGATATGATTATACTAGATGAAGCAACAACTATGCTTGATCCAAAGGGGAAAATCGCATTATTAAATCTTGTGAAAGAAGTAAAAGACAAAAATGATGTAACAATCGTTTCAATCACCCATGAGTTAGATGAAGTTATGGACGCTGATAACGTCATTGTTATGAATAAAGGATCAGTATTTAAACAAGGGAGACCGCAAGAAATATTTAAGTATGCTGATGAACTAACTGCTATTGGATTGAACTTACCTTTTCCATTAAAAATAAATCAACTTTTAGGGTTAGATTCATCTTTTGTATCTTATGAAGGACTATTAAAACTATTATGAGTATACGTTTAAACCATGTGAGTTATACCTATCAAAAGGGGACGCCATATGAATATAAAGCAATTGAAGACATTACCTTAAAGTTTGAGCAAGGAAAGTATTATGCAATTATTGGTCAAACAGGTAGTGGTAAGTCTACTTTAATTCAACATTTAAACGCTTTATTAAAACCTTCGGATGGATCAATCAATATTGATAGTGTAGAAATAACTAATAAAACAAAAGATAAATATTTAAAAAATATACGTCAATACGTTGGTATAGTCTTTCAATTTCCAGAATCGCAATTATTTGAAGATAGTGTAGAAAAAGAAATAGAATTTGGACCTAAAAATTTTAATATGGACTTAGAAAAAGTAAAAAATAAAGCTTTTCAATTATTCATTGATTTAGGATTCTCTAGAGAAGTCATGTCTCTTTCACCATTTCAAATGTCTGGCGGTCAAATGAGAAAAGTTGCGCTTGTATCAATATTAGCTATAGATCCTAAAATTATTATTTTAGATGAACCGACAGCTGGGTTAGATCCTAGAAGCAAAAATCAAATTATGTCTTTAATTAAACGTATTCAATTAGAGGAAAATAAAACAATTATTCTCGTATCACACGATATGGATGATGTAGCGCGATATGCTGATGAAATTATTGTCTTAAATAAAGGTAAAGTGGTTGAACAAGCAGAACCAAGATTTTTATTTAAACAAGTAGACAAGTTAATAAATTGGCACATTAATCTGCCTAAAACCATAAAGCTACAAAGAGATTTTGAGAATAAATACAACATATCCCTACCAAAATTAGCTTTGAATGAAGAAGAATTTGTGGAAATGTATAAGGAGTGGCGCAATGAAAAATAAATTGATCATTGGTCGTTATCTACCTACACAATCTGTTGTTCATCATCTTGATCCTAGAGCTAAGCTTATATTTGTTTTCTTTTTCATTATTCTAATATTCTTTTGTCATTCATTCGGAACGTATGCTTGGCTATTTGTATTAATTTTAATCTTTATGAAATTAGCGAAAATACCTTTTGGATTTTTAATGAAAGGATTAACGCCAATATTTTTCTTCTTAATATTTACATTTATAATGCATATTCTCTTTACTAGTGGTGGAGAGGTTCTTTTACACTTTGGATTTATAACAATTGAATCAAATGGAATCATCGAAGGTATATATATATCATTAAGACTGATTTTAATTGTTATGATTGCAACAATTATGACATTAACCACTAGTCCAATTGATTTAACAGATGCTTTTGAAAGGTTATTTGCGCCATTAAAAGTGGTAAAGGTACCTGTACACCAATTAAGTATGATGATGTCTATATCTTTAAGGTTTATACCAACATTGATGGATGAATTAGAAAAAATTATTTTAGCACAAAAATCTAGAGGTTCAGAAATAAGCTCTGGAAGTTTAATGACAAGAATCAAAGCCTTTATTCCTCTGATGATTCCGCTTTTTATTTCTGCATTTCAAAGAGCGGAAGAATTAGCAATTGCTATGGAGGTTAGAGGATATGATATGAATGTGAAACGGACAAGTTACAGATTGTTACAATGGAAATTAAAAGATACTATTACAATTACTTTGTTATTACCCATTGGAATACTTTTATTTATTATTAAATTCTCAGGAGTGTAACCATTGCGAATTTTAGTTGAAATTGCTTATCAAGGAAACCAATTTTTAGGATTCCAAATTCAACAACAAGGTCGTACCGTTCAACAACAATTTGAAAAGATACTTAAACGAATACATAAACATCATGTTAGAATCCATCCGTCAAGCAGAACAGACAGGGGAGTGCATGCATATCAGCAATATTTTCATTTTGATACTGAATTGCAAATAGACAATCAACGATGGAAATATGCGATGAATAGCGCTTTACCTAATGATATTTATGTTATAAGTGTGCAAACGGTAGATAAAAATTTCCATTGCCGATATGATTGTGTGGGAAAACGTTATCGTTACAAAGTTTATCAAGGTAAACATCGTAACCCCTTTAAAAGTGGTCTTGAAACATTTATAAAAGAAGATTTAGATTTTGAAAAAATGAATGAAGCAGCTCAACAATTTATAGGTTCTCATGATTTTACTGGTTTTTGTTCTCAGAAAACTGAAGTTGAAAGTAAGGTAAGGACTTTGTATCAAAGTGAAATAGTTCCTACCATTCAAGGATTTGATTATGTAGTTACAGGTTCAGGATTTCTCTATAATATGGTTCGTGTACTTGTAGCGTTTTTAATTGAGGTTGGAAAGGGAAAACGTCGACCTGATGAAGTGAAAAAACTTATAGGTGAGAAAAATCGAAATAATGTGCCATTTACGGCACCTGCGGAAGGCTTATATTTAGAGAAAATATATTTATTCCCAAAAGACTTACAAAAAGACTTTGGAAATCACATTAAGATACACTATAAAAAATCATTGTAAAATGATTAATTGTCATTGACAAAAACAGTATGAAATTATAAGATTATTAACGGTATTATTTTATATCACCCCGCGATAAGCCCCGGAAACTTATTGTGTTACAAAATATATAAGCAAAGTAGAACAACAGTTATTAAAATAAATGAAATCTTACGCTTTTAATCGTAACAATAATTAAGATTGGAAATGAGATAGTCATAGGTTCGAATGTGATTTATCATCACAACAATCATAAGCAAAGCATTTGTTTTTAGGAGGACAATTATTATGCGTCAAACATTTATGGCAAATGAATCAAACATTGAGCGCAAATGGTACGTTATTGATGCTGAAGGCCAAACATTAGGTCGTTTATCATCAGAAGTAGCTGCTATCTTACGCGGTAAAAATAAAGTAACTTATACACCACACGTTGATACTGGTGATTATGTAATCATTATTAATGCATCTAAAATCGAATTTACTGGTAATAAAGAACAAGATAAAATTTATTATCGTCACTCAAATCATCCAGGTGGCTTAAAAGCAATCACTGCTGGTGAATTAAGAAGAACAAATCCTGAACGTTTATTAGAAACTTCTATCAAAGGTATGTTACCAAGCACACGCTTAGGTGAAAAACAAGGTAAAAAATTATTTGTATATGGTGGCGCTGAACATCCACACGCTGCACAACAACCAGAAAACTACGAGTTACGTGGTTAATTAGAAGGAGGAAATTACATTGGCACAAGTTGAATATAAAGGCACAGGCCGTCGTAAAAACTCAGTAGCACGTGTACGTTTAGTACCAGGTGAAGGTAACATTACTGTTAACGAACGTGACGTACGTGACTACTTACCATTCGAATCATTAATCTTAGACTTAAATCAACCATTCGATGTTACTGAAACTAAAGGTAACTATGACGTTTTAGTAAACGTTCATGGTGGTGGATTCACTGGACAAGCTCAAGCTATCCGTCATGGTATTGCTCGTGCTTTATTAGAAGCAGATCCAGAATACAGAGGTTCTTTAAAACGCGCTGGATTACTTACTCGTGACCCACGCATGAAAGAACGTAAAAAACCAGGTCTTAAAAAAGCTCGTCGTTCTCCACAATTCTCAAAACGTTAATTTTGGCGAACTAACAAAAATAAGAAAGATAGTGCTTTTTCTTGCACTATCTTTCTTTATACTAATGTTTTATAATTTCTTTAATAATTTTTGTCATATCATCGTGTATAACTAATTTAGCAGCATAATCATATGGGGTTGGATCTCTATTGATAATAACTAAGTTGTCACCTTTGAATTCTGAAACAAAATCAGCAGCAGGTTGTACTATAAGTGATGAACCTAACACGATAAGTGTATCGGCTTTTTGAATTTTTTCTAATGCTTTGAATACAGTTTTTTGATTTAGCATTTCACCATAAAGAACAATATCTGGCCTAATTACACTACCACATTCTTCACAGTATTTAAGATGATGATTCATTACATACGATTTTGAATATTCACTATAACAGTTAATACAATAAAAGCGATTAAGAGTGCCATGTAATTCATCTATATAATGGCTACCTGCATCTTCGTGTAAGCCATCAATATTCTGTGTAATGACACCTAAAGATTTATGGTGTTGTTCCAACTGAGTTATCCATTGGTGTACTACATTTGGTTTTTTATCAGCTATTAAAAGTCTTTTATGATAAAAATCAATAAAGCTTTCTTTATCATCGTGTAAATGATCAATACTTAGTAAATATTCTGGAGACTGACCTTGTTTTGAAATTTCATCAAAAAGACCGCCCATTGAACGGAAGTCTGGAATACCACTTGCTACTGAAACACCTGCACCTGTAAAGAAGACTATTTTACTAGAATCGTCGATAATATGTTTCAATTGTTGAACTTCATTCCCCATTTTTTTCACCTCATTAGTATTTTCTTATTTGAACTAACTTGAAAATGATTTTTCACATGCTTATTATAATTTATTATTAAAGAATGCATGTTATGATTTAAAGTGAAGACGATAAACATTTTTAACTATTTATTGAAAATGTATTATTCCTGTCTCTTATACACATCTGACGCTGCCGACGACTCCTTACGTGTAG
>ERZ1031010.22-NODE-22-length-20122-cov-30.716599_pt1 | contig 20122 bp, 14 predicted proteins | sample MGYA00518594_ERZ1031010 | MGnify/ENA primary metagenome ERZ1031010 (study PRJEB33718, sample SAMN03159722) | human skin metagenome | collected 2014-05-20 | study: EMG produced TPA metagenomics assembly of the PRJNA266117 data set (Human skin bacterial metagenome... | reverse complement strand
CTACACGTAAGGAGTCGTCGGCAGCGTCAGATGTGTATAAGAGACAGATATATTAATTTGCTATTATTATTAAGCATTTTATAATGACATATATTATCCATTAACATTTACGTACAAATTCTTATCTTTAAAATTCAAACACAATATTAATAGAGGTGTAGAGCATGAGCATTTTAGTTACGGTAGTTTCATTTATCATCGTATTTGGTGTACTCGTCACGGTTCACGAATATGGTCACATGTTTTTCGCTAAAAGAGCTGGAATTATGTGTCCAGAATTTGCAATAGGTATGGGACCAAAGATTTTTAACTTTAGAAAAGATGAAACTTTATATACAATACGTTTATTACCTGTAGGTGGTTACGTTAGGATGGCAGGAGATGGCCTAGAAGAGCCTCCAGTTCAGCCAGGAATGAACGTCAAAATTAAATTAAATGATAATGATGAAATTTCTCATATTATTTTAGATGATCAACACAAATTCCAACAAATTGAAGCTATAGAAGTTAAAAAGTGTGATTTCAAAGATGAGCTTTTTATTGAAGGAATCACTGCTTTTGATGAGGAAAGACATCATTATTCAATTGCTAAAACAGCATATTTTGTTGAAAGTGGTAGTCTTATTCAAATCGCTCCTAGAGATAGACAATTTGCTCATAAAAAGCCATTATCAAAGTTTTTAACTTTAATCGCAGGGCCATTATTTAACTTTATATTAGCATTAGCGTTATTTATTGGTTTAGCTTATTATCAAGGGACACCAACGAGTACGATAGATTATGTTGTGAAAAAATCACCAGCAGATGAAGCAGGTTTGCTTAAAGATGATAAAATAGTACAAGTTGGTAATCATAAAATTAAAAGTTTCGATGATATCAAAAGTGTTCTTGATCAAAATAAAACTGCTAAAACGTCAATAAAAGTTGAAAGAGATGGTAAAACTAAAACCATGCAACTTGAACCTAAAAAGGTCGAGAGAAAGATTACTAAAACAAAGACTCAAACGAGTTATGAAATAGGTTTTGCACCCAAATTGGAACATGATGTTATCAAACCAATTGAATATGGGGTCTATAATTTCTTTGATAAAGGGAAACTTATATTTACTGCTGTTGTTGCTATGCTAGGTAGCATATTTACAGGTGAGTTCTCATTCGATATGTTAAATGGACCAGTTGGTATTTATCATAGTGTTGACTCTGTAGTTAAATCAGGAATTATTAACTTAGTAGCTTATACAGCTTTATTAAGTGTTAACTTAGGTATTATGAATTTATTACCAATTCCTGCGTTAGATGGAGGACGTATTTTATTTGTTCTTTATGAGGCTATTTTTAGAAAACCGATTAATAAAAAAGCTGAAACAGCTATTATTGCTCTAGGTGCTTTATTTGTAGTGATTACTATGATAATAGTGACGTGGAATGACATACAACGGTATTTCTTATAATAGGGAGGAAAAAAGAGAATGAAACAATCTAAAGTATTTATACCAACGATGAGAGAAGTTCCTGCCGAAGCAGAAGCATTGAGTCATCGCTTATTATTAAAAGCAGGTTTAATTAAACAAAGTACAAGTGGTATTTATAGTTATTTACCTCTTGCCACACGAGTACTGAATAATATTTCTAAAATCGTACGAGAAGAAATGGAAAGTATAGATGCTGTAGAAATTCTGATGCCAGCTTTACAACAAGCAGAACTGTGGGAAGAATCTGGACGATGGGGAGCTTATGGTCCAGAATTAATGCGATTAAAAGATCGCAATGGTAGAGAATTTGCACTTGGACCAACTCATGAAGAAGTGGTTACATCTCTTGTAAGAGATGAATTAAAATCATATAAACAATTACCACTTACTTTATTCCAAATTCAATCAAAATATCGTGATGAGAAGCGTCCACGTTTTGGTTTATTACGAGGAAGAGAATTTATCATGAAAGATGCATATTCTTTCCATGCTGACGAAGAATCTTTAGATGCGACCTACCAAGACATGTATCAAGCTTATAGTAGAATTTTTAAACGTGTGGGTATCAACGCACGCCCTGTAGTTGCAGATTCAGGAGCTATAGGCGGTAATCACACTCATGAATTTATGGCGTTGAGTGACATTGGTGAAGATACTATTGTTTATAGTAATAAAAGTGACTATGCTGCAAATATCGAAAAAGCTGAAGTGATTTATCACCCTTCTGTGAAACCAATAGAACAATTGGAACTTTATAAAATTGAAACACCGAATGTTAAAACTGCTCAAGAATTAGCAGACTTTTTAAATAAACCACTTGACGAAATTGTGAAAACAATGATTTTTAAAGTAGATGGTGAATTTATCATGGTCCTAGTCAGAGGACATCATGAATTAAATGAAATTAAATTAAAATCTTATTTTGGCACTGATAATTTAGAAATGGCTTCACAAGATGAAATGATTAATTTAGTAGGTGCAGAGCCAGGTTCTCTTGGACCAATTCACGATAAAGAGATTAAAATCTATGCAGATAACTTTGTTCAAGATTTAAATAATCTAGTTGTAGGCGCAAATGAAGATGGTTACCATTATATGAATGCTAATATAGGAAGAGATTTTGATGTGCAAAAATTTGGTGATTTTAGATTTATTCTAGAGGGCGAAATGTTAAGTGATGGTTCTGGTGAGGCACAATTTGCTGAAGGTATTGAAGTTGGACAAGTATTTAAATTGGGAACTAAATACTCTAAAGTTATGAATGCTACATTTTTAGATAATCAAGGGAAAGCACAACCATTAATTATGGGTTGTTATGGAATTGGTGTATCAAGAACGTTAAGTGCGATTGTTGAACAAAATAATGACGACAATGGTATTATTTGGCCTTTATCAGTCACACCGTTTGATTTACATCTTATTACTATTAATCCTAAAAAAGATGAACAACGTGAATTAAGTGAACAACTTTATAAACGGTTAAATGATGTATATAATGTTCTTTATGACGATCGTAAAGAGCGTGCAGGCGTTAAGTTTAATGATGCAGATTTAATTGGTTTACCTATTCGTGTTGTAGTAGGTAAAAGAGCTGAAGAAGGCGTTGTTGAAGTGAAACAACGTCACAATGGAGAGAGTGAAGACGTTCACATTAATGATTTAGAGCAATATTTAACAAATTTGTATACAAATCTTAAGTAATTATTTAAAATATATTTGCAATTAAGTGAAAATGCACTAAAAATTGAGCAGGAACTTAGATTCAGGATAGTTTGAATTCTAACCTGCTCTTCTTTATTGCCAAATTTATAATTTTTTCTCATGAAAATAAAACGAATCAGTAGTATAATATGAGTCAAATTTGTTTTGTAAATTTCAGAGGAATTTATTAATGGTGTACGTACAAATTATAAGTAAAAATAAAGTATTTATTATTTAAGGTGGTTATTATTTTGGCAATGACAAGTCAAGAAAAGTTTAAAGTGCTTGCCGATCAGATTAAGATATCAAATCAGTTACAACAAGATATTATTGAACAAGGTGAATTAACTCGTATTGATGTATCAAATAAAAATAGAACATGGGAATTCCATATTTCATTACCACATTTCTTATCTCAAGAAGATTACCTTCTATTTATCCATGCCATTAAAGAAGAGTTCAAAGAAATAGCCACAGTTTCTATTCATTTTTCTATTAAAGATACAAATCAACAAGATGAATATGCTTTAAAGTATTTTGCGCATTGCATTGATCAAACATGCTTGTCACCCAAAGTAAAAGGTCAATTAAAACAAAAGAAACTCATTATGTCAGGCAACATTATTAAAGTGTTAGTGTCTAATGATATTGAAAGAAATCATTTTGATAAAGCGTGTAACGGAAGTTTAGTTAAAGCTTTTAAACAATGTGGGTTTGACATAGATAAAGTGATATTTGAAACTGATATTTCACACCATGATGATGACTTAGCATCACTCGAAGCTCATATTCAACAAGAAGATGAACAAAGTGCTAGAGAAGCGACTGAAAAATTAGAAAAGATGAAGGCTGAAAAAGCTAAACAACAAGACAACAATGATAGTACTGTAGAGAAATGTCAAATAGGTAAACCGATACAAGTGGATCACTTACGTTCTATTGAATCTATTGTGGAAGAGGAATTTAAAGTAGCGATTGAGGGCGTTATTTTTGATATAAATCTTAAAGAACTTAAAAGTGGTCGACATATCGTAGAATTAAAAGTAACAGATTATACAGATTCTCTAGTGTTAAAAATGTTTACACGTAAAAATAAAGACGATTTAAATCATTTTAAAGCTTTGAGTGTAGGTAAATGGGTGAGAGCTCAAGGACGTATTGAAGAAGATACATTTGTTCGAGATTTAGTTATAATGATGTCTGATATAGAAGAAATTAAAAAAACACCAAAGCAAGATAAAGCTGAGAACAAACGTGTAGAGTTTCATCTTCATACAGCAATGAGTCAAATGGATGGTATTCCTAATATCAGTTCTTATGTAGAGCAGGCAGCTAAATGGGGGCATCAAGCTATAGCTGTTACAGACCATAATGTAGTGCAAGCATTTCCAGATGCGCATAATGCTGCTGAAAAACATGGCATCAAAATGATATATGGTATGGAGGGCATGCTTGTAGATGATGGTGTACCTATTGCCTATAAACCGATAAATCGGGATTTGAAAGAAGCTACATACGTTGTTTTTGACGTAGAGACTACAGGTCTGTCTAACCAATACGATAAGATTATAGAGTTGGCTGCAGTCAAAGTACATAATGGTGAAATTATTGATAAATTTGAACGATTTAGTAACCCACATGAACGTTTATCTGAAACGATTATTAATTTAACACATATCACAGATGATATGTTAACTGGTGCGCCAGAAATTGAAGAAGTATTAAAGGAATTCAAAGAATGGGTAGGTGATGCTATATATGTAGCACACAATGCATCATTCGACATGGGCTTTATCGATACGGGCTATGAACGATTAGGCTTTGGTCCTTCGACAAACGGAGTCATAGATACTCTTGAACTTTCACGAACAATCAATACAGAATACGGAAAGCATGGTTTAAATTTCCTTGCTAAAAAATATGGTGTCGAACTTACGCAACATCATAGGGCGATTTATGATACTGAAGCCACTGCTTATATTTTCATAAAAATGGTTCAACAAATGAAAGAGTTAGGAGTAACTAATCATCTAGATATTAATAAGAAGTTAACGAATGTGGATGCATTTAAAAGAGCACGTCCAACACACGTTACTCTCATTGTTCAGAACCAAGAAGGTCTTAAAAACTTATTTAAAATTGTAAGTGCTTCATTAGTTAAATATTACTATCGCACACCGAGAATTCCACGATCACTTTTAAATGAATACAGAGAGGGCATTTTAGTAGGGACTGCGTGTGATGAAGGTGAATTATTTACAGCTGTGATGCAAAAAGATCAAGCTGAAGTAGAAAAAATTGCGAAGTTTTATGATTTTATAGAGGTTCAGCCACCTGCATTATATCAAGATTTAATGGATAGAGAATTAATTCGTGATAATGAAACACTCACCCGAATCTATCAACGTCTGATTGAAGCAGGTGATAGTGCCAATATACCTGTCATAGCAACCGGTAATGCGCACTATTTGTTTGAACATGATGCGATAGCTAGAAAAATTTTAATTGCATCACAACCGGGCAACCCATTAAATCGTTCAAAGTTGCCTGAAGCACATTTTCGAACTACTAATGAGATGTTAGATGAATTTCACTTTTTAGGTGAAGACAAAGCGTATGAAATAGTTATTAAAAATACAAACGACCTAGCTGATCGTATTGAAAAAGTTATACCTATTAAAGATAAATTGTTTACACCACGAATGGATGGAGCAAACGAAGAAATTCGAGAACTAAGTTATTCTAATGCTAAGAAGCTATACGGTGATGATTTACCACAAATTGTTATCGACCGTTTAGAAAAGGAACTAGATAGTATTATCGGGAATGGATTTGCGGTTATCTATCTAATATCACAAAGGCTTGTTAAAAAGTCATTGGATGATGGTTACTTAGTAGGCTCAAGGGGGTCTGTAGGGTCAAGCTTTGTAGCTACAATGACTGAGATTACAGAGGTAAATCCACTTCCCCCTCATTATATATGCGCACATTGTAAAACGAGTGAATTCTTTGACGATGGGTCTGTAGGATCTGGGTTTGATTTACCTGATAAAAAATGCCCTACATGTGGAAATGATTTGATTAAAGAAGGGCAAGATATTCCTTTCGAAACATTCTTAGGCTTCAAAGGAGATAAAGTACCAGATATTGACTTAAATTTTAGTGGTGAATATCAACCTAATGCACATAATTACACTAAAGTCCTGTTTGGTGAAGATAAAGTATTCCGAGCTGGGACCATTGGCACGGTTGCTGAAAAAACAGCTTTTGGATTTGTAAAAGGTTATCTCAATGATCAAGGTATTCATAAACGTGGGGCAGAAATTGATCGCTTAGTTAAAGGATGCACAGGTGTTAAACGTACAACTGGTCAACATCCAGGTGGTATAATTGTAGTTCCGGATTATATGGATATTTATGATTTTACACCGATTCAATTCCCAGCAGACGACCAAAGTGCAGCGTGGATGACAACCCATTTCGACTTCCATTCAATCCACGATAACGTCTTAAAATTAGATATATTAGGACATGATGATCCAACGATGATTCGGATGTTACAAGACTTATCAGGTATTGACCCGAAAACTATACCAGTAGATGATAAAGAAACAATGCAAATTTTTAGTGGTCCTGAGAGTTTAGGTGTTACAGAAGATGAAATATTATGTAAGACGGGTACATTTGGTGTGCCAGAATTTGGAACAGGATTTGTACGTCAAATGTTAGAAGATACTGAACCGACTACTTTCTCAGAATTAGTACAAATATCAGGGTTATCACATGGTACTGATGTATGGCTAGGTAATGCTCAAGAATTGATTCGACAAGGGATTTGTGATTTATCTGGTGTTATCGGTTGTCGTGATGATATCATGGTATATCTTATGTATGCTGGACTTGAACCTTCTATGGCATTTAAAACAATGGAGTTTGTGCGTAAAGGGCGTGGCCTAACTGATGAGATGGTAGAAGCAATGAAAGCAAATGATGTACCAGATTGGTATTTAGATTCATGTCGTAAGATTAAATATATGTTCCCTAAAGCCCATGCAGCTGCTTATGTATTAATGGCTGTAAGAATCGCTTATTTTAAAGTACATCATCCCTTATATTATTATGCAGCATATTTTACAATTAGAGCATCTGATTTTGATTTAATTACAATGATTAAAGATAAAACAAGCATTCGTAATACTGTTAAAGATATGTATTCAAGATACATGGATTTAGGTAAAAAAGAAAAAGATGTATTAACGGTCTTAGAAATTATGAATGAAATGGCACATCGAGGTTATCGCATGCAACCTATTAGTTTAGAAAAAAGTCAAGCATTTGACTTTATTATCGAGAGAGATTCATTAATTCCTCCATTTGTCGCTGTACCTGGGTTAGGTGAAAATGTTGCTCAAAGAATCGTAGAGGCACGTGAAGAGGGGCCATTTTTATCTAAAGAAGACTTAAATAAAAAAGCAGGTTTGTCACAAAAAGTGATTGAATACTTAGATGAATTGGGATCACTTCCTGATTTACCAGATAAAGCACAACTTTCTATTTTTGATATGTAGAATTGAATATAAATTAGAAGTTAGATTAACATTGAGTAATAAAAAACTAAGTTGTACTTTATAAGTTTGTTTACTCATAAGACTTATGATATACTATAACTGTGTAAAAAATGATTAAACTCAGGCAGAAGAGTGGGCGTAAACCCGCTCTTTTCTATTTGCCAAAAAAGGAGGCCTGTATGAGTAAAATTACAGATCAAATCGAAACGATGATACAACCTGTTTTAGACGACTTAAAATTCGAACTTGTTGATATTGAATATGTAAAAGAAGGAAAAGATCGATTCTTAAGAATTTCCATTGATAAAGAAGGTGGCGTTGATCTTAACGATTGTACCTTAGCTTCTGAGAAAATTAGTGAAGTGGTGGATGACAATGATCCCATTACTGAAATGTATTATCTTGATGTAGCATCTCCAGGAGCAGAGAGACCTTTAAAAAAAGAGAAAGATTTCTATAATGCTGTGGATCAACATATCTTTGTTTCTCTGTATGCACCTATTGAAGGAGACAAAGAATGGTTAGGCATTTTGCAATCATTTAGTGATGATTTACTAGTTATGGAAGTTAAAGACAAGTCAAAAGTGAAACAAATTGAAATACCAAGAAATAAAATAGCAAAAGCACGTCATGCCGTTATGATTTAACATGATGAGGAGGAAAAATTGTGTCAAATAATGAATTATTATTAGCTACTGAATATTTAGAAAAGGAAAAGAAAATTCCTAGAGAAGTTCTCATTGATGCCATTAAAGCAGCATTGATTACTGCATATAAGAAAAATTATGAAAGTGCAAGAAACGTTAGAGTAGAGTTGAATATGGATGAGGGTTCATTTAGAGTAATTGCTCGTAAAGAAGTGGTAGAGGAAGTATTTGATGATAGAGATGAAGTAGACTTAAGTACAGCATTAGTTAAAAATCCTGCTTATGAGGTAGGAGATATTTATGAAGAAGATGTTACGCCAAAAGATTTTGGTCGTGTGGGTGCTCAAGCAGCTAAGCAAGCTGTGATGCAACGTTTGAGAGATGCTGAACGAGAAATTTTATATGATGAGTTTATTGATAAAGAAGAAGATATTTTAACTGGTGTCATTGATCGTGTTGATCATCGCTACGTGTATGTTAATTTAGGACGAATAGAAGCAGTTTTATCTGAAGCTGAGAGAAGTCCAAATGAAAGTTATGTTCCTAATGAACGTATCAAAGTATATGTAAATAAAGTTGAACAAACAACAAAAGGACCACAAATTTATGTTTCTAGAAGTCATTCAGGTTTATTAAAGCGTTTATTTGAACAAGAAGTCCCTGAAATTTATGACGGTACTGTTATAGTGAAATCAGTGGTTCGTGAAGCAGGAGATCGTTCTAAAATCAGTGTTTATTCTGACAATCCTGACATCGATGCAGTTGGAGCATGTGTAGGTTCAAAAGGTGCTCGTGTTGAAGCGGTCGTAGAAGAATTAGGTGGAGAAAAAATTGATATCGTACAATGGGACGAAGATCCTAAAGTATTTGTAAGAAATGCTTTAAGTCCATCACAAGTACTTGAAGTTATAGTTGATGAGAATAATCAATCAACAGTTGTCGTAGTTCCCGACTATCAATTATCATTAGCGATAGGTAAACGTGGTCAAAATGCGCGTTTAGCTGCTAAATTAACAGGTTGGAAAATTGATATTAAATCTGAATCTGATGCTCGTGAAGTAGGTATTTATCCTGTCATTGAAACAGAAGAAGATGTCGACGAAATCGATAATACTGGTCATGAAGATGTTAAAATTGATGAGGTGACTCTTCAGGAGTCTGATATACTTTCTAGTGAATTGAGTGCCGAAACAGAAGTAGAAAAAGAATCTGAAACAAAAGAAGATAACAATACAGAAGAATAGGTTGGAGTGATAAGCTTATGAAAAAGAAAAAAATTCCAATGCGAAAATGTATTATATCTAATGAAATGCACCCAAAGAAAGATATGATTCGAGTAGTAATTAATAAAGAAGGCGAAATATTTGCAGATGCGACTGGTAAAAAACAAGGTCGTGGGGCATATGTATTAAAAGATGTATCTTTAGTAGAAAAAGCTCAACAAAAAGAAGTGCTTGAAAATTTTTTTAATGTCTCTAAAGAAACTCTTGAGCCTTTATACAAAGAAATAATTCGCTTAATTTACAGAGAAGAGATTCCAAAATAATGACTCAAGATCATATATATAATTTACTTGGTTTAGCTATGAGAGCAGGTAAAGTCAAAAGTGGAGAGTCAGTCTTATTAAATGACATAAAAAAGAAACAAATTAAACTCGTGATAATAGCAACCGATGCATCTGAAAACACTCAAAAGCTTATGAACAATAAATGTGTGAGTAACCAGATTCCGTTAAGAGAATTTGGCACGAGAACTGAATTAGGGATAGCAATTGGTAAAAGCGAGAGAGTCAACATAGGCATTACTGATAATGGTTTTTCTAAGAAATTGTTATCAATGATAGATGAATATCGTAAGGAGTGATTATATGAGTAAAAAAAGAATTTACGAATATGCGAAGGAATTAAATTTAAAGAGTAAAGAGATTATAGATGAGTTGAAAAATCTGAACGTTGAAGTATCGAATCACATGCAAGCTTTAGAAGAAGATCAAATCAAAGCTTTAGATAAAAAGTTTAAAGTACAACAAAACAATAGCGATAATAAAAAACATACTCAAGATAATCACCAAAAATCTGATAATAAACAAAATACTAATCAAAAATCAAATCAACAAAATAAAAACAGTCAAAACAAGAAAAACAATAAAGGCAAACAACAAAATAATAAAGGCAATAAAAACAACAAAAATAATAAACCACAACATCAACCTTCAGAGCCACAAGAGATGCCATCTAAAATCACTTATCAAGAGGGTATTACTGTAGGTGAATTAGCTGACAAATTAAATGTGGAATCATCAGGTATTATTAAAAAATTATTCCTATTTGGCATTATGGCTAATATAAATCAGTCATTAGATGAAGAAATATTAGAATTAATTGCTGATGACTATGGTGTGGAGATTGAAAAAGAAGTAATTATTGATGAAGAAGATTTATCAATCTATTTTGATGATGAGTCAGATGATCCTGATGCAGGTGAAAGACCAGCAGTTGTTACTATTATGGGGCACGTTGACCATGGTAAAACTACTTTATTAGACTCTATTCGTAATACTAAGGTGACAGAAGGAGAAGCTGGTGGAATTACGCAACATATTGGTGCTTATCAAATTGAAAATGCTGGTAAAAAAATCACATTTTTAGATACACCTGGACATGCTGCATTTACAACTATGCGTGCGCGTGGTGCTCAAGTCACTGACATTACTATTTTGGTAGTAGCTGCTGACGATGGAGTAATGCCACAAACAATTGAAGCTATTAATCACGCAAAAGAAGCTGAAGTTCCAACTATTGTAGTAGTTAATAAAATTGACAAACCAACTGCTAATCCAGACCGTGTCATGCAAGAACTTATTGAATACGGATTAATTCCTGAAGATTGGGGTGGTGACACTATCTTCGTACCACTTTCAGCACTGAGTGGTGATGGAATTGATGATTTACTTGAAATGATTGGGTTAGTGGCAGAAGTACAAGAACTTAAGGCTAATCCTGATAAACGTGCTGTAGGTACAGTTATTGAAGCGGAATTGGATAAATCACGTGGTCCAGCTGCATCATTACTTGTTCAAAATGGTACGTTACATGTTGGAGACTCAATTGTAGTTGGTAATACGTATGGTCGTATTCGTGCGATGGTCAATGATTTAGGTAAACGTATTAAGTCAGCTGGTCCGTCAACTCCTGTGGAAATTACTGGTATCAATGATGTACCACTAGCTGGAGATCGTTTTGTTGTATTTAGTGATGAAAAACAAGCGCGTCGTATTGGTGAAGCACGTCATGAAGCAAGCGTTATCCAACAACGTCAAGAAAGTAAAAATGTTTCATTAGATAATTTATTTGAACAAATGAAACAAGGAGAAATGAAAGATTTAAATGTCATCATTAAAGGTGATGTTCAAGGATCAGTTGAAGCATTGTCAGCATCTCTTATGAAAATTGATGTAGAAGGCGTTAACGTACGTATTATTCACACAGCTGTAGGTGCCATTAATGAATCAGACGTTACGTTAGCAAATGCTTCTAATGGTATTATCATCGGGTTCAATGTGCGACCAGATGCAGGGGCTAAACGTGCAGCTGAAGCTGAAAATGTTGATATGAGATTGCATCGCGTTATTTATAATGTAATTGAAGAAATTGAATCTGCGATGAAAGGTTTACTTGACCCTGAATTTGAAGAACAAGTGATTGGTCAAGCAGAAGTACGTCAAACATTTAAAGTTTCTAAAGTTGGTACGATTGCAGGTAGTTATGTTACTGAAGGTAAGATTACTCGAAATGCAGGTGTACGTGTTATTAGAGATGGTATCGTCTTATTTGAAGGTGAACTTGATACACTAAAACGTTTTAAAGATGATGCCAAAGAAGTAGCACAAGGCTATGAATGTGGTATCACGATTGAAAAATATAATGATCTTAAGGAAGGAGACATTATAGAAGCATTTGAAATGATAGAAATTCAAAGATAATAGTATACTTTTAATAGCAATGAGGCGAGACACAAAGTTTAAAACTCTATAGAGGATTGATGTCATGTTATGACTTTTATTAGAGTTTATTATGTGGTCAAATTTCTCATGATTTCTTAACATTTATGTAACTATGTTATTTGTCATAGATTGTTGTCTGCAAGCTTATAAAAATGTTTCTGCCTCTTCTTTTACTTGTGTTAATTGATAAGCAGTTATAGATTTAATAGAATATTGAGTAGTACACATTGATGTAAACACACTATTAATATTATGAATGATAATTACGATAAAATTTTATAATACTGATAAACAAGTGAGGTGAATTTGATGAATAACATGAGAGCAGAACGTGTTGGCGAACAAATGAAACAAGAAATCATGGACATCGTTAACAATAAAGTTAAAGATCCTAGAGTGGGATTTTTAACAATTACTGATGTTGAATTAACAAATGATTTATCTCATGCAAAAATTTTCCTAACTGTTTTAGGAAGTGATAAGGAAGTTGAAAATACTTTTAAAGCTCTAGAGAAAGCTACTGGCTTTATTAAGTCAGAATTAGGATCTCGTATGCGTCTAAGAATCATTCCAGATTTAACATTTGAATATGATGAATCTATAGAATATGGTAATAAGATTGAACGTATGCTACAAGATTTACACAAAAAAGATAAATAACATTTCAAATGTAGGTAGTGACACGTATTGGCTATAGAATAAGGAACTACCTACTATTTTTATGTTTAAATAGTCTCAAATGTTATAAAATAACATGTTATAATAGTTAAAACTAAAGCAACATTAAATAAAAGGTGAGACAAAATGTATAACGGTATATTGCCTGTTTTTAAAGAACGAGGATTAACTAGTCATGATGTCGTTTTTAAATTGAGAAAAATTTTAAAAATGAAAAAAATTGGGCATACTGGGACTTTAGATTCTGAAGTTGATGGAGTACTTCCAATTTGCCTTGGCAATGCTACTAGAGTAAGTGATTATGTGATGGATATGGGTAAAACTTATAATGCTACTGTTACCTTGGGAGTCAGTACAACGACTGAGGATCAAACAGGAGAGATTTTAGAAAGTAAATTGATAAATAATGCTGATATCACAGAGAATGAAATAGATAGCGTACTTCTCCAATTTCTAGGAACTATTGAACAGATTCCACCTATGTATTCCTCAGTTAAAGTTAATGGTAAAAAATTATATGAGTATGCTCGCAATAATGAAACTGTAGAACGCCCGAAAAGACAGGTTCAAATTAAAGATATTAAAAGAATTTCAGAAGTAAAGTTTGCTAACCATCAATGTCATTTCGATATTAAAGTAACATGTGGAAAAGGTACATATATACGGACATTAGCTACAGATATAGGGTTAAAGTTAGGCTATCCTGCGCATATGTCATTATTAACACGTATGTCTTCAGGTGGGTTTCGAATAGAAGATAGTTTAACGCTTGACCAAATTAGGGAATTACATGAGCATGACTCATTGCAAGACAAAATGTTTCCTATAGAATATGGTTTAAAAGGTTTATTAGCTATAGAAATAGAAGACGAATTATTCAAAAAGAGAATTCTTAATGGACAAAAGTTTTTAAAACAAGAGTTAATTCAGAAAGTCGATAAACAATTTGTTTTTATAGATTGTAATACTAAAAAAGCTCTGGCAATATATGCCGTTCACCCTGATAAACCTAATGAAATTAAACCCAAAAAAGTCTTTAATTAAAGGAGAAAAAGTTTTATGAAAGTGATTGAAGTTACCCATCCTATTTTAAAAGATCAATTTATCAAAGAAGAAGTAGCGATGGCGTTTGGTTTCTTTGATGGAATGCATAAAGGACACGATAAAGTTTTTGAAACATTAGATAAAAAAGCAAAAGAGCGTCACTTAAAGCAAGCAGTGATGACTTTCGATCCGCATCCTTCAGTGGTTTTGAATCCAGAACGCAAACGTACGACTTATTTAACTCCACTTTCAGATAAATTAGAGATGTTAGCACAACATGGTGTGGATTATTGCATTGTGATTAACTTCTCATCGCGATTTGCAAGTGTAACTTCAGAAGAATTTATCCAAGAATATATCATCGATAATCATGTAAAAGAAGTTATAGTAGGTTTTGATTTTACTTTTGGCAAATTTGGAAAAGGTAATATGACTGTACTTCAAGAATTTAAAGAGTTTAATACAACGATTGTAGGTAAACAAGAGATGGATTCTGAAAAGATTTCTACAACTGCTATAAGAGAGGCTTTAACAGAAGGTCGATTACAAAAGGCTAATGATGAACTTGGTTACCTTTATCGAATTAAAGGTACAGTAGTTCAAGGCGAAAAACGTGGTAGAACAATTGGTTTTCCTACAGCAAATGTTCAACCAAGCGATGATTATGTGTTACCAAAAAAAGGTGTCTACGCAGTAAGCATGGAAATTGGACCTGAAAGTAAGCTACATCGTTGTGTTGCAAATGTGGGTGTCAAGCCAACTTTTCATGATTCATCTAAAGCAGAAGTGGTTATTGAAGTAAACATTTTTGACTTTGATGAAAATATTTATGGTGAACGTGTCACTGTCTATTGGCACCATTTTCTTAGACCAGAAGTTAAATTTGATGGGATTGATCCTTTAGTTAAGCAAATGAATGAAGATAAATCTAGGGCTAGGCACTTATTATCTATTGATTTTGGTGATGATATATCATATAATGTTTAAAGTTGAGGAAGAAAAGATATGCATCTTTAACTTCTGATATTCTTTTATACCTTTTTCTTAGTAGGTCGAATCTCCGACGCCTAACTCAGATTAAGGAGTTAACTATTATTTAAGGAGGAAATTGAATATGGCAATTTCACAAGAACGTAAAGATGAATTAATCAAAGAATACCGTGTACACGAAACAGATACTGGTTCACCAGAAGTACAAATTGCTGTTTTAACTGCAGAAATCGCTGCATTAAATGAGCATTTACGTGAACACAAAAAAGATCACCATTCTCGTCGTGGATTATTAAAAATGGTAGGTCGTCGTAGACATTTATTAAACTACTTACGTAGTAAAGATATTCAACGTTACCGTGAATTAATTAAATCATTAGGTATCCGTCGTTAATCTTAATATAGAATTAGGAAAGCACCAGTTGAATGGTACTTTCCTTTTTTATTGAGATACATAATAAAAAATATAAAAATATGTGAATAAATGATATGATGTTAATAACAGAATGAAGAGAGGAGATTCATAATGTCTCAAGAGAAGAAAGTTTTCAAAACTGAATGGGCTGGGCGTTCGTTAACAATTGAGACAGGACAATTAGCAAAACAGGCTAATGGTGCTGTTTTAGTTCGTTATGGAGATACAGTAGTATTATCAACAGCTACTGCTTCAAAAGAACCTAGAGATGGTGACTTTTTCCCATTAACAGTAAACTATGAAGAAAAAATGTATGCGGCTGGTAAAATCCCAGGCGGTTTCAAAAAAAGAGAAGGACGTCCTGGTGATGAAGCAACATTAACTGCTCGTTTAATAGATAGACCAATACGCCCACTTTTCCCTAAAGGGTATAGACATGATGTTCAAATTATGAATATCGTTTTAAGCGCTGATCCAGATTGTTCACCTGAAATAGTTGCTATGATTGGTTCTTCAATGGCATTAAGTGTCTCAGATATACCTTTCCATGGCCCCATCGCAGGAGTTAACGTTGGTTATATCAACGGAGAATATGTCATTAACCCATCAGTAGAAGACAAAGAATTATCTAGATTAGACTTAGAAGTTGCTGGACATAAAGATGCAGTTAATATGGTAGAAGCAGGAGCTAGTGAAATTACTGAAAGTGAAATGATTGAGGCAATCTTCTTTGGACATGAAGAAATTAAACGGTTAGTTGCATTTCAACAAGAAATTATTGATTACATTCAACCAGAGAAACAAGAATTTATTCCTGTTAAACGAGATGAAGCGTTGATTGAAAAGGTAAAAGTTCTAGTTGAAGAAAAAGGATTAAAAGAAACCGTTTTAACTTTTGATAAACAACAACGCGATGACAAATTAGATGCACTTAAAGAAGAGGTTGTTGCTCACTTTATTGATGATGAAGATCCTGAAAATGAAGCACTCATTAATGAAGTATATGCAATTTTAAATGAGCTAGTTAAAGAAGAAGTAAGACGTTTGATTGCAGATGAAAAGATACGCCCAGATGGACGGAAGGTTGACGAAATACGTCCGCTTGATTCTGAAGTAGGATTATTACCAAGAGCACACGGATCGGGATTATTTACACGTGGTCAAACGCAAGCTTTATCAGTTTTAACCCTTGGAGCGCTTGGAGATTATCAATTAATTGATGGTCTAGGACCTGAAATTGAAAAACGTTTTATGCATCATTATAACTTCCCTAACTTCTCAGTAGGAGAAACTGGACCAGTTCGTGCTCCAGGACGTCGAGAAATAGGTCATGGTGCACTAGGCGAAAGAGCGTTACGTTATACTATTCCTGACACTTCAGAGTTTCCTTATACTATCCGTATTGTAAGTGAAGTGCTTGAATCTAATGGATCATCTTCACAAGCTTCAATTTGTGGTTCTACATTAGCTTTAATGGATGCAGGTGTTCCAATTAAAGCTCCAGTTGCCGGAATTGCAATGGGACTTGTTACACGTGATGATAGTTATACTATTTTAACTGATATTCAAGGTATGGAAGATGCTTTAGGTGATATGGACTTTAAAGTAGCTGGAACTAAAGACGGTATTACTGCAATCCAGATGGACATTAAAATTGATGGTCTTACACGTGAAGTAATTGAGGAGGCATTAGAACAAGCTCGTCTAGGGCGTTTAGCTATCATGGATCATATGCTTCAAACAATTGATCAACCTCGCGAAGAATTGAGTGCTTATGCACCTAAAGTAGTAACGATGCATATTAAATCAGATAAAATTAGAGACGTGATTGGACCTGGTGGTAAAAAAATTAATGAAATTATAGATGAGACAGGTGTTAAATTAGATATCGAACAAGATGGTACTATCTTTATTGGTGCAGTTGATCAAACAATGATTGACCGTGCAAAAGAAATTATTGAAGATATTACACGTGAAGCGGAAGTAGGACAAATTTATGATGCTAAAGTGAAACGTATCGAAAAATACGGAGCTTTCGTTGAATTGTTCCCTGGTAAAGATGCTTTACTGCATATTTCTCAAATTTCTAAAGATAGAATCAATAAAGTTGAAGATGTATTAAATATTGGCGATACAATTGAAGTTAAAATTACTGAAATTGATAAACAAGATCGCGTAAATGCTTCACATAAAGTATTATTAAACGATTAAAAATCTGTTTTAAGGTTGAGTATTCTTTATTGAATACTCAATTTTTTATTTTGGAATAAATAAACACACTTTCCTGTCAATTTCATATAGTAACAATATCGACATTCATTTTAAAATGTAAATGTTCCAAGGGTTAAACAGTGCATTAATAGTGTACATCAAGACTTTTTTAACTTATAATAAATAGGAAGTTTATATATGGACGGGTCACTATTAATAGGAGGTAACATTTTGAGTTTAATAAAGAAAAAAAATAAAGATATTCGCATCGTACCATTAGGTGGTGTGGGCGAAATCGCTAAAAATATGTACATCGTTGAAGTAGACGATGAAATGTTTATGTTAGATGCGGGATTAATGTTCCCTGAAGACGAAATGCTCGGAGTGGACATTGTCATTCCAGATATTCAATATGTCATTGAGAGTAAAAATAAATTAAAAGGTATATTTTTAACACACGGCCACGAACATGCGATTGGAGCAGTAAGCTATGTATTAGAACAACTCGATGCACCAGTATACGGTTCTAAATTAACTATCGCGCTGATAAAAGAAGGTATGAAGGCCCGTAACATTAAAAAGAAAATTCGTTATTACACTGTAACTCATGACTCAATTATGAGATTTAAAAATGTGAATGTAAGTTTCTTTAATACGACACACAGTATTCCAGATAGTTTAGGTGTGTGCATTCATACTTCATATGGTTCAATCGTATATACTGGAGAATTTAAATTCGACCAAAGTTTACATGGACACTATGCTCCAGATTTAAAACGAATGGCTGAAATTGGAGATGAAGGTGTATTTGCTTTAATCAGTGATTCAACTGAAGCTGAAAAGCCTGGATATAATACTCCAGAGAACATCATTGAACATCATATGTATGATGCATTCGCTAAAGTTAAAGGGAGACTTATTGTTTCTTGTTATGCTTCAAATTTTGTGCGAATTCAACAGGTGTTAAATATTGCGAGTCAGCTTAACCGTAAAGTATCATTTTTAGGTCGTTCACTAGAAAGTTCATTTAACATTGCTCGTAAAATGGGATATTTTGATATACCTAAAGATTTACTTATTCCAATTAACGAGGTTGAGAATTATCCAAAAAATGAAGTTATTATAATTGCTACTGGTATGCAAGGAGAACCAGTTGAAGCGCTTAACCAAATGGCTCAGAAAAAACATAAAATAATGAATATTGAAGAAGGCGATTCTGTTTTTCTAGCAATCACTGCTTCGGCAAATATGGAAGTTATTATAGCTAATACTTTAAACGAATTAGTTCGTGCGGGCGCTCACATCATACCTAATAATAAAAAGATCCATGCATCGAGTCATGGGTGTATGGAAGAACTGAAGATGATGTTAAATATAATGAAACCTGAATATTTCATTCCAGTTCAAGGTGAATTTAAAATGCAAATTACTCATGCAAAATTAGCTGCTGAAACAGGCGTTGCACCCGAAAAAATATTCTTAGTTGAAAAAGGCGACGTTATTAATTACAACGGTAAAGAGATGGTTTTAAATGAAAAGGTAAACTCTGGCAATGTACTTATCGATGGTATCGGTGTCGGAGATGTCGGCAATATTGTTTTAAGAGATCGTCATTTACTAGCTGAGGACGGAATATTTATAGCAGTTGTGACGTTAGATCCTAAAAAAAGGCGTATTGCTGCAGGTCCAGAAATACAATCTAGAGGTTTTGTTTATGTTAGGGAAAGCGAAGAACTCTTAAACGAAGCTGAAGAAAAAGTGCGTAAAATTGTAGAAGAAGGTCTACAAGAAAAACGTATTGAGTGGTCTGAAATTAAACAAAATATGAGAGATCAAATTAGTAAATTATTATTCGAAAGTACGAAACGCCGTCCAATGATTATTCCAGTTATATCTGAGATATAATCTAAATAAAATATAATTTAAAGAGGTTGGGACAATTGAGTAATACAACTCATGCATTTTAAATGATTGTATTTTACAGATAGGTTATCTTGAATCAGTTCATAAAATAGTCTAGCAATGGATTTATAGTGAGTGATTAAGTTAAACTAAATGACTTTAATTGTCCTTACCTCTTTCATCTTATTTTAAATTGATGAAATACATATCGAATGGTTATCAATGAACCTTAATTAAGTAACTGTGAAAGATTAAAGAAGAAGGTGTAAAATCTTGCCACAAGCAAAGAAAAAAACAACGGCTAGGAAAAAAACTCATTCTGCCCGTAAAAATTCTAAAAGAAAAAAACAAAATGATACGCCTTTACGCTATTTATTCGCTATTGTCACTGTCATACTAATCATATTAGGTGCATTTCAATTAGGCATCATTGGTAGAATGATTGATAGCTTTTTTAACTATATTTTTGGAACTGTCTCTTATACACATCT
>ERZ1031010.20-NODE-20-length-21028-cov-30.009059_pt1 | contig 21028 bp, 28 predicted proteins | sample MGYA00518594_ERZ1031010 | MGnify/ENA primary metagenome ERZ1031010 (study PRJEB33718, sample SAMN03159722) | human skin metagenome | collected 2014-05-20 | study: EMG produced TPA metagenomics assembly of the PRJNA266117 data set (Human skin bacterial metagenome... | reverse complement strand
CTACACGTAAGGAGTCGTCGGCAGCGTCAGATGTGTATAAGAGACAGTAACTAATTTTACCCCTTCTATCTCTTCTGAAACTATAATTTGGTCTTCTTACTTAAATGAAAAATATAAATTATCAGCTATACCAACAGGTTTGAGATATTTAATGTTATACTATGACCAATGTACATTTAATTCACCAAATACGATTTCACAAATTAATTGACCCGGAACTATATCATAGTGAAGCGGATTCAAATCATTTGCTAATGATAAATGTTTGATCTATATTTATGCATGTATTTTCATCTTTATTTATTTCTAAACGATAGGTATATTTAACTATATTTCTAACTGTCTTTTTTGAAAGTTGGCTTAAGGTCGCCTGATAAATCTAGTTAGTTGCTAATTTATGAATTTCCTTTATTTGTGTCTCTACCAATACAATTGTATTATTTATAAAAGAATTATAAATTTTAAACTCTGGCCATAACTTTGCACACATCAATGTAGGTACATTGCCTGTAAATTCTAAATTAAATAACTCACAAGAATTTTGTACCTCGTCATTAGTAAAACGTATTGTTCTACCCTCTTTACAATCTTTCAAATAAAGCAGCATTTCCCATACCTCCGCCAATAACCCATCGTAGCAATTGTTCTGAAATGTTCTGTCATATAAAATAATCTTGTAACAAGTGCTGCACCGCTAGCTCCATAAGGATGACCGGTCGCAATAGCGCCATCCCATCGATTTAAACAATCTATAGGAATCTTTAATTCTTGCTGACATGCTATGACCTGTTAACTAAATGCTTCATTTAATTCTATGGAATCAATATCAGAGATCGTTAAATTTTCTTTATCTAACAGCTGATTGATAGCTGGAACGGGACCAATTCCTAAATATTTAGGTTGCACCCCAACATTACTACTATTAATAAACTTTAAGCCTTCATAAAATCCTAAATTTTGTTCAATAATTAAAAGTAACACTGCGCCATCATTTTTCATACAACAATTTCCAATAGTTACAGTTCCCTTTGTCAAAAGTGGTTTGAATCGCTTGAGTTTATCAATAGTAAGATTCGGCTTTATACTTTCGTCTTGTCTAAATAACTCACCCTTAACTTTAACCGGTAAAATTTCCTGGGTAATATTACCATTTAGAGACAATCGATGACTGCGGTAGGCAAAGTTATCTTGCATCTTCCTAGAGATTTTGTATTTAGTTGCAACATTTTCATCTGCTTCAATCATTGAAGGATCTTGTCCTTTTGGAGCAAAAGGGGCACGTTCAAAAAAGTGTGGAAATTCTGTTTCATAGACATTTTGAGGTCGTTTAACCTTCCAAGGTGCTCTACTTACAATCTCAACACCCCCTACAACATAAATAGTCCCTGCTTGACTTTGTATCATTCTACAAGCTTGTATTACAGCTTCAAGACCTGAGCCACATTGACGATCAATCGTTACACCTGGAATTGTTTCATCTAGGCCTGCTTCAAGTAATGATTTTCTAGCTAAATTCCCTCCATTTCCAACTGCATTACCTAGTATAACGTCATCCACTTGTGACATTGCATTAGGATATTTCTCTTGAAAATATTTAAACAAAGGCGTTAGTAATTGTGCTGGTTCTATATGACGACCACCATATTTTCCAAAGGCTGTACGTTTTGCAGCAACAATAACAGCTTGTTTCATAATTATAACTTCCTATTCAAAAATTTATTTTTCATTAAACCTCGAGCAATTTTTCCAGATTCTGTGTAAATCATTTGCTCTATTTTTTTAAATTTAGACAGCACTTCATATCTTGAAAGATGTTGAATTAAATATCTTTTCACCATAAAATAATCCAATTCTTTATCTCCTGTGTATAAAAGTACTGCTATTTCTCCAAATTTGTGATGCGGTTCTCCAATGACAATTGCCTCTTTTACACCTTCAATATTCATGATTAATCTTTCAATCTCACTAGGATATACATTGACGTCACCAACAATTATTCGGTCACTCTTCCTTCTCACTAAAAATAAATTTCTGCGTTGTATATAAGCATAACCTCCTGTTTCTATCCAACCTTCAGTATCATATTCACTATTTACATATCCACTAAATGTCATATTACTTCTTACCGATAATAAACCAATTCCATTTGGATGACTATCTAACAAACGAATATCTACATTTGAAAATAATTTACCCACTGATTGAATTGGTACCGTTTGGTTAAAGTTGTAACTAATAAAACTCGCTTCTGAAGTACCAAAGAATTCAATTAGATCTGTATTAGGATATAGAGCTGTGACCTTTTGAAATTGATCTTGTGATAACTTTGCACCACTACTAAAAATACTTTTTATTGAATGAGCATAACCTTTTTGAACAATGAATTGATGTAACATCGTAGGTACTACAAATAAGGAAGTAGTTATTCCTATTTCATTAATTAAATTAATGAGAAGATTCACATTAAATACTTTTTGTCCTATAAATGTGCGACCGGTAAACAGTGCATATATACATGCATATAAAGATAGAGAATGCGATAAAGGTCCTAGTGCGATAAACACCTCTGTTTCATGTTTCAGTAGCTTTTCGTTTTCTTCGTAAGAAACGAAACAATCCAAGATTGTTCATTTCTATAATAAGCCTTGGGTAAACCAGTTGTACCTGAAGTAAAGCCTATATGCAACATTTGATCTTTCACTAGATTTCTACTTTGCTTTCTGCCATGTTGCGTAAACAGAATTTGATTATGGTGAATCATTCAATGTATGCCATATCTTGATATTAGTTCATTAATCGTTGCACTACTCCACTCGTGGTTGAAGAAACACGGTATTCCACCTTGCTGATGAATTGCAAAGTAATCAATGATATTATTGATAGGATGATTTTGTAACAATCCAACTTTTTCGTTTAATTGTATGTGAGAATATCGCTCACCTGCATGATTTATCTCTTGAATTAATTCACTATAAGTCAATCTTTGGTCCTCAAAAACTAATGTCAAGTGTTGAGGATATTGCTCGCCATATAAATATAATTTTTTTATTATTTCTACCATTACCATATGTATACTTTATCTATCGATATGTTTACATTATACTTGCTTCATTTCATTAAAAAAACCTTAACTTCTATATGAGAAATTAAGGTGGATTAAAACTATAAAATCGTTATAAGTTCTTCGGATTCATTCACTACATAATGAGGATTCTCTTGCAACAATTCATGAGCAGATTGTACTCCACAAGTAACCACACATGATTTAACATTAGATTTATTCGTGCTTTGCACGTCATATGACGTGTCTCCAATATAAACTGTTCTACCAAGATTTAAATGATTATTTTGGATTAAATTCTGAATTGTCTCATGATAAGATTTAAGCTCTTCTTGTTCATGTAATCCTAATGCATCACTCATAAAACGCCCGAATCTAAATATCTTGTTATCACAGCTATTTTTTATTAGATACTACAAATAACTTTTTCTTTTTATTATGTAATAGTTGCAGTGTTTAACTTATCCCTGAATATTCTTTTAAATAATGAATTTCATATTCACTATAATAAATGTGATATGTATGAACTAATTGCTTTAATTCTTGTTCTGTTAATTCTTGATTAGCAACGATTTTAAAACTCTCATCTAAACTTACATCCAATGCTTCCAAGATTTTATCTACTGATGGTTCTTCTAACTTTAATTTCTTAAAAGCTTGTTGTGTTGCATACACATGGCACGATGTCGTATCTGCTAAAGTCCCATCAAAATCAAAAATATAGTTGTCAAAATTCATGATGTTCACCTCTTAACACGTAATTGTATTATAAATATACACTATAAAGAGTAAAATTGCATTACATAACAAAAAAGCCAGTAACTCCACTCCGAAATAAGTGAAATCACTGACTCTTCCCTATCGAATCGTTACTCTAAATTTGCATGGTTCCGTTGCATAGTTTCCTCATTAATATGGAATGCATCCATTAACGGCAGTACCACACTATCTAAGAAAATAAGCGATGCTTGCTCAAACAAGCTACCTAGAGGCTGTTTTGATCCTTCTACATCATGTTTTGTCCCTGCAGGTAGCTTAACAATCATTTCTGCTATTTTTCCAATAGCTGAATCTGCATTAGTAGTTAATAATACAACTTTAGCCCCCACCGTTTGTGCTTTCTCAGCTAACAATCTTAAGTGTTCTGTAGATCCAGAACCAGAAATAATAATAAATAAATCATGTTCTTTAATTGATGGTGTCGTTGATTCACCAACAACATATGCATTTTTGCTTAATTGGTTTAAACGCATCGCAAAACTATTCGCAACAAATCCGAACGTCCTTTACCCGCTGTAAAAATACGATTTGCACCAACAACATCATTAATAAAATGTTCATATTCTCTGTCATTAACAAGTGAGAGCGTATGATTTAACTCATCAAGAATAAGTCGATAATTATTGAATTCAGTCATCTTATCTACCTTCTATTGCAACACGACATTGTTTTGCAGCTTCAACTGGGTTGTCAGCATTTGCGATGCCTCCACCAACAATCACTAAATCAGGATTTTCTGCAACAATATCTTTGATAGTATCTGGTTTAATACCACCAGCAACTGCAACTTTAGAGTTTTTAATTACCGATTTAACAGTACGTAAACTATCTAATGGTGATTGTCCTTCCGCTTGAAGGTCATAACCTGTATGCACTGCAATGTAGTCAGCACCCATTTCATCTAATTCTTTTGCATGTTGTTCTAGATTTTTAACAGCAATCATATCCACTAATAATTCTTTACCATGTTTATGTGCTTCTTCAACTGCAGCTTTGATTGATGTATCTTCAGCTACCCCTAAAATTGTAACTACATCAGCACCAAATTTAACTGCTTGACTTACTTCATAATCTGCTGCATCCATAATTTTTAGGTCAGCTAATACTTTAGCATTATTTATATTCTCATTTAAGTGTTGAACTGATGACAATCCTTCATTGATAACGATAGGTGTCCCAATCTCAACAATATCTACATATTCTTCAACTTGTTGCGCTAATTTTACTGCTTCTTCTTTATTTAGCAAGTCAATGGCTAATTGTAATTCCAATGAATGTCATCCTTTCATTTTAAGTGTTCCTCTTATATGAAAGTGCTTACCCGACATATCTTTTATTAAACTAAACGAAAAAAAGAATGATATTATAAAGCAATTTTATAAATGATCTGGGGCAGCTTCATCATCTACATATACTTCTACATTGGGATGTGCATGTAAGATTGTAGCAGGTACATTTCGTGTCACTTGCTGATCTAGAAGTTTACTCATTGCATCTTTTTTCTTTTCGCCAAATGCAAGTAAAATAATTCTTTTCGCTTTTAAAATACTGGCAAGGCCCATAGAAACTGCCTGCTTAGGTACATCTTCTTTATGATCAAAATAACGACTATTTGCACGAATCGTACTTTCAGTCAAATCAACAATATGCGTTTCACTATGTAAATCAGTTCCAGGCTCATTGAAGCCAATATGCCCGTTTTCTCCAATACCTAAAATTTGAATATCAACGGGACCTTTATCGTTTAAAAGTTGATTATAGCGCTCCGCTTCATCTTCTAATTGTTCGGTATAACCATTAGGAATATGCGTATTATCTTTTTTAAAATGAGGGTACTGTTTAAATAACACATCATTCATGTAATAGTGATAACTTTGAGGATGACTAGGTTTTAAACCTATATATTCATCTAAGTTAAACGTTTCAACATGTGAAACATCAAGCTTGTTCTTTTCCAATAAATCTACTAAATAGTAGTACAAATCTGTCATGGTGCCACCTGTTGCTAACCCTAATTTACTATTTGGCTCTTGATGCATTTGTTTATATAATTCACACGCCACATAAAATGACGCAAGTTTCTTTGAACCCAAATTAATCATTTTCACTTTGAACACCTCTATATATAAATTCCCATCACTTACACCCTTCGAACTCCACTCCTATTATATACTCTTCACGTTATCATTTAACAAAATATAATTCATTTTTTAAAGAAATTTAACATGTTAACTACAGTCTATTCGTATTACTAAATAAAATTTTCCTAATTAAATCAAGCATTCGTGTACAAATATACATTGCTTTCTAGTAAAATAGATAGATAAACGAGTTTGCTGGTAAATGATATATTTTATCGGTAGTCCGTAATCAACACCTGGTTTAGTTTAAGGGAGTGAACGTGTTGGAACCGATTAAAGAACAAGAAGTACTTGATTTACTAACTTCATACGCAAATAAGCCCGTCTACCTCCACGTTGAAACAACAAATGGTGCTTATGCCAATCATTTTGATCAACAAGTGTTTAACGCCGGAACATTTTTAAGGAATATTTTAGTCACATATGAACATGCACAACTTAAAGGTGGCGAGAAAGATCCCTATCGCGTTGGACTCAAATTACGTGATGGTGGCTGGGTTTACGTCCAAGGTCTCACACATTATGAGACTAATGATGACAATGAATTTCTCATTGCTGGATTTAATTATGAGGGACAACTGGCGGCTACAATAGAAATGAGCGATAAGCCATTTTCAATATAAATAAAGGAGGTTTATAAGTCATGACAGATGAAAGACACGTACTTGTAATATTTCCGCACCCAGATGATGAAACTTTCTCATCTGCTGGAACACTTGCAAGTTATATCGATAAAGGCATACCTGTTACTTATGCTTGCTTAACTTTAGGACAAATGGGTCGTAACTTAGGTAATCCTCCTTTTGCTACTCGAGAGTCTCTACCTCATATTCGTGAGCGTGAGCTTGAAGAAGCTTGTAAAGCAATAGGTATTACTGATTTAAGAAAAATGAGATTAAGAGATAAAACTGTTGAATTTGAGCCATATGACCAAATGGATGCTATGGTTAAACATCTTATTGAAGATACAAATCCATCATTAATCATTTCATTTTATCCAAAGTTTGCAGTACATCCTGATCATGAAGCGACTGCTAATGTTGTGGTTCGAACGGTGAAACGCATGAAATCTTCAGAACGCCCTCGACTGACGCTAGTCGCATTTAGTAATGATGCGCCAGATATTCTTGGAGAACCAGATATTCAGAATGACATTTCACAATATAGTGATATAAAACTAAAAGCTTTTGAAGCACATGCATCTCAAACAGGACCTTTTTTAAGGCAACTTGCAAGTCCTGAAATCAATGGACAAGCACAGAGCTTTTTAAAAGTTGAGCCATTTTGGACGTATCACTTCGAATCTTAAATGGAGGTAAAACATGACAGAATTTGATTTATCCACTAGAGAGGGTCGTTGGAAGCACTTTGGTTCTGTAGACCCTGTTAAAGGTACGAAACCTACGGCTAAAAACAAAATGACCGATTTACAGAGTTCACATAAAAATTTCCTATTTAAAATAGAAGAAGTAGGAATTAAAAATTTAACTTATCCTGTGTTGATTGACCAATATCAAACTGCAGGTTTATTTAGCTTTTCAACGAGTTTAAATAAAGATGAAAAAGGTATTAACATGAGCCGTATATTAGAAAGTGTAGAGAAGCACTACGACAATGGTATTGAATTAGAGTTTAATACACTGTACCAATTATTACGCACACTACAAGAAAAAATGAATCAACACGCAGCAGGTGTTGACGTTTCAAGCAAGTGGTTTTTTGATCGCTTTAGCCCTGTCACTAACATTAAAGCAGTAGGTAATGCGAGTGTCACGTATGGTTTAGCTATTGATGGTCATAACGTAACTCGCAAAGAATTAACAGTTGAAGCTGCTGTGACAACGCTGTGCCCTTGTTCTAAAGAAATCAGTGAATACTCGGCACATAATCAACGAGGAATCGTCACAGTTAAAACTTATTTAGTCAAAAATAATGATGTGGTTGATGATTATAAAGATAAAATTTTAGATGCAATGGAAGCTAATGCTAGCTCTGTTCTATACCCAATCTTAAAACGCCCTGATGAAAAACGTGTAACAGAACGTGCTTATGAAAATCCTCGATTTGTGGAAGATTTAATTCGTTTGATTGCTGCAGATTTGGTTGAATTTGATTGGATTGAAGGCTTTGACATTGAATGTCGTAATGAAGAATCTATCCATCAACACGATGCTTTTGCACGTTTAAAGTATAGAAAATAAGTCTAAGTATCTTTTTACTTTGCAATTAATGATATATTCAAGTATCAAATCATTTAAAACAATGATGAATATAAACTAGCTCTGCAAGTAAGTCTTGAAGATTGAAGGCTAAACTTGCAGAGTTTTTTGTTTATTGAGAATTTAGCGGAATATAGACACTTATCTATATAGGTGTTAATCTATGTAATTATTACGGAGGCACATAATGTCATATCAAGAAACATCGGTATTATTAAAAGTCATCGCCCATCCTAGTAGATTAGAAATATTAGATTTACTCTCTTGTGGAGACCTTTGTGCATGTGATTTACTTAAATACTTTCAATTTTCACAACTTACTTTAAGACATCATATGAAACTTCTTATAAATCACAAAATAATATCTGCTAATAAAATGGGTAATAAACAAATATATATCAACTTAACCTTACATTATTTAAGCAACTTAACGAGCATTTAACTTCAATTTATACATCTAACGAGCAATGTATATGTCAAACTATTAGCAAAGGTGACTGTCAATGACAACAATATTTGCAATGATTATATTTCTCATAACACTACTCTTTGTCATCTGGAACCCTAAAGGCCTAGATATTGGTATCTCTGCTTTAGTTGGAGCTATTATTGTAATTATAACGGTGTAGTAAGTTTTTCAGATGTATTAGAGGTAACAGGTATTGTTTGGAATGCGACAATTACCTTTGTAGCTATAATCCTCATATCATTAATCCTCGATAAAATCGGTTTCTTCGAGTGGTCAGCGATACACATGGTTAAGGCATCAAAAGGTAGTGGCTTAAAAATGTTTATATTTATCATGCTATTAGGTTCAATTGTTGCAGCATTCTTTGCCAATGATGGTGCAGCATTAATTTTGACACCTATCGTTTTAGCAATGGTTCGTAACTTACAGTTTGATAAAAAACATATTTTTCCGTTTTTTATAGCCTGTGGATCTATTGCTGATTCAACCTCGTTACCACTAGTTATTAGTAATTTAGTTAATATCGTATCCGCAGATTACTTTAATATTAATTTTGTTGAATACTTAGGTCGAATGATAATTCCTAATTTGTTTTCTCTGGTAACCAGTATTATAGTTTTATGGTTTTATTTCAAAAAATCCATGCCACAAACTTTTGACATCTCAAATTTACCAAGCCCTAAAAATGCCATTAATGACCAAAAATTATTTAAATTATCATGGACAGTCTTAGGCTTACTACTTGTGGGATACTTGATTAGTGAGGTTATTCATATACCAGTATCATTCGTCGCTGGTATCATCGCTATTATTTTTATATTATTGGCTCGTCAATCAGCCGCAGTTCATACGAAACAAGTCATTAAAGGCGACCTTGGAATATCGTTATATTTTCAATCAGCATGTATCTTATCGTATTTGGATTAAAAAATGTAGGTGTTACGTCGATCTTAGTAGCTACTGAATTATCAACTATAGCTAATCATGGACTTTTCAGCAGTGTCATGGGAATATATCAGCCTTTCTTTCAGCAATCATGAACAACATGCCAACTGTCTTAATTGATGAGATTGCAATTGGACAACCACATATTGTTGGTTCTCTAAAAGAAGGTATGATTTACGCTAATGTGATTGGTGCAGATTTAGGTCCTAAAATAACCCCCATTGGTTCTTTAGCTACTTTATTATGGTTGCATGTTTTAACACAAAAAGATGTCAAAATCTCATGGGGGAGATATTTCAAAACTGGTATCGTAATAACTATCCCTGTATTATTCTTCACATTACTAGGATTATACCTAACACTCACCATCTTTTAAAAGTAGGTGTTTAAAATGAACAAAGAGACCATTTATTTTATATGAGCAGGGAATTCTTGTCGTAGTCAAATGGCTGAAGGCCGGACAAATTTGATACTCAGTGCGCGTTGGAACATATATTCCGGAGGTATTGAAACGCATGGTGTTAATCCTAAAGCAATTCAAGCTATGAAAGAAGTCGCCATTGATATCTCAAATTATACCTCTGATTTTACAGATGAGAAAATTTTACAGCAAACCGATTTAGTAGTAACACTTTGTAGCGATGCGGATGAAAAATGCCCTACACTTCCTCCTCATATTATTAGAGAACATTGGGCCTTTGATGACCCCGCAGGTAAAGATTGCTCAGAATTCCAATATGTATGAGATGAAATCAAAACACCTATTGAAGCATTTGATGAGAGAAGATATGACAATTAAAGATTTTAATATAAATTTTGATTGATGACTATACAAAAGTAGTCTGTAAATAAGAGTTGCCTCACAATGAGCGAAGCAACTCTTATTTTTCAATTTAAATTAATTGCTACATGTATATTTCATTAAAATTTTTTAAAAGTCGATATAAAAAGAAGTAACGTTAGTGATGTCCCATATCCTTTTCACCTGGTTTAACAAAGCACATAGCGATAATGCTAATGAGTGAAGCCACAACGGCTGAGATGAACATCGTTGAATAACCATGCCATGCAACAAGGAATCCTGTTAGTGTGGGTGCAATAACGGTAGCGGTATTCACAAAAAAGTAAGTCATCCCTCCATATGTACCTGTTTTATTTGGCGCTGTATCAATTATAACTGCCCAATAGACAGCATTGGGTAAGAAAATAAATGCATTACCAACCATCATCAATACCATAACTGCAACGATGCTATATGTAAATGGAATAATCAAGAAACATACAGCTGCACATATCATTCCTGCTATAGCAAAGTATGCACGCGCAATGCGCAAACTTCCAGTCTTCTGACGTAACCAATCTAAAATTTGTCCACCAAAGTAAGCCATAAAACATGCGCCAATCCAAGGCATCATACCTAGATACCATAGAAAGTGTATTTCAAAGTGATACTCATCTTGTAAATTATTTAGGTGTCCAAGTGAGTATAAGGAAATTAACATACTGAAAGCCAAAATAACCAACCATGTTTCCTACAAGTGTTGGACTTTTAAAAAAGTGATGCCACTTTTCATGACCCTTTTCCGTTTCAATTGTTTTTTCAACATTTAAACTGGCTTCTGTTGATCGAATTTCTCTTAATTCCTCTTCAGACACTTTCTTATTATCTTCTGGGTAATCTGTAAAAACTTTTGCCCATATAACGACCCATACTAAGCCAATGATACCTAGTAAGACGAAAAGTATACGCCAACTTGCAATGGTCAAGAATCCTGAGACAATGGGAGCTGTAATCAATGCACCCAGTGAGTGGTACACCAATGAGACCCAATCCGGAAAGTAAGCCACGTTCCTTTGGTGCAGCCCAGTTTGTATTTTTTTACTAATGGTTGAAAATATAGGTCCTTCAGATATACCAAAGAGTACTCTGAGAAAAGCAAAACCTGCAAGCGCTGATCCCCCAAATACTGCCATTCCTAATTCTCCAGCAAATGCCATGGCAATTTCAGCTAAAGACCATGCTGTTCCTGCAACAATCCATACAAATTTAGGTCCCTTCTTATCTGCCGTAATACCGCCAATTAAAGAACCAAACATGTAACCATATCCAAAGTAGCCTAAAATTGATCCCCATGCAATGGTATCAAATCCAAATTCTTTAATAATATCTTCTTGAGCATATGAAATTGCACCACGATCAATATAGTTAGCCATAGTCATAATGACTATCATCGTGATGATAAAATATCGATATCATTTCATAGTTACCCCCACCCCTTTGTTTAGAAAAACATCTCTACTAGCTAAGTTTATCATAGTTTCATTTGAAAGCGATATCATTATTTTAAATTTTCTGAATGTTAATAGTTTAAAATTCTTGATAATCGATAGTTAAAATAATTATTTTGAATGTATCTATATTACTTTTATTAATATATTAAGTTTTTGTTATGTTACAATATTTGTAAATTAAAATTAACTATAATTAAGAGGTAACTTATGTTCTATTTTGTAGGTAATAATATCGGTCATAAATTAGCTGGCATTGAAAAAGCTATTATTAATCGCTTAAGTCTGTTTAAAGAATACGGTTATTATGCAAAGATTGTGCTATTATCATGGAATCGCTATTTAACTGATACATCTTCTAAATATATTAGCAGTGAAGATTATATCAATATGTATGATTACTTCCAAGAAGCATGCCATGTGACATCTGTTTATAGTAAAAACTGGCTTCATTATTGGGAAAAAGAATGTGGATATATAATCAAACCAGTAAGTGAGTCAAATGATGTGCGAATATACGATCATCAACAATTTATTATGTACGCACATTTTGCAGATGAAACGTATAAAAAACTCGATTATATCAATTATTTTGATACGTCAAGAAGAAAAGTAAAAAGAGAACTGTACGACACGCGTGGTTTTTTGAGTTGTGTCAGAATACCATCGACAGACCAAAAAATTCAAGCTGAATATTACTTTTCTCCTCAAGGGAACGTCAAAATTGAAAAATATTATGATATTAATTCAAATAATCCTAATGTGGCAAAAAAAATTATGTTGAATGATTTAGGTAGAACTTTGTTTTTCAATAATGATAATGAATTAGGTGCATTTTTTATAGAAAAGATATATAAAAATGGCGATATCTTTTTTAGTGACCGTAATCTTCATACATCCCATGTGTTTAATTTGACATCAACTGATATTCCAGTCATCGCAGTGCTACACAGTACACATATCAAAGATATCAATGATTTAGAACATTCTTCTTTTAAAAATGTTTATAAGGGTGTATTCGAACATTTAAATCGCTATAAAGCAATTGTGGTATCTACGATACAACAACAATTAGATGTAAGTGCAAGAATTAATAATTCAATTCCTGTTGTTGCTATACCAGTTGGTTTTACTTCCGTTGATACGCAATCTTCTACAAATAATGATGTTGCTATTCCACCTAGAAAATTAATTTCTGTAGCAAGATACTCTCCTGAAAAGCAATTAACACAGCAAATCGACTTAATCCATCAGTTAAAAGAAGACTTTCCAAGCATAGAGTTACATATGTATGGGTTTGGTAAAGAAGAGCGGCACTTGAGAGAGCGTATTAAACAACTAGAATTAGAAGAGCATGTATTTTTAAGAGGATTTTTAAATGATTTAACAAATGAATATCATGACGCATATATGAATTTAATTACAAGTAATATGGAAGGTTTTTCACTAGCATTATTAGAATGTGAGTCACATGGTCTCCCTACTATCAGTTACGATATTAAATACGGCCCAGGCGAACTGATAGAAAATGGTGTAAATGGTTACTTAGTAGAAAAGAATAATGAAGAAGAACTGTATGAAAAAGTTAAACATTTATTGAATCATCCAGGAATACGAAGTGATTTCTCTAATAATTGTTATGTTGCTGTTGAGGCCTATTTTAAGCAAAATGTGATAAAGAAATGGGAATACTTTCTTAAAAGTATTAAATAGATTTTAATATAATAAAATTTCCTCTAAACAAAAAATAAATACTTAACCCTTAGTGAACCACTGCTAGCCTTCACTAAGGGTCAGTTTTCAATTTACATTTATTTTAAATGTTCATAAGGACTATTATTCACAAATGATACAATTTGATCTACAAATAATTTAGCACGCAGTTGGAATTCATTATCTTCTAAATATAATGTCCCATCATCGAGTTTAGCGTAATCTGAATCATATGTCGCAATTTGAGTAGGTACAGCAATACCTAGCAAACTACGTACGATGACTCTTAAATGAGATAATGGTTCAGAGCTTACGATTCCACCACTATTACCAATTAATCCTACAGGTTTCATTTTGAAATAATCCATATTTAAATGGTCTAATGCATTTTTAAGAATTCCTGAGTAAGAACCATGATAATTTGGTGTTCCTAAAATTAAGAAATCCGATTCCATCGCTTTTTCTTGAAGATCTTTAACATTATTCTTAATCTCATCAACTGCTTGAGTTGTACCTGAAAAGTCTAACTGATAAATAGGCGTTTCAGCCAAATCAAAAATTTCCACATCAACTTGATGTGCACCTAATTGACCTTTTAAATATTTTGCTAAAGCATTTGTGTGAGACCCTACTTGGGCACTCCCAACAATAATTAATCCTTTCATTTTTGACACCTCTTAATTAAGTTATATCATTTTCGCTCTTTAAAAATTTCATTACGGCTTTCCCAACACCACTATTTTCATTAGAATCAGTCATATACTTAGCTATAGTTTTAACTTCTTGAGTCGCATTATCCATTGCTACAGGATATCCCACTCTTTCTAGCATAGAAATATCATTTAGGTTATCACCTAATGCCATCACATGTTTTAAATCAACACCAAGTTGTTTCGCAATTGTTGATAATGCAATCCCTTTTTGAGCATCGGAATGAGTGATTTCTAAATTACCTCTTGAAGAGGAAGAAACTGCAAGGTTAGGCGATAACGCTAATTCTTGACCTACTTGATCTATTTTACCTAAATCTGAATCAAACGCTAACACCTTCATAATTAATTCGCCTGGAATATCTTCAATATTGTCATAATTATCAACGACTTTTAAAGTACCGTTGTCGATACGTTTTTGTATGCTATTTTTAATTTTTGTAACATCTGCTTTTTGACCAGCACGTTCAGCGATATCTATATAAATAGCTAAATCACGCTTAGGGTCTTCAGTGTAAATCCCTCTGTTGGTATAAATTTGATAGTATATATCTTTATCTTTTAAAGTCGTCGTAACTTTTTTAACCAACGAGTGGTTAAGATGTGACGTACTCATAATATTAAATGACTCATCACGTACTTCAGCCCCATTTAAACATATGTAAGGTACCTTTAAATCAGTTTCTGCAATGGGCGTATTAGCTTCATAAAATGCTCTACCAGTTGCGATGACCACTGTAATACCGTGTTCTTGAGCAAATTTAATGGCTTCCTGATTTGTTGAAGAAATTTCGTGTGCTGCGTTAAGTAATGTTCCATCCATATCTGTTGCAATTAGCTTTATCATTCGTTGACCTCGTTTCTGATTGATTGTAAGACAAATATTTTAATACCACTTACGTATGCATCTTTTTATTATTTTAGACAAAAGTACTTAGATATAAAGCGTAATTTAATTAATATATTGGGTACACCCTGCCTTTGATTGATATCAATATATCTTTTATGTTTCAATATTTCTGTAATGTATGGTGATATTTTCTTCTCTCATTTGCTGTACATCATCATTCTAACAAATTTGCATCGTTTTGTATCTTCACTTGTTTCAAAGCTTTTTTCTGTTCACGAATTTGTTTAAAAAAACTTTGAAGTAGCTGGCTACATTCCTTTTCCAAAACCCCCGATTCAACACTAGATCGATGATTAAACTGAGGTTGCTCAAGTAAATTCATCAAACTTCCAGAACATCCACCTTTAGGATCAGTAGCACCGTAGACGACTCTTGGAATACGACTCATTACAATAGCTCCCGCACACATCACGCATGGTTCTAATGTGACATATAAAGTACAATCCTCTAATCTCCAGCTTCCAACGATTTCTGATGCCCGTTCAATTACTATATGTTCTGCATGAGCAGTCGGTTGTTGTAATGTTTCTCTTAAATTGTGAGCGCGAGCAATCACTTGGTGATCTTTAACGATAATAGCTCCAATAGGCACTTCGCCAATAGTCATTGCTTTGTGCGCTTCTTTAATTGCTAAACGCATATAATCCTTATCATTTCTCATATGTCGGAATACCTCACTTATGGTACAATACTCATTGTCTATCTTAACATTTGGAGAAGTGATTATGAATAAACCTTTTATTGCTATTGAAGGACCTATAGGTGTTGGAAAATCTTCACTTGCCAATCGTTTAAGCCACTCACTAGGCTTTTATGAAGAAAAAGAAATTGTAGATGAGAATCCTTTTTTATCTGATTTTTACGATGATATTGAAAAGTGGAGTTTCCAGACAGAAATGTTCTTTTTATGTAACAGATATAAACAAATTAGAGATATTGAAGAATTACGCCAAGGTGTAGTTAGTGATTATCATATTCATAAAAATAAAATATTTGCTAAAAATACCTTAAATGCCTCAGAATTTGATAAATTTAGTCGCATTTTTGACATTTTAACTGAAGACTTAGAAATGCCTAACATAATTATCTTTTTAGATGCCGATTTAGAGGTATTAAAATCAAGAATTGCTAAACGTAATCGTAGTTTTGAATCGCACATCGAAGATGATTACTTATTAACTTTAAAAAAAGATTATCAAGCGTACTATGAATCGTTAAAAAATGAAGGTGCAAATATCGTACTTATTGATACGACAAACGTAGATTTTGTTGAAAATGAAGACGATTATCAAGATATTTTAAATATAGTAAAACCAATGATTGGAGCTCGTTAAAGATGAATAATTATAGCATCCCCCAAAATGCAATCATTACAATCGCTGGTACAGTGGGCATAGGTAAATCGACGCTAACACAAGCACTGGCTGATAAATTAAATTTTAAAACTTCATTTGAAAACGTGGATCATAACCCTTATTTAGATAAATTTTATCACGATTTTGAACGTTGGAGTTTCCATCTTCAAATCTATTTTCTTGCCAAACGCTTTAAAGAACAAAAGCGCATGTTTGAATATGGTGGCGGTTTTGTACAAGATCGCTCAATTTATGAAGATGTTGATATTTTCGCGAAAATGCATGAAGAACAAGGTACCATGAGTAAAGAAGATTATCATACATACGCAGAATTATTCGATGCCATGGTAATGACACCATATTTCCCCAAACCAGATGTGCTTATTTATCTAGAGTGTGATTATGATGAGGTGATTGATCGTATCAAACAACGCGGTCGTGATATGGAGATTAATACTAATCCTGGATATTGGAAAAAGCTATTTAAACGTTATGAAAATTGGATAAATAACTTTAATGCTTGTCCTGTAGTTCGCGTGAATATTAATGAATACGATATTCATAAAGATTTAGATTCTCTAAATCCTATTATTGAAAAAATTGCACGTATTATTAAAATTTATCGTGAAGTTGATAATAGATAATAAAAATAATTCCACGGAAAATCGAGCAACTTCAATTTTCCTCGGAAAATTTTTACAGGATGTTTCTTTTACTATTGAAAAATGTATAGAGCTTCTTAATCGTATTGACATTATTTTTCAAAACACATATGTTTATAATATATAGCACTAGGGGTGTTTAAGAACTGAGATAGATTTATCCAAACCCTTTGAACCTGAACTAGTTAACACTAGCGGAGGAAAGTGTGAAATATAATCTTACTATTAATCTGTCTTCATATATTAATTACTAAGATGCACAACTTTTCTCTAGAGTGTTGTGCATTTTTTCTTAATTAAAGTTTAACTTGGGCGCTTATAAAAATGATAAAAACTGCAATTATTACAGGAAGTAGTCGTGATCTTGGAGCTCAAATCGCGACAACTTTACTGGAAAAAATTACAATGTCGTAGTCAATTACAAACAAAATAAAGACAAAGCAGAACGTTTAATCGCAAATTATGATGAAAATAAAGTCATTGCTATTCAAGCTGATGTTACAAATCGTACTGAAGTAGATCAAATGATACAACAAGCCACAGAGCATTTTGGTCAAATTGATATTGTCATTAATAATGCATTAGTTAATTTTAAATTTGATCCAACACAACAGAAAGCATTTAAGGATTTAACTTGGGAAGATTATGAGCAACAACTTAATGGTACTTTAAAAGGTGCATTCAATGTTACACAAAGTGTTATTTCTCAATTCATTGCACAACAAAGTGGTTGTATCATAAGTATTGGAACTAATCTGTATCAAAACCCTGTCGTTCCTTATCATGGTATACAACTGCAAAAGCAGGACTTATCGGTTTCACTCGTAATATTGCAGCCGAACTTAGTCAATTCGGAATTACAGCAAATGTTGTTTCAGGTAGTCTATTAAAGACTACGGATGCTAGTGCTGTTACTACTCCTGAAGTATTTGAATTAATCGCTCAAACAACTCCTCTTAAAAGGTTACAACACCTCAAGATGTTGCGAATATGGTTGTATATCTTGCATCAGATGAAGCCCGCGGTGTAACAGGTCAAAATATTACTGTTGATGGTGGCTTAACGATGAATTAATTGTATAATTTTAGTTTACGCATTTTTAAAAGAAATTAATAAATGAGGTGCTCATATGAAAAACAAATGTCAAATGAACATAGGTGTTTTACTTTACGGGTGTGGTCATCATCAATCTGCATGGCGTATGGAGGATTCTTATATCGAAGACATTGGTAACGTCTCTTATTACCAGCATTTAGCTCATATAGCTGAAAAAGGACTCTTAGATATAGTGTTTTTTGCAGATAATCAAGCTTTTAATGCTAGTGATAATGCTACTTTACCATACAGTCTTGAAGATTTTGTAGAACATGTTATACCATACAACATCGTGGATTATTTAGAGATGCATATCAGTCGTCTACATTGCGTGAGTTGCTTGGCTTTAAATCTTTAAATTCCTCATTTAAAGTACATTAAAAACAAGACGTGGAAGTTTGAATAAATCCAAAAAAGTCCCACGTCGTTCTTACTTTCATAAAACACTTTATTTTTCATATTGTTCTAGCACTTTTTTTATATCTTTAGCGCTATCAATAATCACATCTGCTTCATACAGTTCTTCTCTCTTTGCTACACCTGTCAGTACACCGATGCCTAATCCTAATTTAGCATTTATAGCTGTTTTCATATCATTAGGAGTATCACCTATAATTGCAACTTGATTTGGTAAAACATCATAAGCATTAAATAGTGGATCTAACACTTTCGGATGAGGTTTTTCTTCTGCATGTGTTTCAGTAGAAATAACGAGATCAAAAAGGTGTCTTGTGTTCGTTTCTTCAAGAAAATGATCAACACCTTTTTTTGTATCACTAGTAACGATACCAATACGGTAACCTTCATTCCGAAGTTCTTGAATTGTATCTTGAACACCTTCAATCCACTTATTATCAGGCTCTCTTGTATCCACAAGTTCTTGACTCGTATCCCTAGTCCAATCTGATGTATCTTGACCAGTGACATCATCGAAAGATTTAATCACTTCAGCTAATGAACCAGAACCCATAATAGAGTCAGGTACTACTTTATCATCAATAATCCCAAGCTGACGATGCGCAGCTTCCTTATCATGCACTGGAAACGTATCTAAAAGTTTATCAACGAGACGAACGCCTATTTTTTCCCAGCTACTATCAAATTCTATCAATGTTCCATCTTTATCAAATAATATCCATTCCATTTTAAGTCTCTCCTGAAAAGATTCTTTATGTTAATTATAATTACATAAATTATTGTATTATAGGTTTCATAACAATTGTAGGAAACTGAATCTCGCTTAAATATAAAAGATGAAAAGTAATCCAAAAGCGAAAGCTAGCGTATTTGTTTAAGTACTTTTCTTTTTAGTTTATCTAACACTATACTAGCATTTATTTAAGGTGAGTTAGTATAATGTTGTAGCCTAATAATCTAATGTTTATTAAAAATGAGGTAGTTTAGACATTCTTTAAAGACATATGGTTTAACCTTAACTGATTTAGCTTCTTATGTGGAATTTAATATCTCGTCATTAAATTACCTATTGTTATAAGTAGTATGTATAGGTGGTTTTTGAAAATAATTGTCTATTGGATAAAATTTTTGAATAAATCTTTAACTAATCGTTCACTTGATTTACCGTCTTGATATTTGAAATTTTTATTTAAAAATGACGTTACCTTTTCTAATTCATAGTCATTATTTTCTAGCGCTATAATAAGTTCATCAAAAGTTTTAACTATTTTTTCTGGAACAAAGGTTTCGTATGGTTCATAAAAATCTCTCGTATAAATATAATCTTCCAAATCAAAAGCATAAAATAACATTGGCTTTTTAAAAACAGAATATTCATAGATTAATGATGAATATTCGGAAATTAACATATCTGTAATGAAAAATACATCATTTACTTCGCGAAAATTTGAAATATCTAAAAAATATTTACTATAGCTAGCTGGAATGTGCAATTTATTCCTAACAAAAGGATGCATTTTAAATAAAACAATTGCTTGATGTTCTTCACAATAACGTGCTAATTTCGAAAAGTTAATTTTAAAGAAATGATAGTGAGCTGTACGATGTCCATTCCCTCTAAAAGTAGGTGCAAAAAGAATGACTTTCTTATTTTTTATAATTGGCAACTTTGCTTCCAAAGATTGTTTAACGTTATTCTTGTATGATTCATCAAATAAAATATCCGTACGCGGAACCCCTGTCGGAAAAACTTTATGCTCTTCAATTCCAAAGGCTTCAGCATAATAAACAATATCGCTATTAGAAAAAACATAAGCTTTGCTATAATTTCTATGACTAATGGCGTCGATGAAAGGTCCCCCTTTTTTCCCTGTTCTGCTAAACCCTACAGTCTTGAATGCACCAACAGCATGCCATACTTGAACAATTTCTTGATTTGCTCTAAATGAGAGTTTATAAATCATGGGATGGTAATCATCAAATAAAATATATTTTGATTTTCCTAGAAGATATGGAAATTTTATTTTATCAAGTAATGATCTTCTATCTGCCACATTAGGTTTAAAAATAGAATGTATAATCAGCTTTTTGTCCAATTGTTTTTTAAGCATTTCTTCATATATGAACTTAAAATTCCCTGACATATTTGCTTTAGAATCTGAAGTAAACAACACATAATTTTTATTATTTTTATGTATTGTTTTGGAAATGTTAAATCTGTCTCTTATACACATCTGACGCTGCCGACGACTCCTTACGTGT
>ERZ1031010.19-NODE-19-length-21414-cov-31.245704_pt1 | contig 21414 bp, 25 predicted proteins | sample MGYA00518594_ERZ1031010 | MGnify/ENA primary metagenome ERZ1031010 (study PRJEB33718, sample SAMN03159722) | human skin metagenome | collected 2014-05-20 | study: EMG produced TPA metagenomics assembly of the PRJNA266117 data set (Human skin bacterial metagenome... | reverse complement strand
GATAGCGTAGCGTCTCGTGGGCTCGGAGATGTGTATAAGAGACAGATTCAAAATATCTATTGAAAACCTATCACATTAGTATTATTCTCAAAGTGTAATAAGAATTATTACACCAAATCATCGACTGAAGATGTAGATTAGAGGTCAAAATTTACTATTACGGGGTTTTTAAATATGAAAGCTGCAGTATGGTACGGGAAAAAAGATGTACGTGTAGAGGATCGTGAGCCAAAAGAATTAAAAGATAATGAAGTTCAAGTAAAAGTATCATGGACAGGCATTTGTGGTACAGATTTGCATGAATACTTAGAAGGTCCAATCTTCATTTCGACAGATAAACCAGACCCGCTATTAGGTCAAAAAGCACTAGTGACAATAGGTCACGAATTCTCTGGTATTGTTGAAAACGTAGGTAAAGATGTCACACGCTTTAAAAAAGGCGATCGCGTTGCTGTTAACCCAACTGTATCTAAAAGAGAGAAAGAAGAAAATATCGACTTATATGATGGATACTCTTTCATTGGTTTAGGTTCTGATGGAGGATTTGCAGAATTTACAAATGCACCTGAAACAAACGTCTATCATTTACCTGACAACGTTTCAGCACGTGAAGGTGCACTTGTTGAACCAACGGGCCGTTGCAGTTCAAGCAGTAAAAGAAGGCGAATTATTATTTGGAGATACTGTAGCAGTTTTTGGTGCTGATCCAATTGGCCTACTTACTGTAATTGCAGCGAAAACAGCGGGCGCAAGTAAAATCTTTGTCTTCGACTTATCTGAAGAACGCTTAGAGAAAGCTAAAAGCGTAGGTGCAACACATACTTTTAACTCAGATAAAGTTGATCCTGTACAAGCAGTATATGATAACACAGAAAATGGTATAGACGTATCATTTGAAGTTGCAGGCGTTGGTACTACATTCCAACAAACTATCGACTTAATCGCTAACGGTAGTTTAAATGTCAAAGATGTTGTAACTGATGAAATCGAATTGGACAATATTGTTGAAAGTGGCTTCAATCAACTTGTAAATGATAAATCTCAAGCTAAAATTTTAGTGCGTTTGAATGGCAATCAAAAATAATTCTTTACAAAATATAGAGTGAAATAAAAAGAGGTTGGGCTCATCTCCAACCTTTTTTACTTTATCTATTTATCATTCATACCCTTACCATTTAAAATAGAATCAATATATTTTTCAATGCGATTGTGACCTATTTGACTACGTTTAGCCTGTGAAAAATAATACAAGTATTGATGTTGACGTCCTGGCGTTAATTGGTAAAACGCATCTTTTAAATGTGGAAATTTTTCAAATTTTCGTTGTAGCTCTTCAGGTACTTCATCATCATTCTTTTTCATGACTACTTTTTTACCAGCTTTTTCAGCTTTAATCGCCTCAATTAAATAATATTTTATTTCATCTTGTCGCTTTTTTATCTCGTCTAAACAATTAAAACGCAATTGTCGCGCTGCTTGTACTCTTTTAGTTTGTTGTATCAATGTTTCGTATTTATCTTCCAGTATTGCACCTTTTTGAAAAAGTAAAGCTACATAATCTTTAAATCCGTGTATCAGCACAACATTCTTATTATTGATGGTATAACATGGATGCACCCATTTATAATTCTCTTCAAGTTCAGTTTCATTAAAAATTAAATGTCTTAAAAATTGATAACAATCTTGACATTGACTTTCTTTAGCTAAAAATTGTTCCACTTGCTCATTTTTTTGTTTATCCACTGACTCTCACACCTTTTATCAAACTTGCGATATTTCTCTAAATTATATTATTATTTTTTATAGAAATCTAATCAAACAATATTAATTGGAATTTTACAAAAACATAATTTGACTATTATTAGAACTAGCGTATAATTTTTGTTGAATATGTCAACATACATAAAGGAGTATTTATGGAAAATAAAAATAAATCAAAAAGTAGTAAGATTAACCTCTCACAACTCGTCTTACTTGGTCTAGGATCATTAATTGGATCAGGCTGGCTATTTGGAGCATGGGAGGCATCTTCTATTGCCGGTCCAGCCGCTATTATTTCCTGGATTATAGGTTTCATAGTAATCGGAACTATAGCCTATAATTACGTCGAAATTGGGACAATGTTCCCGCAATCAGGCGGCATGAGTAACTATGCACAGTATACTCACGGCTCACTACTTGGATTCATAGCAGCGTGGGCAAACTGGGTGTCACTTGTGACAATCATACCAATTGAAGCCGTTTCCGCTGTACAATATATGAGCTCATGGCCTTGGGATTGGGCTAAACCAATGGGCGCTTTAATGAAAGATGGTTCAATCAGTACATATGGATTGTTTGCCGTGTATATTATTATCACAATCTTTTCTTTATTTAACTACTGGTCAGTTAAATTATTAACATCTTTCACAAGCTTAATTTCAGTATTTAAATTAGGCGTTCCTTTATTAACAATCATCATGTTAATGATTTCAGGGTTTGATACAGGTAATTACGGTCATTCCGCTAGCACGTTTATGCCGTATGGAAGTGCGCCCATCTTTGCTGCAACAACAACATCAGGGATTATCTTCTCATTTAATGCTTTCCAAACCATCATTAACATGGGATCAGAAATCAAAAATCCTGAGAAAAATATTGCACGTGGTATTGCCATTTCACTTACATTAAGTGCTGTGCTTTACATCGTATTACAAAGTACGTTTATTACATCAATGCCAAGTTCTATGATTCATAGTCATGGCTGGAGTGGTATTAATTTTAACTCTCCATTTGCTGATATGGCTATTTTATTAGGCATTAACTGGTTAGCGATTTTACTTTATGTTGAAGCTGTAGTTTCGCCATTTGGTACAGGCGTATCCTTCGTGGCCGTCACTGGTCGTGTACTTCATGCAATGGAAAAAAATGGTCATATTCCTAAATTCTTAGGTAAAATGAACGAAAAATATAACATACCACGTGTAGCGATTGGTTTTAACGCAGTTATAAGTATGATTATGGTAACGCTATTCCGTAATTGGGGTACACTTGCAGCCGTTATTTCTACAGCAACTTTAGTTGCTTACTTAACAGGTCCTACAACAGTTATCTCATTACGTAAAATGGCACCCAAAATGACGCGTCCATTTAAAGCTAATATTTTAAAATTTATGGCACCGTTATCGTTTGTACTTGCATCTTTAGCAATTTATTGGGCAATGTGGCCTACTACTGCTGAAGTTATTTTAATTATTATTTTAGGTTTACCAATTTATTTCTTCTATGAATATAAAATGAATTGGAAAAATACTAGAAAACAAATAGGCGGTAGTTTATGGATTATTATTTACCTTATTATTCTCGCTTTCTTATCATTTATAGGAAGTAAAGAATTTAAAGGCTTAAACTGGATCCACTACCCATGGGATTTCTTAGTCATCGCAATTGTCGCTTTAATCTTCTATCAATTAGGTACGACAAGTTATTTTGAAAGTATTTACTTTAAACGTGCTAACAAATTAAATAAAAAAATGGGAGATAAACTAAGAAAAACACGTAAAAAAGCAAGACATAAAGATTGGAAAGAACGTGACCATCAAGATTAAGAAAACTAAATACATGTTTTAACTACCAATGAAGATATTTTATCTTTGTTGGTAGTTTTTTATACATCAAAGTGTCAACATTCATTAAAAACTTAAAATTCATGTTATAGTAAGAACAATATTGAAAAGGGAGATGTCTTCAATGGTCAAGGTAGAAGTACATGGACAACAAGTTGTTAAAGGAATCCGTCAGATTGGTATTGATACATTTCTTGTCATTCCATATGCACAACCCTTAAACAAAATCTCACGTTTTCAACATTCTCAATTGTTTCATACTGCCCACTCAGATATTGATGCTACATGCACACAACCTATTCCACCGCAACCTTATAATGCATTAGAAAACTTCTTTTCATTTCAACATCATCACTTCAACGACTTTAAACAACTTGACAATTGTTTATATTTAAATATTTGGAGACAAGCAAACCACCATCATAAAAAACCGGTTATTATTTACTTTTATGGAGGTGGATTTACTCAAGGACATGGAACCGCACAGTTATCCACAATTAGTAGTGAAACAGGAAGATATCATTGTCGTCACTTTCAACTATCGCTTAGGTACTTTAGGATTTTTAGATTGGTCATATTTTAATGAAAACTTTGATTATAACAATGGTTTATCTGATCAAATTAATGTATTGAAATGGGTGCATCTTAATATCGAAAGCTTTGGTGGAGACCCTGAAAACATCACATTAATGGGCCAATCTGCAGGGAGCATGAGTATTATGGCATTAATACAGATACCTGAACTCGATACATATTATCATAAAGTCATGTTATTAAGCGGCACACTCAAGAGATTGCACGTCTTAAAGCCCAACATTTCTCGGAATTAGTAAACACCCACTATTCTCAACAATCAGTCGCCGAACTCACTTCCCATGACCTCTTAACATTTAATGGACACACAGAAATTAGACCGAGGTAAATCACGTGGACTTGACCTTATTTATCAGCCTATTGAGGATTCTCATATGATGCGAGCAATTTCTGATTTCCCGATGCCTGTATTCATCAGTTATACACATGATGAAGGAGATATTTATATAAAAGAGGATTCTCGTAAACTTCCACCAGCTCGCTTTGTCGAAATCATGCACACAAATAAAGTAAATATTACAAAAAATGATGTGAAGACCGCACATCAACAACGACAAACTATCACGCAATATTATTTTAAACTTCCTGCTATCAACACGTTAAATCAACTCAATGCTCATCATAAATGGCTTGCACGTTTTGATTGGTGTCAATCTGATAGTCTTCATTTTAAAAGTGCTTATCACATTTTAGATGTTGCATTTTGGTTTGGAAATTTAGCTATTTTATCTGAAAATGATTTTCCTATTACACAACATGAAACCAACTTGAGTCGACAAATGATTAATGATTTAGCGTATTTTGCTACTTATGGTCGGATGCCTTGGAAACAATATAGGCTTCATCACCCATACAAACATATATATAAATAAAACCCGAAAAAGGTAAAGTTATAATGCATTTATAGTATAGGACTAAACTCGACATTAATATTCACCCTTGTATCACCTCCGTAACACATTGTCATCAATGCGAGATTAGATTTTTATCTTAAATACTTTTACTTTCAACCTTTTTCAGGTCTTAATTTTTAGCATAATGAATATTTTTCAAAGTTAAAACAACAATCAAACTTAATAAACCAATGATTGCACTCGTGTACGTCACATATTGACAGATAAGTGAGACATCACAAGTCCGCCTACAATACCGCCAAAACCTATACCTGCATTAAGACTCGACATATTCCAGCTCATTACTTGGCTTGTATCACCCTCAACATGTTCAATGATGCCACTTTGTATAGCTGGATTGGTACTCCATTGTACCAAATTTCAAACAAATAGTCCTATAAGTAAAACGACCGTCCCACTCAATACAAAATTTAATATGACCATCATCATAATAAACACTGAAATTGCAATGATTAACCAACGTTTACTTGTTAACTTATCAGCGAAGATACCACCTAGTGATGTACCTATAACACCTGCAACGCCATTAATTAATAATGCTATTGAGACAAAAGACAATTCATGACCACTTGATAAAATTAATGGATTAATAAATATAAATGTAGCAGAATTAGCGACAAGTATTAAAAACGTGATAATCAAATATTTGATGATTTCTTTAGGCCTTAAGATAAGCGATTGAACTTGAGTACGCATGTCTTGGGAACGGTTCGCTTCACTACCATGCAAAAGTTCCGCTTCTTGAAGATAGAATACGACCAATAACTAGTATCGTAAAATAAGGGGCTATCGCAATCATGCCATTACCAATAATAAAAACGACTAATGTCCATATTAAAACTGAGCGTGTTGCAAAGCGGTTTGCTAATTTCACTAATATATGACCACATATCGCAAATGTCAGTGCATACATCGTCACCAATTGACCTATCATCGCTTCAAATACATGAAGATCTTGACTCATCAAATTCATGATACCAGCTACCATCATCTCAACCATTCCCACGATAAAGACACTTAAAATAAGCGTAGCTGTACGAATAACCGTCATATTGTGACTCCTTTCTTAAAAAATTATTATTCAAAAGATTTAGCCCCAAAAAGAAAACAGCTACAAACCTTTGATACGTTCATAACTGTTTCATTATATAATATTAAATTAGGAATTGTGTAGAATAAAACCAATATCTATTCACTTTGTTTGACATCATTAGCGCGAGCTATCAATTGATGACGCGTATTAAAGAATTGTCCATAACTCATATAAGTAGCAATTAAAGCCGACATAATCGTTGCTGTTGTATGTATAAATACAACCAGCAATTGAAATTTAATTGCTTGCAATGGCTCAACCCCGCCAATAATTAATCCAGTCATCATACCAGGTATAGAGACTAATCCATATGTTTTAACAGAATCTATGGTTGGGACGATGGCTAAACATATACTTTCTCTAATAGAAGATTTTGATGCTAACTTTGGTGTAGCAGCCAATGTGAGTTTAGATTCAATATCCGAAATGTCTTGGACAAATGCACGATCTAAATTTTGATAAGCTAGATTAATCGCAATCAAACCATTATTTGCTAACATCCCACCGATAGGTATGACCTCATTAGCTGTAAAATGAATCGCTCCTGTTGCAATTGTGCCTGCTAATGGTAATGCAGTACCAATAAATATCGATACAAATGAAATCCAAAAGACATGATGCATCACTGGTGAAGCACGACTAATCGTATTCCATGATGCATTAATAATAATCACAAGCACACAAATCATAAGTAACCATTTGTCGTTAATTTTAAAAATATAGTGCAGTAAGAAACCTAAGATGATTAATTGTACAGATGCTCTAACTGTAGCAATCATCAAGTCTTTAATAATATGTAATCCTTCTTTATATGAAATAAAAATAGGGATTAACAATAGGAGAGCTGTAAGACATAACGCAGTATTACTCATCGTTATTCAACTCCTCATCATTTGAAATTTGACCATTTGTTATAGTGACTCTACGTTTAAAATGACTCTTACTCTGATCATCACTATGTGTCACCCACAGAATCGCAACTCCCTCATCAGCAAGTTTAAAAATAATATTTTCGATATTCTTTTTATTACGCGTATCTAACGCACTTGTAGATTCATCAAGAAGTAACACCTCTGGTTGATACATCAACTGACGTGCTATAGTAATACGCTGACGTTCTCCTCCAGACATATTTTTAATTTCTGCATCTAAATCATAATCACCTAGACCTACTTCTTCTAGAAGATGCTTTGCTTTTTCTCGATTAAAATCCTCTCTTCGTGCCACCGATGGAAATTTCATATTTTGCTCTATTGTCGTTCCAATTAATTCACTTTGTTGCATTAAATAACTCACTCGTGATCTCAACTCTTCTGGTTTGTAATCCTCATATGGCTGATTATGTAAATATATCGTTCCATTTGTAGGACTAATTAAATGATTAAGTTGTTTAAGCAATGTACTTTTACCGCTTCCAGATGGTCCTATTACGGCGATAGTATCCCCTGCTTCAATATTAAGGTTGATGTCATCAAGTATTGTACGTTGATCCGCGCGATAAGTAAGATGTTCAACTTTGATTAGCAAGACGGACGCCTCCTTCTATATAACCTTTTAGAAGTTACATTCCCTATTTCATAGGTTTTAATAAAATAAATTTAAAATACATAAATTTTACATAAAGTCTCTATGAAGAAAATGAATTGTATACTGACTTGAAATAGGTAAGCGATAACTATATTATGATGTGTTTTGATATAAAGGTATGTTGTACCACACGCAATAATTAAATACGGTACCATTTCAAAAATTGAAAACATATCGTATACATGTACTATTGTTTCAATAGCTATCGACAAAAGAACCACTACTGTTTTATTCCATACCTTACCTAATTCATGAATAATGAGATGTCGATAAAGCAATTGTTCAATCATAGGGCGTAAAATAACCATAGAAATAAATGTAAATAGCAATGAAATAGGCAATTTAAATAATCCTAATACACGTTGCTCATATTGTGTATGAGCTCCATATAATTTGATTGATGTGCTATGAATTAGCCATTGGACTACTATCAGCAATAGACTAACAACAATAACTATTTTAAATAGTCGCCAGATGTATTCTGTACTTTGATTAAATTGTCGTTGAACTACGTTCGTGAGTGTTCCTTTATGCATTAAATAGAATATGAATAGTACGGAACCTTGTGCCAAAACAAAACTGAGACTTAAAGAAAAGTGATATAGCCAATCAGATGGTGATTGCTGAGTTATTATAGCAGTGATACCCAAAGTGTCAAATACAATGATAATAGGTAGAATGCTCTGAAAAAGTATGTATAAAGGTATAAGAATAAAGTCTCTTTTAACAATGTGTTTGTCTTATTGCATCATCATTATTCATAAGCCACCTCTTCTCAATCAAAATCACTACCTCTTTTTAATATAGTAGTACAATTAGTTTAATTCATTTTTTCTACACTTTCATTGTAAAACGCATACATTGTTGTATTATTGAGTGTGAGAAATATTTTAGGGGGTAATTTTTATGTCAGTTTTGACTATTATGCAATTCATAGTCAATATTATCATCATGATTGTATTATTAACCATTATGATTTTAGGGCTCATATGGTTATTTAAAGACAAGGGTCAAAATCAACATAGCGTCTTAAGAAACTTTCCAGTTTTGGGACGTATACGTTATATTTCTGAAAAAATTGGTCCAGAATTAAGACAATATTTCTTTGCAAATGATAATGAAGGAAAGCCATTTTCAAGAAGTGACTATAAAAATATCGTCTTAGCAGGTAAATATAACTCTAGGATGACAAGTTTTGGAACTGAAACTGAATATAAAGAAGGTTTTTACATTCAAAACACAATGTTTCCTTTGCAAGCGACTGAATTACACGTAGATAATTCAGGGCTCATTTCAACATTTATATATAAAATAAAAAATGAACGTTTATTTAGTCGTGAAGAACATAGAAAAAGTACTGAAGTTAATCCTTTCTTTTTAGCAGATGAACATGCTGTTGTTTTAGGTTCTGATTTAAAATATCCATACAAAGTCAAACGTCTTGTTGGTCAATCAGGAATGAGTTATAGAGCCTTAGGTAAAAATGCTATTACTTCTCTTTCTAAAGGTTTAGCTAAAGCGGGAACTTGGATGAATACAGGTGAAGGTGGTCTTTCCGAATACCATCTTAAAGGTGACGGCGATATCATTTTCCAAATTGGACCAGGATTATTTGGCGTACGAGATAAAGAAGGCAATTTCAATAATGAGATGTTTATTGAGCTTGCAGAACGTTCAAATATTCGTGCCTTTGAATTAAAATTGGCTCAAGGCGCAAAAACACGTGGCGGTCATATGGAAGGTAATAAAGTGACAGAGGAAATTGCCAAAATTAGAAATGTTAAACCACATGAAACCATTAATTCACCTAACCGATTTGATTTTATAAAAAATCCTAAAGATTTACTAACATTCGTTAATAAAATACAGACATTAGGTCAAAAACCTGTAGGCTTTAAAATTGTAGTCAGCAAAAATGAGGACATTGAGGCGCTTGTTAAAACGATGATAGATATGGATACTTATCCAAAAGCTTTGTTACAGTTGATGGCGGTGAAGGTGGCACAGGGACTACGTTCCAAGAGCTTGAGGATGGCGTTGGATTACCATTATTCACGGCACTACCTATCGTATCAAGTATGTTAGAAAAATATGGTGTTAGAGATAAAGTTAAAATTTTCGCTTCAGGTAAGCTAATAACTCCTGATAAAATAGCAATTGCCCTTGGACTGGGTGCAGACTTAGTGAATATTGCAAGAGGTATGATGATTAGTGTTGGGTGTATTATGAGCCAACAATGTCACTTAAATACATGTCCAGTTGGTGTTGCAACAACTGATCCCAAGAAAGAAAAAGGATTAATTGTTGATGAAAAGCAATATCGTGTTACGAATTATGTCACAAGCATACACGAAGGTTTATTTAACATTGCAGCAGCGGTGGGTGTAAATAGTCCTACAGAGATCACTTCAGACCATATTATCTATAGAGAACTGGACGGATCTACAAAGAAAATCAAAGACTATAAACTTAAATTAATTTCATAGAAAGACAAAAACTATCATTTATACATAAAGTCCCGAACTCATCAGCTGTTCAGGACTTTATTTTTAATTATCATCATTCATTTTACTTTTTTCTTTTAAACCGTTACGTTTGAATTGTTTAACTACTCTGTCCATACTTACATGTTCACCCTTTTTAGTATCAGATGAAATAAACCCTAAGTTTTTCTTTAGCTTATCAATATCTGCATCTTTATAGTCAATATCAATATGCTCTACAGCTTTCTGGTCTTTGTAATCCACTTTATAAGTCACGCCTTTAATTCCTTTAAATGCATTTTCATCATTTTTAAACATTTCTTTAGCTTGAGACTGATCAATTCCTAAATCATCATACTTAATTGTCGCAAGCGTAGATTGTTGAAGCACTTCATCATCTTTATAAGTTAATGACGTAATGACTTCTTTACCATTCACATCACCTTCATACGTCTTGGTACGTTCCTTGCTACATGCCGTAAGCGCGACAGTACTTAAGACTAATACTACTAAAAGCAAAATCACTTTTTTCATTTAAGTCGCCTTCTCTCGTCGATTTTTTATATAAATTATACCACCTTTAATTCGATTTTGTTACTTAAATTATACCTTACTTGCTTTTTTATTTAGAAAATTCAAAAAATCAAAACCAAGTCAAACGAAAGCAACATCTAATGTTATACTACATTTAAATACTTATTATTGGAGGAAAATACGATGCCAGACTCTAAAGAATTACTCAAGTCATTAACTAATGTTAATGGTATTGCTGGACATGAAATGAAAGTAAAAACATTGATGAAAAATTATCTTATACCTGTGAGTGATGACATCATTGAAGATAATCTGGGTGGCATTTTCGGCGAATGCAACACATGGTTCTAAATCTATAATGATTTCTGGTCATTTAGACGAAATTGGGTTCATAGTTACCATATTGATGATTATGGATATATTTATTTCACTCATATCGGTGGTTGGTGGAATCAAGTGATGTTATCTCAGAAAGTTACCATTACAACTGACGATGGTTGTGAAATCAGAGGGATTATTGGTTCAAAACCTCCTTACTCCCTTTCACCAGAAGAACGTAAGAAACCAGTTGAAATTAAAAATATGTATATTGATAATGGTGTAAGTAGTAAAGAAGATGCCGAACAAGATGGCATTGAATTAGGCAACATGATTACACCATATAGTGAGTTCGAAACGCTAGCCAATGATAAATATTTTACTACTAAAGCCTTTGACAACCGCTATGGTTGCACACTCGCTGTGGATATTTTACAACAATTAAAAGACGAGGAAATTGGCATTAATCTCTATGCAGGAGCCACAGTACAAGAAGAAGTTGGTTTACGCGGTGCCAAAGTGGCTGCTCAATTAATTCAACCTGATTTAGCAATCGCGGTAAACGTTGGAGTGGCTTATGATGTCCCAGGGATGATGAATGAAAAGAATGAAGGTAAACTTGGCGATGGTCCGTTAGCTATCATGATGGATGCAACTAATATTGCGCACAATGGCTTTCGTAAACATATTAAATCAGTCGCTGAACAATATGATATTCCTGTACAATGGGCTACTACTCCTGGTGGTGGTACGGATGCAGGCAGTATTCACGTAGCAAATAAAGGTATTCCAACCACTACAATTGGCGTAGCATTGAGATATATGCATTCAAATGTATCTGTAATACACAAAGTTGATTATGAAAACTCAGTGCGTTTAATTACTGAAATTGTTCGATCATTGAATGACGACAGTTATCAATCATTAATGTGGTAGATAAAGGAGGAGAACATTGTTTTCTAACAATAATAGTTCAAAGAAAAGTCTTTTTGGTACCATGACATGCGCCAAATGTGGTAAAGAACTTAATAAGGATGAAAACATTACAATTAAAATAAATACCAAAGATTTAACAGGCTATACATTATTATCAAGTTGGACAGCTTCCTAATTTAAATATTGTGAAGCATGTTCCAAACAATAAGTATAACGTAGCAACGCTCTAAAAATGATTGTCTTTAATCACTTTAGAGTGTTGTTGTGTCTTATTAAGACTATTTTATTTAGTTGAATGTTTCCATCTATCATCACCTAGCATTTCACCTGGCCATGTATAAGCCATGACACCACCATCAATGCGAATTGATTCTCCTGTTATAAATGAACTATCATCAGAAGCAAGGAATGAAACCAGCTTTCCTACTTCATCTGGTGTGCCTAAACGACCTAATGGAGTAACCCATTTTTGATTACCGCGGAATGTTTTACCCGCTTCATCTTCTGATGTCCCAGCTAAATTATCAACAAGAGGTGTTTCAATTGTTCCTGGTGCAATGGCATTGGCGCGAATATTTTCACGTCCATACTCAATAGCTATAGATTTTGTAAAGTTAATTACGCCACCTTTCGCCGCATTATATCCAGAACGATATAAATCTGCAGCTTGCCCTGAGAATGATGCAGTATTGATAATTGAGCCACCATTATCCATCATTAACGGTAATAAGAATTTAGTTACGAGGAATGTTCCTCTCATATCAACTGCCATAATTTTATCGAAGACTTCTACAGGATATTCATGTATTCTACCCGCAGCATTATCTACCCCTGCATTGTTAAAAATAACGTCAACACGTCCATATGTTTTCTTTACTTCTTCAACAAAATCTTGCACTTGTTGATCATCAGAAATATCTACTTTATATGCAGTCGCTGCTTTGCCACCACCATCAATAATTGATTGCACTGTTTTCTCTAATTCATCAGAAATATCTAAAGCCAAAACATGTGCACCTTCCTTGGCTAACACTTTTGCAGATCCTTGACCGATACCCGTACTTGCTCCAGTAACAACTGCAATTTTATTTTCTAAACGTTTCATGTTTAGTCACTCTCCTAAAATGTATCATTCAAACATGTAAACTTATCTCTATTTATTAGTTGTCATTCCACATATTAATTTTTATTAAACTTCCATTTTATTATGATGGTGGGAGTAAAACAGATTTCGTTGTCCCACCCTATTTATTACAATCATTCATGTATTTAACTTTCTCTCTTTTAAATATATTCGAATTGCTTAAAATATAAAATTATTTTCAAATTACTAGAAATCTTTAAGAAAAAGTGTCCGAAAAATCTTCTCAATTCATTTATATCATGTAAAATAAAATTAAATAAGGTTAATATTTCTGAACTTACCGTATGAATCACAGGAGGCAAAGATGGAAGAAAGAATTGGTTTAATAGATATTGGTTCCAATACAATACGACTGGTAATATTTAGCTTTAATAAAGATACAGGTCTGAATGAAATTCTTAATATCAAGACCCCTGCTCGTCTAAGTCAATATTTAATGAGTGAGAATAAAATGAATGATGAAGGTATACATGTGTTAAAAGAAACATTAAGCAGTTTCAAAAAAGTGGCAACAAAATTTAAAGTCAAAGAGTTACATCCTATCGCAACGGCTGCGATACGTCAATCTGAAAACCGCGATGACCTCATAAAACAACTAAAAAAAGATATCAATATTGAAATTCAAGTCGTCCCAGAAGAAGATGAAGCTTTCTACGGATACTACGCTATTTCTCATACAACAGATATTGAAGATGGTATATCAGTTGATATCGGTGGTGGCTCTACTGAAGTTACATTATTTAAAGATAAAAAGCTTAAAAAAGCACATAGTTTCCCTTTTGGAGTAGTTACGTTAAAACGCCAATTTTTTGGAGAAAAAGATCATAACGATAAATCATCCATTAAAAGTATGGAAAAGTTTTTATCAGAACAATTTAGTCAATTAGATTGGTTAAATGATCAAGAGATTGCACTGGTTGGGGTTGGAGGTTCAGCACGTAACGTGGCTCGAATACATCAATCTAGTCATTCCTACCCTATTGGTGGCGTTCATAATTATACTATGTCACTTAAAGACATCGATGAAGTTTACAATACGATTCGTAAAAGTTCACGAGATGATTTAACGAACCTTGATGGTTTAAGTCGTGACCGCATAGACATTATTCTTCCAGCAGTATCTGTTTTTAAGACACTTTTCAAAAAAATAGATGCCACACAGTTTACGTTTTCTAGAAAAGGCATACGCGAAGGCTACGTAATGAATCTCATACGTCAACGCCATCCGGATGAATTTAAAAAAGAGAATGTTCGCCAAGACGCACTTAGACACTTAGCTAAGGAATACCACATCGAAGAAGATAGTGCGAACCGTCGTTTAAAATTGGCGCAATCTTTATTAAACCAATTACTTAAAGAAAGTGATTTGAAAATCACAGATAATGAAAAGAACTTATTTTCAGAGGGTGCCTATATCTATTATTTAGGAAGCTTTATTGATTCAGATTCAAGTTCACCACATACGTATTATCTTATTGCAAATTCCATGATTAATGGATTCTCTCATAAAGATCGTGTGAAATTAGCGCTTTTAGCAAGTTTTAAAAATAAATCTTTACTCAAATTTTATTGTAAAGAAACTGAATGGTTTACAAGTAAAGAAGTAGATACGCTTCAAGCTTTAGGAGGTATTATTAAATTTGTGAATGCGTTAAATATCTCATATACTAGTTTTGTTGAAGAAGTTAAACTTAAAGAAAAAAAAGATGACAAATACGAACTTTATGTTTACTACAAAGGGGAACCCATTGCTGAAGAATACCAAGCGAATAGACAGAAAAAGCACATTGAAAAGATTTTAAAAGGCAAGGTCTCTATTATCTTTACAAAATCTTAAAATTCGTATGATATTTTAAACAAGCACATGAATAAAGACTAATTAACGAGGTGTATGTAGAGTATGCAAACTCAATTGGGAGAAAAGGATATTAATTTGCCACAGTATTATAATAATCGGGAGCTAAGTTGGTTAGATTTTAATTACAGAGTATTGCAAGAAGCATATGATAAAAGTAATCCACTACTTGAGAAATTAAATTTTATCTCAATTTTCAGTTCGAATTTAGATGAATTCTTTATGGTTCGAGTAGCCGGACTAAAGGATCAAGTCAAAATGGGATATGATAAGCCTGAAAATAAGGCTCAAATGACACCTAAAGAGCAACTTGATGCGATAAAAATTAAGAATACTGACTATGTCCAGACACAATATGAACGTTATAATGAGCTCATTCACGAACTAAAAAATTACGATATTGATATGGTCAAGCCTGAGGCATTGTCAGAGTCACTCATTGAAAAATTAGAAAAAGAGTTCAAGTTGAGCATCTTACCTACGCTCACGCCGTTAGGTATAGACGCCTACCATCCATTTCCTAAATTAAATAATAAAAGCTTAAATATTTTTGTCGATATAGACACTGAAGATGCAATTAATTCTGCGATTGTACAAATTCCATCGTTAATTCCTCGCTTTTTAACGTTAAATGAAGAGTCCAAACAATATGTAGTAATGGTTGAAGATGTCATTACTTACTTTATCAATTACCTATTCACAGGATATGAAGTTTTAAATACATTTACGTTCCGAATTACTCGAAATGCAGATTTATCTATACATGAAGATGGTGCTGAAGATTTACTCATAGAGATAGAACGCTTCTTAAAAGAGAGAAAAAGTGGTTCAGCCGTTCGTTTAGAAGTTGATGGTCGCACAGCTGAAAACGAAAATATAGAGTGGCTGATTGACCAATTAGAAATCGAAGAAAATGATATTTACTTTTTAAACGGTCCGCTTGATTTAACTTTCTTATTTGGACTTGTTGATCATTTATCTCATAAGTTAAAGTATCTTACTTATGAGAAATATACGCCACAAATCCCAAGATCACTGGGTAATAATAATATATATAAATTAGCTCTTGAGAGAGATATCTTTTTCCATCATCCCTACGAGTCATTTGAACCTATTGTAGACTTTATACGTGAAGCTGCAGATGATCCAAATACAATCGCGATTAAACAAACATTATACCGTGTAAGTAAAGATTCTCCAATTATTAATAGCCTGAAAGAAGCAGCTGAAAATGGCAAGCAAGTCACAGTGCTTGTCGAATTAAAAGCACGTTTCGATGAAGAAAACAACGTTCACTGGGCTCGTATGTTGGAAGATGCAGGATGCCACGTTATATATGGTATGACCCATCTAAAAACACACAGTAAAATTGCTTTAGTCGTTAAACGTGTCGGTAACGAATTAACATCTTTCGTTCATTTAGGAACAGGCAACTATAATGATAAAACGGCTAAACTATATACTGATATGGGTGTCATCACTACGAATAAAGAAATAGCTGAAGATGCCATTAACTTCTTTAATTATCTTAGTGGCTACTCAACTAAACCAGAATACAATAAGTTGATTGTTGCACCGTATGATATTCGTGACGTATTTATCGACCGTATTGATAAAGAAATCAACAATCACTTACAATATGGTAATGGTAAAATTATGATGAAGATGAATTCACTTACTGATAAAGCTATTATTGAAAAGCTCTTTGAAGCTTCTCAGGCTGGTGTAAAGATCCAACTTATCATTCGAGGGATTTGTTGTCTCAAACCAGGCATCCCTGGTATTAGTGAAAACATAGAAGTTGTCAGCATTGTTGGACGCTTACTTGAACATTCTCGTATTTACTATTTCCATAATAATGGAGACGAACGTATCTACTTATCTTCAGCAGATGTGATGACACGTAATATGATTAAACGTGTGGAAATTCTCTTCCCTGTTGAATACAAAGATATTGGTAAACGTTTAGTTAACTATATGAATTTACAACTTTCTGATAATGAAAAAGGTAGATACCAAGACGATCATGGTGTATATCACTATGTAAGAAATAATCTTTCACCTTTAAACTCACAAGCTTATTTAATGCAAGAAGCGATAAAATATGGACAAGAACTTAGAAGTCGAACAGTCCAACCTGCAGGTCAACCCGTTCGCTCAAAACGTGGTGAAAGTTGGATGAGTAAATTAAGAAAGACCTTCAAACGATAAATTAACAAAGTATTTGAACGTTTTGTATGTAACTATCACATAACATATTTTTATCAAAATATATAAAGTTATTTTAAACAATCATTTAATATAAAGAGTTACAGAATAACAAGTTAACACTTATTTATTAAAAATTAACATTGTTTTCTGTACCTCTTATTTGTATATCTTTTCTAACGTTGTGGATGATTATACCATTCTTTTAAAAAAGCATATAAAACGTCACTATATCGAGCTAACTCTCTCGTTTCAATCTTTTCATCTACGCTATGTGCTTCTTCTAAACTTCCTGGTCCGTACAATATTGTAGGAATACCAAAATGTGCTATCCAACCACCATCCGTCACAGTCGTACTCATACCATGTAGCAGTTTCTTACCACGAATTTGCTCATGTGCGTGCTCCAATTGTTTAAATCCTGGATGCTCGGTAGGTACAGTAAAACTCGGGAAAATTTCTCCTTTATCTTCAATCATAGATTTACCACCCCATTCAAAAGCGAGTGGATTATCTCTCAACCAAATATCTGCTTCTGCAACTTTATTTAAGTAGTCCTCAATTTCAGCAATCACTCCTTCATAACTTTCATTAGGTAAATAATGAACGGTAATCCATAGACGACATTCATCTGCAATAAATGCTGGATGACGACCGCCTTCAATGACTGCAGGATTAATGGTATTGGCACCCGGTGGCATACCAGGACTCTTTTTCATAACAGCCCAATGACGTTCAAGTTCATTGAGTGATTGAATCACTTTTGTCATTTTTTCAATAGCGCTAGCGCCAAACAGTCTCCCACCCGCATGGATTGTCTGACTACGAGCGCCATCGTGAATGGTATTCTTACTTTTGACAGTAACCCATCCAGTGATGACACCACCTTGACCTAACGCTTGATTTTCACTAGTATCTAAGACTAATGCTAAGTCGCCTTTAGGTCCAATTTCACAAGCATGTTTTGTGCCAGCTTCACCTACTTCTTCTCCTACTACTGATTGCACGATAATGTCCCCCTTAGGACGTTGACTATCTTGATTCAGTTGCTCTAGAACATAGAATAATGATGACATGCCACCTTTCATGTCACTAACGCCTCTACCGTAGAGCCAGTGCCCCTTTTCTGTAAGTTGAAAAGGAGGATACTGCCAATATTGATCATCATCTACAGAGGCCACATCGACATGTCCATTAAGTATTAACTTAGGCGCTTGTGAATCTTCTCCTTTTAATGTCGCTACAATGACACTATCATTCTCGTATAGTTGTTCTCGTTGAATTGAAAATCCTAATTGCTCTAATAACGACTCGATTTCATCTTGCAACGGGTCAGTATTACGACCTGGCGGGCTTTCCGTATTGTAACTCACTAGCATATTTAATAATTCATATTGTCGTTGATCCAATTTTCATCTCATCCTTTTGTAAAATATGTGATTTAAAAGGTTAACATTTCAAGTGTAACATGAAACCTACTATCATATTTTAATATTGGAACTGTGTTTCACTTAGACAGGTCTTACGGTAACTTCATTGACATGACTAGGTTGTGTCAACGCATAGATGACAGCATCAGCAATGTTTTGTGCATCTAATTTCTTACGTTCCCCAAAATCGAAATCCTCGGTCATTGGTGTATCAACCATACCAGGAGAAATACTTGTCACTTTGACACCAGTACATGCGAGTTCCTTTTCAAGACTTTGGGTAATCGCATGAATGGCTACCTTCGTTGCCCCATAGACAGCATTGGTTTTAGTGACTTCGAATCCAGATACTGATGCGAGATTAATAATATGACCACTAGACTGGTTTAATAAGTAAGGTAATGCTGCTTGTAGTACATGTAATGTACCTTTAATATTGACATCAATAATAGAATGCCATTGGTCGACATCGTAATCAGTTATTTTAGAAGATAAACTTTTGCCGGCACTATTAACTACAATATCTACATGACCAAAGTGTTCTTTCACAGTTTGTAACATCTCATCGACACTATCTTTTTGAGTGACGTCTGTGGGTATAACTTTAGTCTCTGTGTTCAACTGCTTTGCTACAACATTTAATTTATTATCATTGCGACCCACTAAAGCAATACTCACCCTATAATCGCTTAAAGCTTTAGCTATTGCTTCACCTATTTCACTTCCAGATACTGTAATTACTGCTACTTTACGCTTTAACTCTGCCATATCTCTTTTCTCCTTTTCCTTTAAAATAGATTTTAATAAGAATATTTCAATCTTAACGTTTTTGTAGCTATTAAGAAATTGAAGTGTTTCTACCTTAGTATTGATAGAAGCATGTATGTACTTGAGATTAATGTTATAAATAGAACAATTATTTTGTGTTTCTTTAAGAATGATATAAAGTTAAAGTATAAAATTATTTATGAAATTGACGGTTAAAGGGGAGATACGAGAATGTCATATAATGATCGAGTACTACAATTAAGAGTGGATAAGCATCGTCCAACATTTGAATTTCGCTTTGAAGACCTGTTCTCAGAAGAAGAATGGTTAAATATGTCTCTTAAAGAACGCCAACAACAAGAAAAGACATTTAGACACGACATTGAAAAAATGGATGATATACGCATACCATATGCAAGTCTAAATCGCGTAAAGAACAAATTATTTAATGTGACGTATACTTATAACGGTATCAAAGCCAACTTTAAGCAAAATGAACAAAAAGGCAATTCTAGAGGTAGAAATAGATAGAATGGAAAGTCATCAATTGCAAACCTTTCACAAATTGATTTGTAGTTGTATACTAACTCACCAATCTTGTATAACGAAGACCACATCTTACCGGGGAAGTAAGATGTGGTCTTCTAACACATTATTCTAGATTTTAGGGGTATATAGAGTGTCATTGTTGCCCTCAATTTCTCTTTGAGAGCAAGTTCGTTCATCATTTTGGGAGTTCGTTAAAACATTGGTCAACTAGTAACAAGGGATTTACGTTCTAGACTGTAATAATACAATCTTTCTGCATCAATATAAGGAATAGAGTCAACAGTTAAATAGCCGTCTTTCATATCTCCTACCAACCCCTGATTAACGCCAGTGTTTACATAGATGTCATAACTACTTGCATCAGAGAAGATTAAATCTTCAATCACATTTCTCATAGTCATCACTCCAATATTTATTACTCAATTCCTTACACTTCACATACTACTCTTTTTCATGTAAATTTAAAGTATTTTGTGAGAATTTTCACAAAAATATCACTTATTTTTCCTATTAGGTTAATTTCTAAAAATTTTACTTCTTAAAGTAAAATATTAAACATATTAATTTTATAATAAATTTAAGTTTTCAACTATATATTTATGTAATATATCTGTAGATATCATCACGTACAGATGTTTGCATGGATAAACGCATGGTAACTACACTACTACCGTTAGGCATAAAATCTTGTTTCTCAGAACCATCAATAAATTTAACTTTACCTAAATGATAAAAATATTTTCCTTCATCGTCTCTTTTTTTACGAAAACAAACATATCTACATTATTTTTCTCATGTTTAAATATTTTTTTACTTCTGGGAAACTTAACTTTCGATTGGAACGTGTATACCACTTTAACTCATCTTGATTTAAAAATTCATCTTCATGCTTATCATAAGTAATAAACAAAGGAATAGTTTGATGTTTCATTCGATATCAATTGTACCAGATTCATCTTTTTCCCAATTTAATAATTTAACAAAATCTTCTCTTGAATACTTATTATAAAGAATTAAACTATTTTTTTATCTTGATATTTATCATTACTGTATTGTGAAAGTTCTACGAGATCGTAAAAAAGACTTTTAAATAGAGGTTTACTTAAGGATTTTTTAAATTCTTCATTTAAATAAACTAAATTTTTATTAAAGTCATACCATATGTATCACCAATAGTTTTTTAAAAAAGGTGAAATCCAATATTTTTAATGAAGTTTTAACATCTTTTTCAGTTATATCCTCATTAATAGAAAGCATCTTTTCAATTAATTTATCATAATATATATCTTGTTTTATTACTTCTTTTAAAACATCGATATCTACTTTTTTCAATCCAGGAGTTATCCTGTCTCTTATACACATCTCCGAGCCCACGAGACGCTACGCTATATCGTAT
>ERZ1031010.18-NODE-18-length-21996-cov-30.650563_pt1 | contig 21996 bp, 22 predicted proteins | sample MGYA00518594_ERZ1031010 | MGnify/ENA primary metagenome ERZ1031010 (study PRJEB33718, sample SAMN03159722) | human skin metagenome | collected 2014-05-20 | study: EMG produced TPA metagenomics assembly of the PRJNA266117 data set (Human skin bacterial metagenome... | reverse complement strand
CTACACGTAAGGAGTCGTCGGCAGCGTCAGATGTGTATAAGAGACAGGTGATACTTATAGAGAAAAAGACAAAAGTAGACTTTTAGAAATCTTTGACAATTTCAACTTCGGCATAAGCGACACAATTTAATAATAAGCAGTATGTGTAAAGTAAGCTTTTGTCTTATTCTCTCGTACAATAAACCTATTTTTTTGCGCGTAATTCCTACTAAACTTATATAAATACTTATTATTTTTGAGTATTTTTGCTTTGCCTATAATTATACTATTAATATAATGGACTTAAAAATAGTAATTATCTTAATGAAGAACTGTAAGACACTTTAAGGAGTGAAGATAATGAACAATGATTTCTTTAATAGTCCATTTTTTAAAAACGATCCAAGCGAAGTGTTTAAAGACTTAGGTAAACAAGTTTATAACCAATTTTCATCAAGAACATTTCTACAAATATTTATGAACAATCAAATGCTTATATATTAGACGCTGAATTACCAGGTATTAAAAAAGCAGACATTTCATTGAAATTCGAACACAGTACTTTAACGATTAAAGCATACAAAAATATTAATGTTGACAATAAAAATTTGCAATTAGATGAACGTACAAATGGAGAGTTATTGCGTCGTTTTGAATTTGAAGATATTAATAAAGACGCAATTGAAGCAAGTTATGAAGATGGAGTTTTAAGTGTCACACTTCCTAAAAAAGTTTATGAAGGTGACGATACAACAACAATTTCAATACATTAATTGTAATCAGTATTTTAAGTTATTACAGACATTCATCTTTGACCACTTTTAACATGATATAATTATGTGAAATATTCATCATAAATGAGTTGTTGTACAAATTTAAAGCTGGAACGTGGCGTCGTTCCAGCTTTTCTTGATAAACTTAATTTAGTTAGATTCAATATCTATAGCTTTTTCTTTTTTATTTAAATGTAGCATTGTCATAAGTGCAATAATTCCGAAGATTGCAAGTAATAGAAAAGCTAAGTGACTTGAGCCAGTAAGCCCTGTGACAAAAGTAATCACTAACGGTGGAAAGAAGCCTCCTACACCCCCCATCATGGAAACAATACCGTTTGCAGAGCCTGCTTCTTTAGCGAAGTAAGAAGGTACCAATTTAAATATTAAGCCATTACCAATACCTGCACATACACTAATAGCTAAACATCCCACAGTGAATAGTACAATTTGACTAGACATACTTAAGATAAGTGCACCAACAATCATCACTGCAAAGTCAATAATAAGTGCATGAACTGCATAAAATTTATCACCAATCACTCCACCTAAAGGTCTCAAGAATGTTGCCAATGCAATAAAGACGCCTGAACGAATACCTGCATCAACCTTATTAATACCAAAATGATCAACTAAGAAATTAGGTAGGAAGATTCCAAAAGCAACAAATGCTCCAAATGTAATAAAATACCATAAGCTTAAATAGTATAATTTATAGTTTTTAGATAAATCCTTAACCTGATCCATTAAAGGTATTTTAACTTTCGGCTCATTTTTATCCCCTAAAAAGAACATTAAAATAGCAAAAACGCTCAAAATAATTAAATAACTACGAACTGTATTTTGCCAACCAATAGCACCTGCTAAAACTGGGGCACAAAATGATGAAATCGCTGTTCCAATATTTCCTACACCATAAATACCATTAGCTAAACCTACTTTATCTTTTGAAAAATATTTAGGTACTGAAGTAACACCAACAGAAAATATTGCTCCACCAACTCCTAAAAAGAAACCTGATAACATTAACATTCCAGGAGTTTGTGCTTGCCATAAAAGGAAAATAGGAAATAATAAAACAATAAAACTCCAGAAAAATACCCATTTGGCACCAACAATATTAGTTAAATAACCAAATGGTACACGTAGAACAGAACCTAAAATAACTGGTATTGCCAATATTACTGAAATTTGTCCTGCAGAGATTTTTACATCTTGTGTTATAAACGGCATTAAAGGAGAGATGATGCTCCAAGCCATAAATCCTGCAACTAAACTCAAAGTTTGCAAAGTGAGTTGAGAAATTCCCTTTTTCATGTTCATTCAAATTCACCTTCATTTAAATTAATTATAAGGAACATTGGTACTTTGTAGGGTTTAATAAGAGGTCAAAAGCTTATAACTATAGATAAAATTCCAGCAAAGTACCAATTTACAAGTTAATTTTAATCTGTTTGTGAATTTTTGAACATAAGGACTTACCCTTATTAGTTTAGTATTTTTCCCTAGATAATGATTGATTAATAAAAAAACTGTCCACAAAGTGATTAACTTCATAGACAGTTTGAAAGACGATTGTACACTATCTCTATTAAAAATCTAATAGTTTTTTCTTTAAAGCATATTCAACCAATTCTGGCTTGCTTTTTAAATTTAATTTATTCATAATATGTGTTTTATGTGCTTCTACTGTTTTAACAGAAACAAATAACTTCTCAGCAATTTCTTTGTTACCATAACCCTTAGCAATTAAAGGTAAGATTTCTAACTCTCTTTTTGATAATACTTTAAAAGGATCTGATGATTGAGATAATTTATCAGAACTAGATTGGTTTACAAATTCATTCACTAAAGATGTGGTTAGTTTCATATCAACATATGTTTCATCTTTATAGACAGTACGTACAGCAAGTATTAATTGTTCATCTGGTGAATTTTTTAAGATATATCCCTTTGCTCCGCTTTTAAGTACATGGAATAAATATTCCTCATCATCATACATTGTTAGTATTAAAATTTTAGTTTCTGGAAAACTTTCAGAAATTTTACTTGTTGCAATTAAACCCGATTCACCTGGTGGCATGCTTAAATCTAAGATTAAAACATCTGGCTTATATTCTAATACCTTCTGATAAGCTTCAACACCATCAGCAGCTGTAGCAACAACATCCATATCTTCTTGATAATTAAGTATCATTGAGAAGCCTGTTCTTACAACAGCATGGTCGTCAGCTATGACTATCTTCACTTAAATTCCCCCAGCGTACATAATCAATTTAAATTGGTATGTCCAACGTAATTATAGTACCACGATCGATTTGTGTCTCTATATTAATATTTCCGTTTACTAATTCTGCACGTTCTCTCATGCCGTAAAGACCTAATCCAGAACCTCTAGGATGGCTATTCATATTAAAGCCATTTCCACGATCAACTACCTCTGCAACTAATTGATGCTGATCACTATGTGTACTCACTTCAATCTCATTGACATTTGCGTATTTTAAAGTATTAAATAACGCCTCTTGAACAACTCGATAAACTACAGTTTCAATTTCACTATCGAAACGTTGACCTTTGATATTTGAATGATATTTAATATGCATGCCATAATTTTCTTCAAATTGTTTAAAGTACGATTTAAAAGCTGCCTCAATGCCTAAATCATCAAGTGATGACGGACGTAATTCTACTGACATATTTCTAATATCGTCAATAAGTTGAGATAATAATCCTTCAATATGTTGTGAACTTTCAGCCACATCACTATCTTTAAACTTATACTTTAATAATCTTAACTCTACATCAATATTTAACATCTCTTGAATGACACTATCATGCAATTCTCTAGATATTCTTTTACGTTCATTTTCTTGAGCTTGAATTGAACGATGCAACATTTTTTGTTGATACATCTTCTCTTGTCTTTCAATTTGGGGAGCGACATTTTGTAACGTAAACGCACTAATACCCTTTTCGTTATCAATAATTTGATAAGTAGCTGTAAAAGGTTTCACTTCATTTTCTTTAGTTTTCATAAATACTTGAAAGTTAGATTTCTGAATTTGATAAGTGTCTAAAAAGCAATCTTTACATGATTGCACATCATACTCGTTAGAATAACCTTCACACCGGTTGCAAATTGCATTTGTCATTACATTGTAATTATCTTCTTCAGAAAGTATTTCTTTCGCAGCGTCATTCATTGCAATAATCTTGCCATGTTGATTAACAAATACTATCTTTTCATTCGTACTTTCATAATAATCTTTAAGTAGTTGCTCTAAATTAACATCAGTTTGCTTCAACATATTTATCACCTAATTTAATTCAGTAAAAATACCTAATTGTTCTTCAATGTCCAGTTGATCTAATGACTGAGGCAAAGATTTGTGATTTCTTTGTCCTAGTAATAACACACCGTACATTGATTGATTTAACCATAGAGGTACTGCAACTACAGCAGTGAGAGATTCACTTAAAATAATCGGGAATTTCACCTTTTGTGCTGGTGATAATGCAGTCTCTACATCGGCTATAACCATACGTTTACCTGTCTTCATCACCATACCAGCAAATCCTCTTCCTTTTCTTAAAATGATAAGTTTATATCTATCATTTGTATTACCTGAAACATACTGCCATTTAATTGGTGATGATGTGTGATGGTGATCATGTAATGCTATACCGCCGAAGTCATATCCTTCTTTTATTCTTAATTTATCTAAATTGATTTGCAAATCATGATTACGTTTTAATGATTCTGATTCCACACTTTCACCCTCTAATTTATCATATTTTATTTTTTCGATATACAATATATCTTCTATTCATATATGACAATGGTACGCTCCACACATGTACTAATCTGGTAAATGGCCAGCATGCAAATACTGTAAAACCTAATAATATATGAAGTTTAAACGACCATGGTACATTCACCATTAAATTGGAGTTAAGTGAAAACATAAATAAATGTCTAAACCAAATCGCAATCGTTTGACGATAATCAAAGTCCGGTTGAACCGCATTTGTGACAAGCGTTGAATAGCAACCCATAAGCAAAATAATAAGTAAAACGATGTTTACAAAAATATCTGAGAATGAACTTAGACGTCTCACGTTTTTAATTGTAAGTCTTCTCAACGTCAATAAAAGCATACCTATTAAAGTTATTATACCAAAAATGCTACCTATATAAACTGCTCCAATATGATAGATATGATTATCCACACCCACTGCCTCTAACCAGTTTGCAGGTATTAATAAGCCAACGACATGTCCGAAAAATACAGGTATCACACCTAAGTGAAATAACAAACTTCCCCATTTAAGTCGTCTTTTTTCAATCATTTCGCTAGATTTGGCTGTCCAAGAAAATTGGTCATATTTGTAACGAGCAATATGTCCTATGACAAAAATCGCTAAACATAAATACGGATAGATAATCCATATGAATTGATTAAGCATGATTTCCCACCTCTTTCGATGACATGATACAAGCTTTTAAAGTTTTTCTTAATGCGCTTACTACAAAAGCATAAGGATTATTGTTCTTAGCAATCGCATTAGCCATTTCATATGTTCCATCTTCAATAATCATAATGACTAATTGAAGATTTTCTCGCGCTCTGTCGTCATTACTGAAATCTGCAACCTGTAGAAACTGTAACATTAACGGAAGATAATCAGACAATTCATTATCAACCATTTTCAAACCGAACATTTCATATAAAACTTTCAGTTTAGCTAACATTTGTCCTCGTTCTTTTTGAGTATCAAATTTATTAAATGTCATATAGAGCGGATTCTTTTTACTAAAATCAAATGTATCTGTATAAATAGCTTTTATTTCAGATAAAGTATAGTTCATCATTATTTCTCTATACACAACAAGGTCTTCGTAACCTGGATGTGCAGTTGTGATTGTATCTTCAAATAATTTAGGATGAAATGTCATCTTTTCAGGAAAATTCATTTGCTGACCAAGGTAACCTAAGCTTTCTTGGTACTGACTTAATTTTTCAAGGTTAATCACGGAAAATCCCTCCATAGAAATTTTCGTTATACATTTCTTGACCAGTTTTATTTGAGGTAACTGTAACACCACAACCTTCACAGTTTGCACCAAAATACTCGCCACCATAACCCTGACTGCCTTGAGCTCTATAAGTATCTAAATAGGTTTCTTTATGAGTAGAAGGAACTACAAAGCGATCCTCATATTTAGCTATTCCAAGTAAGCGATACATCTCTGTCATTTGTCTTTCAGTTAACCCTAGTCGTTCTAATTTTGTTGTGTCAAAAGGTTGTCCAGTAATTTGAGAACGCATATAACTTCTCATCATAGCCATTTTTTGTAAGCCTTTTTTGACGGGTTGCACGTCGCCAGCAGTTAATAAATGAGCCAAATATTGAATTGGTAAACGCATTTCTTCAATTGCTGGGAAAATCATATCTGGATTTTGTCCAGCATTTTCACCTTCAAAGTAACTCATAATTGGGCTTAATGGAGGGCAATACCAAACCATTGGCATTGTTCTAAATTCAGGATGTAGCGGAAATGCCATTTTATATTCAATTGTTAGTTTGTATACTGGTGAGTTTTGAGCTGCTGTAATCCACTCATGGTTGATGCCATCTTTTTCTGCTTGTGCAATGACATCTTCATCAAAAGGATCTAAAAATAAATCTAATTGTTTTTCGTATAAATCTTTTTCATCTGTCGAGGATACTGCTTCTTGGACACGATCCGCATCATATAATAATACGCCTAAATATCTCATTCTTCCTGTACAAGTTTCTGAACAAACTGTTGGCATTCCCGCTTCAATTCTAGGGAAACAGAATGTACATTTTTCAGCTTTATTCGTTTTCCAGTTGAAGTAGACTTTTTTATACGGACAGCCCGTCATACAATATCTCCAACCACGACATGCTTCCTGATCTACAAGCACTATACCATCCTCATCACGTTTGTACATTGCACCAGAAGGACAAGATGCTACGCAACTTGGATTTAAACAGTGCTCACAAAGACGTGGTAAATACATCATAAATGTTTCGTCAAATTGAAACTTAATATCTTCTTCAATTTGTTGAATATTAGGATCTTTCGGTCCTGTAATATGACCTCCTGCAAGATCATCTTCCCAGTTGGGTCCCCACTCAAGATTATGCTTATCCCCTGAAATTAAAGAATGTGCTGTTGCTACAGGAGAGTGCTTACCTGCTTTGGCAGTAGTAAGATGTTCATAATTGTACGTCCACGGTTCATAATAATCTTTGATTAGTGGCATATCTGGATTATAGAAAATTTTACCTAATGCCACTTTTGACCATCTATTCCCTGATTTTAATTCTAATTTTCCTTTTTTATTAAGCACCCATCCGCCTTTATAATGACTTTGATCTTCCCATCTTTGTGGATATCCAACACCTGGCTTGGTCTCTACGTTGTTAAACCACATATATTCTGCACCAGGTCTGTTTGTCCAAGTATTTTTACAAGTCACACTACAAGTATGGCAACCAATACATTTGTCTAGATTCAACACCATTCCAATTTGCGCTTTAATCTTCAAGCCAATTGACCTCCTTCATTTTTCTAACAGCTACATATTCATCTCTTTGATTTCCGATTGGCCCATAATAGTTAAAGTGGTAGCTTATTTGCGCATATCCCCCTATAAGTTGAGTTGGTTTCAAGTGAATTCTAGTTGGTGCATTATGTGAACCACCACGTGTATCAGTTATTTCTGAACCCGGAGTTTCGATATGTTTATCTTGAGCATGATACATAAACATTGTTCCTTTTGGCATACGATGTGAAGTTACAGCTCTTGCTGTGACTACACCGTTACGGTTATATACTTCCAACCAATCATTATCATTAATGTCATGTTCTTTTGCGTCTTCATTGGACATCCACACTACTGGACCTCCTCTAAATAACGTAAGCATGCGTTCGTTATCTTGGTAAGTTGAATGAATATCCCATTTTCCATGTGGTGTTAAATAACGTAGTACTAATGCATCTTGTCCACCTTTAACTTTTTTATCACGTGCACCAAATACCATAGGCGGTAATGTTGGCTTATATACAGGTAAACTTTCTCCAAATTGTTGGAACACTTCATGATCAATATAATAACTTTGTCTGCCAGTTAAAGTTCTAAAAGGAACTAATCGTTCAATGTTAGTTGTAAATGGTGAATATCTGCGACCATTTTTATTTGAACCAGGGAAGACTGCTGTCGGTATGACTTCTCTAGGTTGTGATGTAATATTTAAGAATGAAATTTTTTCAGATGCACGCTCTATAGATATATCTTTTAATTGCATTCCAGTTTGTTTTTCTAAATCTTCATAAGATTTTTGTGATAATTTACCATTCGTTGCTGAAGATATATTTAAAATCACATCGGCAACTTTTCTAGCTGTATCAATACGTGGTCTATCATTTTTAATAGAAGATGCATTAACATCATTCCACGTACCTATCATACTTTTTAATTCTTCATACTCTTCTTTAACACTAAAGCTCACACCATGTGCACCTACTTTAGCTTTTTCAAGCATTGGACCAACAGTCACGAATTTGTCATAGGTTTGAGTATAATCACGTTCAACAATTGAGAAGTTAGGCATTGTCTTACCAGGAATCCCCTCAATTTCTCCTTTAGACCAATCTTTAACTATGCCGTACTCTGCTGAAATTTCTTGTTTAGAATCATGACCTAATGGTGTTGTAACAACGTCTTTAAATTTACCTGGCAAATAATCTTTTGCCATTTCTGAAACGGCTTTACTTAGTTTCTTATATATATCCCAATCTGAGCGTGATTCCCATAATGGATCTATAGCAGGGTTAAATGGATGTATAAACGGATGCATATCTGTTGATGATATATCGTATTTTTCATACCAAGTTGCTGCTGGAAGCACGATATCAGAATATAAAGGTGTAGCTGTCATTCTAAAATCAAGTGATACGAGTAAGTCTAATTTACCTACTGTGTCTTCGCGCCATTTAATTTCTACTGGCTTATCTTCTTCATTAGGCTCAGCCATTAATCCTGAACGCGTACCTAGTAAATGCTTCATAAAATATTCTTGACCTTTAGCTGAACTTGAAATCAAGTTTGATCTCCACACAAACAACGTTTTTGGGTGATTCTTTCTAAGGTCTGGATCTTCTATTGCAAATTGTGTTTCTTTATTTTTCACTGATTGTATTGCTTTTTGTAATATTGCTTCGTTTGAATTATTACCTTCATCTTTAGCTTCTTCACCAAATAATAAGCTATTCTTATTAAACTGCGGATATGATGGCAACCAACCCATACGAGCTGCTGTCACATTGTAATCAGCAGGATGTTGATGTTTTATATTTTCAGCTAAAGGAGATTTTAATTTGTCCACATTTGATTCTTCGTATTTCCATTGATCCGTTGCAAAATAGAACCAACTTGTACCATTTTGCAAACGTGGTGGTCCTTGCCAATCTTTAGCAAATGCAATCGTGTTCCACCCTTCAATAGGACGACATTTTTCTTGTCCAACGTAGTGCGCCCAACCTCCGCCATTGACACCTTGACAACCACATAACAATACTAAGTTAAGTACAGAACGATAAATTGTATCGGAGTTGAACCAGTGGTTAATACCAGCTCCCATAATAATCATTGAACGTCCACCAGTATCAATCGCATTTTGAGCAAATTCTCTAGCAACTTGCGTCACTAGATCTTTTTTAATTCCTGTTATTTTTTCTTGCCAAGCTGGAGTGTATTTTGACTCCTCATCATTATAAGATTTTGCTTCTAATTGGTGACCAAAGCGTTTAATACCATATTGACTCGTCATTAAATCATAAACAGTTGCAATACGCACCTTTTTACCATTAGCTAATTGAATTGTTCTTGTAGCAATAGGTCTTTTAAAAATACCAGCTCCATTACTATCGAAATAAGGAAATTGAATTGTCGTAATATCGTAATCGTTCTCAGTCATAGAAAGAGCTGGTTCAATTGGAGTACCATCATCTGTTTCAAGTTTTAAATTCCACTCTTTTCCTTCTTCCCATCGTTGCCCCATTGTCCCATTTGGAACAAGCAATTGTTGGCTAATATTGTCTTGAATAACTGGTTTCCATGCACTATTCTCACTAGACATTCCTAAATCACTTGCACGTAAAAAACGCCCTGCTTTATAACCATTGTCATCTTCATCTAACATAATGACAAATGGCATATCAGAATACTGTTTAGCATAATTAATGAACTTGTCATTTGGATTATTTTCATAAAATTCCTGTAGAATCACATGTGTCATTGCTTGTGCAACTGCAGCATCAGTACCTGGGTTTGGTGCTAACCAATTATCAGCAAATTTTACATTCTCCGCATAATCTGGTGCCACTGAAACAACTTTTGCACCTTTATATCTCACTTCAGTCATAAAATGTGCATCGGGTGTACGAGTCAATGGAACGTTGGACCCCCACATAATAATATATGATGCATTGTACCAATCACTAGATTCAGGTACGTCAGTTTGTTCACCCCAAATTTGAGGGGATGCTGGCGGTAAATCGGCATACCAGTCATAAAAGCTCAACATTTCCCCACCGAGTAAATTAATAAATCGAGCACCAGAAGCATAACTAATCATTGACATTGCTGGAATTGGGGTAAAACCAGCAATTCGATCTGGGCCATCCTTTTTAATTGTGTATAAAATTTGCGCAGCAATGATATCTGTGACATCTTTCCAATTAGCTCTTACATGTCCACCTTTACCTCTTGCTTCTTTGTATTGCTTTGCTTTATCCTCATCTTCGACTATTGATGCCCACGCCGCAATACGATGACCATTATTTTCATCAAGCGCTTGAGTCCACAAATCTAATAACTTACCTCTGATGTAGGGATATTTAATTCTTAGAGGACTATACTCGTACCATGAAAATGAAGCACCTCTAGGACACCCTCTAGGTTCAAATTCAGGCATATCTGGACCACAACTTGGATAGTCTATTTGTTGGTTTTCCCAAGTGATAACACCATTTTTAACAAATACTTTCCAAGAACATGAACCGGTACAGTTAACACCATGCGTTGTTCGCACAACTTTATCATGGCTCCATCTTTCTCTATACATTTTTTCCCATTCTCGACTTTTATGTTCCAAAACTGACCAATTTCCATTAAACTTTTCTGTTGGTTTAAAGAAATTTAATCCAAATTTTCTCATTTATATTAATCCTCCCACCATAAAAGGTTTAATCCTCACTCATACATGTATCATGTAATTTAATTGTACATTTTTTCACAATATTTTTATATTAGGGATTTACCTATTTGATTACGGGGAATCCCTAGAAAAAGAGGCACCCAATGTGCCTCTTTTTAAACATATACATATTCAATTTCTTTGTATTGCAATAGCTCATTGTATAAATGTTGTTGTGAAACATGATAATGGTGATCAAAATCTATCAGACATTGGTAGCCATCTTCATATAGTTCTTCAGCTTTAGCGAGTGCTAGAGGTTTATCTCCTTTGATAACATAGTACTTGTGCGACAATATTTCATGTTTACATATTGAAGTATTATCAAAGTATGATATTAAATGTCCTAAAATACATATTCCCGGTCGACCATCTAGGTGATGTAATGTTAATTCATGCTCAATCGTACTAAGTGTTCCGGTAATAATTTGTTGGTTAAAACACGAAGCATTAAAGACAATAGCAATTGGATAGTCTTCATCTGTATATGTTTCTATTTGTTTGAGAATATGGCCTAATCGTTTAATCCCCATATAAATTGCTAAAGTTCCACCATTAATAAGATTTCGTATATCTGTATCATGATCAATAGAATCTTTAAAATGACCAGTTGAAAATGTCACACTTGGTGCAACAGAGCGCATTGTTAGTCCCATATTCATCGAAGCTACAGCTGCACTAGCTGACGTTATTCCTGGAACAATTTCATAGTTAATTTGATGCTTTGCTAGTGTATGAACTTCTTCAGTAATTCTACCAAAAATAGCAGGATCGCCACCTTTTAATCGCACTACATATTGATAATGTTTTGCAGCTTCAACTATTTTCAAATTAATTTCTTCTTGTTGAATATGTTTAAAGTATGGCTTTTTACCTACATTAATAACTTTTGTTTCAGGAGATGCATATTGCAAAATTAATGGATTAACTAAACGATCATATAAAATAACATCTGCCTTTTTAATTAACCGTTCCGCTTTTTTAGTTAATAAGTTTGGGTTTCCTGGTCCTGCACCTATAAGGTAAACTGTGCCAGGTAATTCTACAGACATAAATAAACGTCCCCGTCAATCACTTCTACTTCGTATGTTTCTACACAGCCCGTATCTGGCTCTTGCACTTCACCTGATTTCAATGCAATTTTTTGATCATGCAAAGGACAATACACGAAATCGCCGCTTACAGTTCCCTCAGTTAATGGTCCTTGTTTATGTGGACACATATTTCCTATCGCGTAAATATCTCCATTTTCAGTTAAAAATATACCTATTTCTTTCCCATCTACAACGACTTTTTTACCAATTTGTGGTGCCAACGCTTCAACACGAGTTACTTTAATTTTCTCAATGGCTCTCATTATTTCACCTTCTCAACTTCAAAGATTTTTTGTTCGTTTTTATCTTCAACAATTGCTTCCCATGGTTCTTTTTCAACTGCTTTTTTCGCTTCCATGATTCTTAAATATAACGCTTTTTGTTTATCTTTATTTAATACGATATCTTTAACATTATCGAATCCCATACGCTCTAACCATGGTGCTGTTCTTTCAGCATAAATACCTGTTTCCCTATAATATTGCATAATTGCTCCACATAGCTGAATCACTTCATCTTCAGTTTCCACAGTAGTTAATAACTTACCAACTGTTACATCAGTGCCGCCGTTTCCACCGATATAAATTTGATAGCCATTTTCAACTGAAATAACACCAAAGTCTTTAACACCAGATTCAACACAGCTTCTTGGACATCCTGAAACACCCATTTTAAATTTGTGAGGTGTATCTATATATTCAAATGTCTTTTCAAGTCTAATACCTAGTCGAATCGTATATTGTGTTCCAAAACGACAAAATTCTTTACCTACACAACTTTTGACTGAACGTGTCTTTTTACCATAAGCTGACGCAGAACGCATACCTAAATCTTCCCATACTTTCGGTAGCTCTTCTTTTTTCAATCCATATAGACCAACGCGTTGTGAACCTGTAACTTTAACAAGTGGCACATTATATTTTTTAGCTACTTCGCCTAATCTAATCAATTGATCGGCGTCAGTAACTCCACCACGCATTTGAGGGATGACTGAGAAAGTTCCATCATTTTGAATATTTGCAAGATATCTTTCGTTAGCAAAACGTGAATCTTTTTCATCATGATGCTCGAATGGATAAACCATATTTAAATAATAGTTAATAGCAGGTCGACATTTAGGACATCCATTTTTATCTTTGAAATCTAAAACATGGCGGACTTCTTTAGATGTTTTGAATCCTTTAGCTCTAATTTGAGTAACAATTTGATCTCTTGTTAAATCTGTACAAGGGCAAATACCTGAAGGTTTAGCCGCTACAAAATCATCACCGAGTGTATACTGTAACAATTCGCCAATCTGTCCTTTACATTTACCACATGAATTACCAGCTTTAGTAGCTTTAGTTACTTCATCAACTGATGTTAAACCTTTTGTCGTAATGGCATTTACAATTGTTCCTTTATCAACGCCGTTACATCCACAAATTATTTCGTCATCATCCATATCCGCAATTGACGTAGTTGCATCCTCATTGCCTTTATGAAGTAAAGATACGAGTGTATAATCTTCAAGTGTTTCGTGTTTTTTCATCATGTTATAAAATCTTGAACCATCATCTGTATCGCCATAGAGTACAGCTCCAACAACTTGTCCTCCACTTAAATAAACCTTTTTATAAATATTATCGACACTGTTGAAGATTTCTACACCATGTACCTCATCATTTTCAACAATTTGTCCAGCGCTATATAAATCACAACCTGAAACTTTTAAAGATGTAAATGTTGTAGAACCTTTATAGCCATCTGATTCTTTACCTGTTAAATAATCTGCAAGTACTTTACCTTGTTCATATAGAGGTGCTACTAAACCATAAACTTTTCCATTATGCTCAGCACACTCTCCTACAGCATATATGTTAGGATCTGACGTTTGCATATAGTCATTTACTACAATTCCTCTATTAACTTCAAGTCCACTGTCTTTAGCAACTTCAGTATATGGTCTTATGCCTACAGCCATGACAACTAAATCAGTCTCTATGACACGACCATCCGACAATTTAATAGCTTCAACATCTTCATCGCCTATAATTTCTTTAGAGTTTGCTTGAAGTTCAATTTTCATTCCTTGTTTTTCTAAATCTGCTTTAAGCATCTCTCCAGCTTTATGGTCAAGTTGCATTTCCATTAACCAATCAGCTAGATGCAGTACAGTCACTTCCATTCCTTGATCTAATAAGCCACGTGCACATTCTAATCCTAATAGACCCCCACCAATAACGACTGCATGTTTTTTTGTTTTCGCAATTTCAATCATTTTATTGGTATCATCAATTGTTCTCCAACCAATCACACTTGGAAAATCGAAACCTTTGATAGGTAATACAAAAGCTTTAGAACCCGTAGCAAATATACAAATGTCATAATCAACAGTGACACCTTTTGAAGTAGTTAAAACTTTATTGTCTCTATCTACTTTTTGAACAGGATCATCAGTAATAAGCATAATATCATGTTCTTCATACCATTTATATGAATTCATGATTATATCTTCAAGAGTCATCTTTTTTTGTAAAATATTTGATAACATAATTCTGTTATAGTTCGGATAGGGTTCTTTTCCGATTATTGTAATATCAAATTGCGAATCCAAACGCTCTAGGATTTCCTCTATCGTTCTCAAACCCGCCATTCCATTACCAATCATTACTAATTTTTGTTTCATCATACTTATATGCCCCTTCTATCACTTTAAATTTTAATTAAGAACCTAAATGCAAAATTATAAAAAGGTTAGATGTTTGATTTTTGTGTTTCTTACTTCACTTTTATCTTATACCAAAAATCAATATTTTTGTGATTATATTCACATTTTCAGGTAAAATCGGGGAATTCCCTAATATTCGTAAAATGTATAAAATCCCGATATTGTAGCTGTTTAAAAAGAAGGTTTTAAGCCTATTTACATCTATCTATTAACCGTCAAAAATATTAAAAAACCTTAGAAAGATATGTATATTATCCTTCCAAGGCAATCACTTTTTGAATAAATATCATTAACATTGACTTATGTCTGCTCCTTTTCTAAACACAAAGTTCTTCTAGTTTTTCTCTGATAATAAGTTTCAGAATATGGTCAAAGTTTATTGATGGCGTAATATGTATGTCACTAAAAAGCGTCATTTGATCAATAAATGTTTTAACCTTATTGACTAAACGTCCATCAAATAAAAATAATGGAACAATAATAAGCTCATCATAGTTGTTTGAAATCTCATCTAAATCGTTTCTAAATGACAATACACCATATAGCGCTCTTGCGTGTATAAGATGATCAGTATGAATACTTTTTACAAAAGCTTTAAGTTCATCATGTGCTTTTGTAAATCTTCCACTCCCATTACCATGTGCGATAACAACTGTTGCTACTTTTGAACCTTCTTTTAACTGAACATCCGCAATTCTTTTCTCAACTAACTCTGCCATATAAGGATGTGTTCCAAGTGGTTCACTCATTTCACTAACAATATGAGGATATTTACCATTCATCTCTTTTAAAGTTTGGGGAATATCACTGATATAATGCATCGTACTAAAAATGAGTAAAGGAACAATTCTAAATCTAGTTACGCCTTGCTGAATCATGCTTTCCATTGTTATTTCAAGATTTTGTGTATCACTTTCAAGAAATGCCAACTCATAATGATATTGTTCATCTTTTAAAAGCGTAGTTATAAACTCTTCTAATGCTTTATTTTGATCTCCTTTCCTCATTCCATGTGCAACTAAAATATTTCCTATCATTATCATCCCATCCTTTGTAAAATTGATTATTAATAGTTGTAAAATATTAAAAAATAAAGCACGTGATGTCATTATTTCTGACAAAAATTTTAAATTTTTAATTATAAGTTATATAATAAATACGTTGGCAGTTTACAATTATGTCTAAAATCAAAAACAATATTATTTATAACTAATGCAAATTACTTAATAACGTGTATGCTAAACACAGGAACTGGATTATAAAATGCGCTATTAAACGGACTAACTCTTTGATGCGTTGTAAAATCGATTTCGACCTTAGATGCACCAATTTCGTCTAGTAATTATTGGTCATATAAAGGTCTTTCGCGATGATTAATCAAAATTTTCCTTTTAAGTTACTCATATTTCTCGAGCATCGACTTATCAATGTTTCGATGAATATGCTGTTGAGATAACAAAGCACTATTTATAAAATCATCTTTACCATAATCAGCATCAAAGTTAATGAGGTGTCCTTTTGGCTTAAGGACTCTCAACCATTCTTTATATGCTCTTAGAGGGGTAAGCATTAACCATGTCACATTTCTAGCGATAACCAAATCAAAAGTTGCATCATCAAAGTGCAAATGTGCTGCATCCATAACCTTAAAAGTTGCGGGTATTTTTATATCTTGCGCTAAAGTATGTGTACAGTTAATCATTTCACTTGAAATATCAATACCTGTAACAATACAACCTTCTTGTGCACACGTCATTGCTAAAAATCCGGCTCCTGTGCCGATGTCTAGAACTTTCACATTATCATTAAGTTTGATGTGACGTTCGATTTCTGACAACCATAACTGAGTTTGTTAGCTTTCAAGTTCTTCTTTTTTATTCTGAGCAAAGGAAGCTGCGCGTGCATTCCAGTAGTTAATAATATTGGTTTTAATCATAGACATTTTAAACTCCTATACCTTTTCATGTCATTCATTTTTTAGAAAGGACTTATTTCATGAAAAAATTTATAACTCTTATTGTAATGATATCTTTTATTTTAGCAAGCTGTGGAGGTAATTCAAACAATGATAAAAATACTTTGAATGTAGAAATCCCTTTGAAAACAAAATCAATCGCACCATATGAAACAGATATTCCTGTAAGAGTTGGCGCATTGGAATCATTATTTAAAATGTCAAAAGATGGAAAAGTTAAACCACTTTTAGTAAAAAGTTATCATCAAAAATCAGATGATACTCTAGAACTCACTTTAAAAGATAATGTAAAATTCCAAAATGGACATCAATTAACAGGTGAAGCAGTTAAAAAAAGTCTAGAAGAAGCCATGAAAAAAAGTGATTTATTAAAAGGATCTTTACCTATAAAATCAATATCTGCAAACAATCAAAAAGTAACAATTACTACAAATGAACCTTATCCAGAATTAAAATCAGAGCTTGCTAATCCATTTGCGGCGATTTATGATATCAAAGCGAATAGTAAAGTCACTGATAAACCAGTGGGAACAGGCCCTTATCAAATTGATAAATATCAACGCTCTCAAAAAATTGAGTTATCTAAATTTAAAGATTATTGGCAAGGAACCCCTCAATTAAATAAGATTAATGTCACTTACCATGAAGACGGAAACACGCGTGTAGATAATCTTTTATCAAGTAAATCTGATTTAACAACTGACGTCCCTATTGATCGAATTAATGATGTTAAACAATCTAAAAAAGCTGACATCCAAAGCACATCTGGTTTCAGAACACATTTACTGTTATATAATCACGAAAGTAATAAAATGAATAAAAATGTCAGAGAAGCTTTAGATATGATTATTAATCGTAAAGAAATAGCTCAAAATGTTTCTAAAAATTACGCAAAACCTGCGGCAGGACCTTTTAATCACAGATTAAAATCATTAGAAAAAGAACAGGTTCAACCTCAAAATATTGACAAAGCTAAAAAGCTTCTAGCTAAAGAGTGCTATACTCAATCCAATCCTTTAAAACTGAAAATGTCAACATACAATGGTCGACCTGAATTGCCTAAAATTGGACAGGTAATTCAATCTGAAGCTAAAAAAGCCAATATAGATATCCAGTTACATAACGTTGATGATATTGATGGTTACTTAAAAGATACAAAAGCTTGGGACATCTCAATGTATAGTTACTTAAGTATCCCTCGTGGTGACACTGGTTATTTCTTTAACACAGCATATTTATCTGATGGTGCTTTAAATAAAGGTCATTATAATAATAAAGACGTTACTCAATTGATTAAAAAGCTAAACACTACTTTTGGTGATAAACAACGAGCTACTGTAACTAATGAAATTTTAGATCAATCAAAACAAGATATTCCAAACAGTTATATTACTTATAATCATCAGATTGACGGTGTGAGCAATAAAGTTAAACATTTTAAAGTGACGCCTGAATCTATATATTTAATTGATTATAAACTTAGTAAAAGTGAATAAAGTATCAATAGATAACAAAGCCACCTCTATGTTATGTATCAAACATCTTTTAGAGGTGGTTTTTCAAATTCAATATTTTAAAAAGATGGGTGACCTAATATTTCTTCACTAAATTTTTCCGGTATTAAAACTTTACGCATGAATACACCTAAATCACCATCATCATTCTCATGTTCAGCATAACTTTCATATCCCCTTCTTTCATAAATCTTAGAACCACGGATGTATACGTGCTGATGTACCTAAAGTAACAGCAGCGGCTTTTAAGGTGTCTCTTAAAAAAGTTTCTTCAACATACTTCAATAATTGACTCCCATAACCTCTACCGTCATATGAAGGGTGGGTTTGCAAACCACCATACAAATAGATAACCAGAGATTTGTTTAGTGATCTCCCAAGGATATCTCACTGTAATGGTCGAAATAATCTCTTTCTCATTTTCCAATACAAAAGTCGTATTATGCTTTAAATTGTCTCTCACTACATCTAAAGTCGCGTTAACAGATGGCCAATTAATGCCTAAATTTCTTAGTGGTGTAAATGCATCATACATTAATTGATGTATCTCTTTTGTATCTTGTTCATTTGCAATTCTTATTTGTATCTCTGACATTCTCTTACTCCCCTTAATTTATCTATATACCTGAATAATAGCGTAATTTTTTAAAGGAAGTTAGTCAATATTTTAATCATTATACTTGATAACTTTAAAACCTCTTAAAACTGAATGCTATTACGTTTACCATTTAAATATGCATAAACAAGTCCAATAAAAATTCCTCCACCGATAAAGTTACTGAAAAAAGCAAATATTACATTTTTTAATACACCTAACCTTGATAAAGCATCATCATTAAAGAAAATCATACCTGCATATAGTCCAGCATTAAAAACAACGTGTTCGTATCCCATAAATACAAAAACGACTACACCACAAGCGATATAGAACGCCTTTGATAGACCTTCTTTAAATTGCATAGATATAAAAATACCGATATTGATAAAGAAGTTACAAAAAATCCCTTTAATTAAAATATTTAGCCATGTAGATTCAATTGTTTTTTATGTACCAGTGCTTTTAAACTACCTGTCATTTCCAGTGTCATCACATGAGCATACTTCATTAAAAAGAATAAAATAAAACCACCAATGATATTACCTAATGAAACAAAAAATTAATATCCACGTCATTTTCTTTAAACTTATCGCTTTATAGTACCAACCTACAGAGAAATACATAAAATTACTTGTCAGTAATTCGCTATTAGTTAAAACGACGAGCACAAGACCTAAACTAAATGCAATTACTCCCATCAAATTAATCAAACCATCATTATGCGTGATAGCAAACTGTGTTTTGATTGCTAACATGAAAACTGTAACGATAGACAATAAAAAGCCTGCCATTATAGCTTTAAGTGTATAACGCATTGGTGTTTGATCCGCCATAAATTCTTTTATTTGAACTTGTCCAACTATTTTATGAATAATGGACTTTTTAGCATATGTATCTTCAATACTTTTACTGTTCTTCAATATGTCAACTCATCCTATCTCAATTTAAAATGTACTCTCATTTATTATATTGGTTAGAATATAATATGTGTATATTAAATTTTATTTATATGAAAATTTAATTACTAAAATAAAAATTACATTATGCTAGCTCAATTAAGAATAAAACTGAGTGGGATAGAATTGGTATTGGATTTGTTGTTCCAACGCACCCCCGAACCCCAACTTTCTTTGTCTGTTATTTGAAATTCTCTATGTTGGGGCCTCACTATGGTTGAAAAAAGCTTGATACTTGAAGTGTATTTTCAGTTTAGTCGATTATCAATACAAAAAATGCCTGAGACAATGATTGATGTCCCAGACTCGGTATTTTAAAAATTTTGTGAGAATTAATTATTAATAAGCTATTTTCAACTACACATCTCACTTATAAAGAATTCCAATTTATCTTTTTAGCAACAATTCTAATTGATCAAGTGTTGAATTCATACCTTGTTCTACTCCCATATCTAATGCTTGTTGTGCAGCATCTTGAGTAGAAAATACTGATGTGGAAGTTACAGTTGTTCGACCCTGCTTTTCTTTAAAGTCTAAAAAGATTCGCATCTTAGACATACTCATATCTTTTTCTCCCTGTGGTGTAGCGAAATAATCTAAGTACTCAATATGATGCGGACGCTTTACATTTTGATATTCAGAAACTGTATAACTTGTCATATTAGATGTTTTAATTGCGAAAAATGCTCTACCACCTTCTACAGCATTAAATTCATAAACCTTCGTTGTAGTACCTTGTGGATGAAACCATTTTTCAAAAAGCGATTTATGTGTGTATGCATCAAACACGCTATCAATAGATGCATCGAATGTTCTTGAAAAAATAATTCTATTTTTATCTTTTTTAACTGACATCGTCGAACCTCATAAATTCATTTTTAGTAAAACTCTCAAATCTAGCAATATGAGAGGAACTAAAATATTATTTTATTAAAAATATTGATATAGTTCCTCTCATTTAATTAACATTTATTCATTTTCCAATAACTCAACGTAATTACTAAAATGATATGGATCTTCAACTTTCTTACCTTTAACAAACGCTGTTGGTACCTGTTTTATATGATTATCTTTAGCTATTTGTTGATCCTTTTTAGCTTCTTTCCATGATGTCGAGCCATTTGTTTTATAATCTTTTTTAATAGCTTTTTTATCTTCTTTGCTGATATTTAATTTATCGATTTGTCGATCAACTAATTTCTCAGTAATCCACTGTTTATCTTCATCTTGTTGTTGTTTAAACATTGATTTTTGGAATTGGAGTGAATACTTAGGGGCATAGTGATTGACTGCATGTTGTGCTCTTGAACCTATAATGGAATCTTTTCCTAAGAAAGCTAAATTCACGTATTGAAATTTAACATTATTCGTATCAATATATTTCTTTTTTAATTGTGACATGACGTTTTCTTCTACTTTTTTACAGTACGAACATTTAAAGTCACCAAATATCATTACAACAGGTTTACCTTTTTCCGACTCTTTTAAAGAACTTGATTGATTTGAACAACTATACAATGCTATCATACATATAATACATACAAATCCAATTACTTTTTTCATTGGTGCTCCTTCACACTAAAATGATTAATTCATATTTTCTTCTTTATAATCCGGTTCATGGGCTTGATAATACCTTTTGGAATTAAAATCCTTTTTGTAATGCGCTTTACTATTCTCAAATTCATATGTATAGTAACAGACTTCAGCATCATCACTTAGAGGTTTGTATTCCAAAATTACATATTTACCTTTGTTAAAAACATAAATATTAGCATCTTTTTTATCAAAATGCTTTACTTCATCACCTGAATCATTTTTAGCAATTTTTTGTTGTTTTTTTTCTTGTATCTTCACAGCCTTATCTATTTTATCTGTATACTTACCACTACTACATCCAACAAGTAGTATTACCAATACAGCCAAGATAACTGCTAACTTTTTCAAATTACTCACTCCTACCATCATTATCTATTTTAATAAACTTAATCTATTATCGGCTTCACCGATTTTATCATAGTTATAAGTTCCCTTAGAAGTCTTCTTTCTCTATCTGTCTCTTATACACATCTGACGCTGCCGACGACTCCTTACGTGTAGA